>Ga0182024_10002873_pt1 | contig 41957 bp, 36 predicted proteins | sample P32metaG_FD_120480 | JGI IMG/M metagenome (GOLD analysis project Ga0182024, IMG submission 120480) | Permafrost microbial communities from Stordalen Mire, Sweden - P3-2 metaG (Illumina Assembly) | ecosystem: Environmental > Terrestrial > Soil > Wetlands > Permafrost | place: Sweden: Stordalen... | reverse complement strand
GTCTCGGGTCGCCGAACACGAACTCCAACCCAGAGGCCGTGCCTCTTAGCATCGCGACGCAACAACCCCAAGTTCAAGCATCGCTCAGTCTTCCCACATATCTCAACAAGCAACCTGCTCTGGGGGCGCCGATCTTCTCTGTCGAACATGCGCTTATGCGAAGCAGAACTCCTTTTGTTTGCGCGATTCTCATCGCGGCGATAGCGGCCGGTTCATTCCCCGCGCAGCCGGCTCAAGCGGTTTCCACTTCGCGCGAAATTCAAGAAGGCCAGGCGGAAGACAAACAAATCACGCAACAGTACAACGTCGTCCGGGACCCCCTGATGAACCGGTGGATCAACGAAGTGGGCGATAAACTCTGGAATCAAACCGCGCGCAAAGACGTTCCCTACAATATCAAGATCCTCGACGCGAGCGACGTTAACGCGTTCTCCACGCTCGGCGGCTACATCTACGTCAATTCCGCCGCGTTAGAGTTCGTACAATCCGACGACGAACTAGCCGGGGTCATCGGACATGAGACCGGGCACATCGAGCGCCGCCACGAGGTAACCTATCCCGCCAAAGCGCAAGCCTTGAACCTTCTTCTCGGCATCGCGTCTTTGCTCTCTCCGATCATCGGCGGCTTCGGGCAAGTCGCGCAAGCAGGCGTACTCGCCAAAGCCTCGCGCACGCAGGAGGTTCAGGCCGATCAATACGGGCTGCTTCTGATGTCGCGCGCCGGATACGATCCCGACGCAATGGTCTCATTCATGAATCATCTCCAAGCGGCTCATGAAGAAAACGACGACGACGTCGACAAGTACCTCGCCGATCATCCCGGATTTTCCGAGCGCGTCGCCCGGCTCGCGGGCTACGCGGAGCTGGATCCGAAAAAACGGTCGAACGAGCAGATTCTCGTGCAAGCGTTGCACGATCAACAAACCGCGCGTTACGCAGTCGCGGCGATGAAATTTCAAAGGTTCCTCAACCATGATCCGGACAATGCGATCGCGCTGCTCCATCTCGGGCAAACGCAAATCGCGCTGGGGTTGCCGAATAAAGCCGAGCAAACGTTTGCCCTTGCGGCCGCGAACATATCCCCAGGAATCCGCGAACAAGCGCTCTCCGAAGAGAACAACCTAAGCGTAAGCCTCGGCCGCTTCGCGCATGAGAGCCCAGACAGTCCGCTACTACGTCCAACGGTCGACAAAGCGATCGTAAGCAGAACGCAAATCGCAGCCGAACTCGCGCAGCCCGAAGAGCTCGGCGCCTATCAAATGAAAGCGGTTGAGGCCCGCGTACGGAACATCTCGTACGACGCTCCCGCTCTCGCGAACGTCGGCGCCCGCCCGCATACCCGCGCCGGCGCGGTGATGAAGGGCGTAGCCGAAATGGGCCGATCGATCGACGCGGCATTTCAAGAGTCCCGAGAAGTCATAGGCGGCGTCGGTTCGCTTGAGAAAAACAAAGAGAGCGGCCTCATCAAGGATGAGGTCGCTCTCTTGCGCGAAATGCAGGCGCCGTTACAGCTCGCCGTAATCCCCCCGCAATCGCTATCCCTGCTGCGCAGATATCCGTCCATGCTCGCCGACCTGGATCGATCAGACGCCGACATGCTTGCGGCCGTCGATGCCGGCCGCTCGGCCTTGACCTTCCTGAACCTCGGCCTAAACGACTTGATCGATTTCCTTCAAAGGCTTAAACAAATCCGCGTTGATTCAGGCAACGACTTGGAGAAAGACGATTATACCGCGTTGCTTGCGCTCATGTCGAAAGCAAACGCCTCATTGGGCAAAGCAGCGGCCGCAGGCGCGAAAGCCCGCCTGCGGTACGACCTTGCGCGAGCCCGTATCCTGCAAACGCGCATCACGATGCTCGGTCTTGATTTTCCGCAAGAACGCTACGCGGCGCTGCGATACGCGCTACGACAACGCTTTAAGAACGACGGGCTCGCATACGACGAGATGATCCGCCGAAATCTAACGCCCGGCGAAGTCGCCGTTGCCTCGATCATCGCCGCCGACACGAACGCGACGCCCGAGACCGTCGCGCAAGAAGCAAGCACGACGCGTGTGAGCATCATCGATATCGCCGGGATGCGAAACATGAACGCCCTTTCCCTGGATATCTTCTTGGGCCTGGTGTATCTTGATTATACGGATGATCCCATGAAAGAAGCAACCGATACCCCGCAGGCCCCGCCGACCATAGCTCCGCCGAGCATCACGGAGCGATCGTGAGCGTCTTGCTCGCATCCGCGTACGGAGGAGCCGACGTGCTCACGCTTATGCGCGAACGCGTGCGCGCCTCCGCCGCCGGCAGCGAGGCCCGTCGCCCGTTTCGTTTCCTTCTCTGCGGCGATCCCGCGCTCGTATCCGATTTACGGGCGATGTTGTTGCGGGGACATGAGGACGCCTATATTCCGTTCGATGCGGCGGCCGTGCTCGAAACGATCGATCCGCTGCGCCGCCCCGCGATCGTCGACGCGGATGCTCGATGCGTGATTTTTCTCGGCCGCCCGGGCGATGCGGCCGGCGCACGCCTCGACCTCCTCGTACAGCTCAAGCTTCCGATCTTCGCGCTCACGGTCGATCCCCAGGCGCCGCCGAACGCGCCCGCAGCGCCGCCGCAAGCCGAGCATATCGTCGAGTACATTGTTCCGACGCTCGATCCCGAGGCGTTGCGCTCGCGCTTCTTCCCTCATCTCATCGAGCGATGCAAGGGTATCGAGATCGCCGTCGGACGCCGCTTACCCGCCTTACGCGCAACGATTTGCATAAAGCTCACGCGCTCCGCTTCGCTTTCGGCCTTAAACATCGCGGCGGCCAGCGCCGTGGTCGACAATGTGCCGCTTCTAGGCATTGTGCTCGGCGCGGTCGCTTCCGCGGGCGACATGGTTGCCATAACCGGCATTCAAATCGTGCTCATGATGCAAATCGGCGCGGTGTACGGAAAAGACCCCGATGTGCAGCGCATTTGGGAGCTTCTCCCGATCGTAGGAGGCGGTTTCGGGTGGCGGATGCTCGCGCGGGAGATTTCGGGTTTCATTCCCGTCGCGGGCATTGCGATAAAAGGAGTGATCGCTTACGCGGGGACCATCGTCGTGGGCGAGGGAACCATGTTCTTTTACGAGCAGGGACGTTTCATGACCAAAGCGGATGCGACGCTGCTTTACAACGAGGCGAAAAAAACGGCTATAGAGATCGTGCGCGACGTTCTTGCGCGGATACGCAAAAAATAACTGCCGCATGAGGCTCGCCGACCGCCGTCGTACGTATATCTCAAATGACCGGCGACCATCCCGAACAAATGACGCCCCGCCTGCTTCCGGCGGTCGTGCGACACCGTCACCTCGCCCCGATCCTCGCGCCGTTACCAGGGAAATTGCTTGCCCACGCGACCAAGCATCCGCTTTGGTACGGATCGGGTCTTCTCGTCATCGTGGGCATCATCGCCGTTACGGCGACGCCTTTATGGTCGGCGTACTGGGCGGAACATCGCTTCGTACCAAAGGGGCGATTCGTGCAACGATATCCGATAAGCATCATTCTGCCGGCGCCGCTTCCCTTCCGCGGCGCGTTCCACCCGTTAAAGCGCAGACTCGTCGCGCCGGCATCCTTCTCGTTTGCTCCCTATCCCCCGCCGGTTCGTCAAAGAGTTCCTATCCTTGCCCAACTCGTCAAAAAGGCGCCGATTCAAGAAAAAGGCCCGGTCGCCGCATGTTTTCCGATTTTATCCGGGCGTCGCGCGTTCGCTTCCGGCCTTTCGCCGCTTGGATTGCGCACCCGAGTGCACCGGAATCGCCTATTTTTAGGGTCGTTCCGACACGAACCTTTCACGGATTGCAATTGTTGTCAGAAGACCTGGCCTCGATTGTGAGCCTAGACTCTCATATAGCGTATAGCGCTTTATCGGAGGTCAGGGCCATTCAAGCGGGCCGATGAAGTGTATTTGAATACATGATTCGGCCCGCTTGGATGGTCATGGCCTTCGAGAAAGTGCTATAAAGCAGTTTTTGCGAGGTGCGCCAGTAACTCGTCGTCGCCGAGATAGTCGAAATTCGCTCCCAAACGAGGACGAATATGCTTGGCTATCTCCGCCGCCAGCCCTTGGCGCGCACGCGGTTCCAAAGCGTCGCGGCGCGCCGCGTATTGCCGTATGATCTCGCGCTGCGCAAACCCCAAGTCGCGCACCGCCGGGTCCTCAGCCTCATGCTCGCTACGCTTGCCCGGCGCATGGCGCTCGAATCGCGCATCTCGTACCACGATCGTGCCGGCGGCAAAATCGCCTAACCGTTTGTTTTGCGCTGAGAACAGCGTACTTATCGCGGAAATCAAGTAGAAGCCCAACAAAAACTCCAAGGCGCGAACGACATTGCGAATAACGCTGCCGATGAAATCCAGCGGGAAGCCTCCGTCGCGCATCACGCGTATTCCGATCAAACGTTTGCCCGGCGTACAACCGCTCCAAAGCCACTCAAAAATAATGAAATAGCCGAAAAAGAGCATGAACGTCGCGAAGATCGCCGCGCCTGCCGCCGCTGCAGCACCGATCTTATAAAGATGCGAACTCACGTACCACGTCCGCCAAAACGTGATTGACCAAAGGAAGATGAACGTAAAGAGTATACCCGACCCTACAAGCAGCTGTATCGCGATATCGATAAAAATCGCTAGGAAACGGCTTCCCAATCCCGCCAACTCATACCTGAAGGCGACGCTCTCCCCTGTATCGATCTCGACATTGCGTTCCACCCGCAAGGCCTTGTTGAGCAAGGGTCGCGAACTCCTCGTCGTGGTTCGCGAAAACAACTTCACGATGCGACGACAGGCCGGCTGGGAGGAGCTAGAAGAACTCTTGCGTCGAGCAAACCGCTCCGGCTTGCGCGCCCTCGACGGCAAAAGCCTGGAACGCCTTGCCCTGCTCTACCGCGCCGCTACCGCCGATTTAGCAACCGCGCAAACGCGCGGCTACGATCGGGAGCTGCTGGCCTACCTTAACCGCCTGACCGCTCGCGGGCATGCGTACGTCTACTCCGGCACGGCGGATAACAGCAATCAACGCATCGCGTGCTTCTTCGTCGAAACGTTTCCCCGCGAGGTTCGCGCATCGGGCAAACCGATTTTAGCGGCTGCGGCGCTTTTCGTGATATCGAGCGTCATTGCGTACGCCCTCGTGATCGCGCATCCGCAGAACATCTTCGCCCTGTTGCCGGCCGCCGGCATCCCCTTGGTTACCAAGAGCCTGCATGATTCCAATTTCGCCTTTGATCGCGATCTGGCGCCTATAATGTCTGCGGCGATCATCACCAACAACATTCAGGTTGCGGCCCTTGCTTTCTCCGGAGGTATGACGCTGGGCATCCTCACCGTCTGGGAACTTCTTGAAAACGGCCTAATGACCGGGGGCTTGAGCGCGTTATTCGCCGCGAAAGGCTTTGGACTGGATTTCTTGGCGACGATCGCGCCGCACGGCGCCATTGAGCTGACCGCAATTCAAATCTCAGCCGGAGGCGGACTTCTCCTTGCAAGCGCAATCCTGGCGCCGGGGCGTCTACGACGCATCGACGCGCTGCGAATCCGCGCCCGGCGAGCCGGCGTTCTAATCATCGGCGTCGCCGCAATGCTCGTGGTCGCCGGAATCATTGAAGCCTTTGTATCTCCGCAGCGAACGCCGATTCCATTCCGGTTGAGCTTCGGCGCAGTTACCGCAGCCGTGCTTGCAGCCTATTTCAGTCTCGCCGGGCGACAAAGCAAACCGCCTTCTAAATCCGCGCTCTTGTCTTAAGATCGAGATAGCTATCGAGCAACGACGAGGTTAATCGCGAAGCGGGTACGTCAACTACAAGAACGCCGAGCGAACGAAGCTCCGCGACGGCGTTCGCACGCTCATCGGCCAAAGCTACGGCAACGCCGACGCGATACGCTTGCGCCGAAGTTTTCGGCGCAAGCGCAAGCGCCGTCGCGATCGCGGCATCGTTCATGAGCGCGCAAAGCACGACATGCCGCCGCGCTAGACGCCGCAAGCCGTTCATGGTGCTTGCCGAGGTCGCCGGGTCGAAGATATCCGTGAAAAATACCACCAAGCTGCGTTTGCCGTAGCGACGTTCAATGCCGGCGAACGCTAGGTCGTAGTCCGATTCTTCTAAACGAGGCTGCAAATCAAAGGAGGCTTTCATCAATGCCGCGACATGCGCTTGACCGCGCCGAGGCGCGATCGAAAGCAGCGGCTTCGCGGCAAATGCCGCCAAACCCACATGATCGCCGGCCGCCTGCGCGATTCGCGCTACCGAGAGCCCGGCCGTGAGCACATAATCAAATTTTTGTCGTATCCCCATGCGCGGGGTCATCAAACGCCCGCAATCCAGCAGAACGATCACCTGTGCGCTTCGTGCCGCTTCATATTGCTGCACGATCATCCGCCCGTGCCGCGCCGTCGCTTTCCAATCAACGCTGCGAAAGGCATCGCCCGCCGCGTACTCGCGCAAACTTTCAAACTCGCTGCCCGCCCCGCGCAAACGTAACTTACGCAAGCCCGACTCAAGCAAGGTTTTGCGCGAGGTGAGCGTTCCGTAGCGCTCGACGGCCGAAAGGTCGGGAAACACATCCGCTTCTTCATCCGCCGCAACCTTGAATCGACGACGTAAGAGACCTAGACCGCTTTCCGCCCAGAGATAAAGCGCGCCGAATCGTACGCTGCCCCGACGATCCGCGACGATGCTCTGCTCCAAACGCGTGCTTTGCCCGGCGGGAAGGGTCGTCGTGAGCATTTCGCGTTCGAAAGCGATCATCGATAACGGCGTTTCTACCAAACCGATGCGAACGGGAAGCGATCCGTGATTCTCGATAGGATATGCGATCGTCGTAGGACGCCCGATTATCAAACGACCGATCGATTCACGAGCAATGAGCAGCGTCGCAGGCCCGGGAGCACAACGAAAATCGACAAAGATTGCGGCAAGAAACGCAAGCACGGCAATGTAGACGACGCCCATAAGCAATGGTACGACGCTTGCAACGGCAACAAGAGCCGCCAACCCCAAGAGCGTCCAAACGCCCCGGGGCGAAAGCCATACGAAGGGAAAAATTCCACGCACGCTCTCTCCTTTGCCTCCGGGCGCAATCTTCCGGCCGAGGGAAACATTGCGGTCTATATACCAGTCGTTTTAACATGGGGAGCCGCATCCACGCTCAAAGTCCGCGTGCCGATGCAGGCAAGCAATCGAACGTTCGAGATTGAATCCCTGATGCCATAAGCGATTCCCAGCATGTTAAAATGACTGGGTCTATATACTTGACAAAAACGACGCTTGGCGACCTAAGGCGACTGATCGGGCAAGCGTCCAAGGAACCGCTGCACTAGGACTACCAGCGCCGTCGCTTGCCTTGCTATTGACTGCGAGAGGCGAGAATGGTATCTTAATGAGGAAGTCGGCGAACCTGCTCCTCGTTGAGCACTAATAAGCTGGCTTCTTTCATTTCCATTCCTGTAATTGATGATGATATTGCTGGCAACGTCCAAGCCAAAGCTTTTGTGCAGTAGCGATTTTTTTCGTCCCCGCTCCCTGCACTAATAAGGTGTTATGCGCCCCAGTAATGATGTCGCATACTTGCACTAATCGCTCTGTTTCCGAGGGGCAATCGCGTACCGTAATGCTTACTCCTGGGCACATTTCTGCAACTGCCCGGCGAACGTATTTTAGGAAATTATCTTCCTTTGTTCGCGCTTTTTCGTCGATGATGAGTTCGATTTCGTCGGCATTTTCAGCGATATGGGAATGGCGAATCGCTGCTTTGATTCCGTCTTTGACGAAAAAATTATAAGCATAATGCTCACGGAGGGGGAGTGATTCTTTGGACGGACCCCCAAAGAAACGGTAATCTATATTTTCGGCCTTGAATCTTGTTGCCTTAAATCCCCAATCTTCTTCTTGATCCAATCTTGTAACAACACGTTCATAAACTCGCGCCGCCGTGTGATTAAATTCCCGCCAATGAAGCTCTCTGCGGAAATTTTCCTCTTCGCATACCTGATTAACGATAGCCGTCAGTCCTTCCGCGCAGCTTGTAAGGAAGACCCCTACGATAAAAAACGGCTGAGATGCATTATGCCTATTCCCCGGGCGCCCCCGACAGCTTTCATCAACATAGAGCGACACACGCTTTTCCTTTTGCTCAGTCCCCTCCAATGTACTCACCTTCCTTACGAGTGTTTATTCGTAAGGCGGCTTCTATCGTTACTTGATCTTGCCCTTGCTTCGTCCCTTAGTATTCTTTCCATCAAGTACTCCTTTCATTGAATCAAATTCCGCCTTTGGAACCGCCGCAACGTACCGAATGAAGTCCTTGAACTGCTCGGGCAGGGCGACGTGAAGCTCTTGGACTTTTTGGGCCATAGTTTTTTGCATGGGGAACCACCCTTCGCAAACGTCGGTCTCCCATTTTTCCACGGATATTCTCCCTGTCGCGACGGAAGGATTCTTGACGACAAAACTTGCGAATAAGCCGCAAAATGTCACCCACTTACTACGTTGCCTTACTTGGCGTGTTTTTGTTAAATATATAGACCCCAAAACTTTGCGGTCTGCCCGGCTCCTCGGGGACTGTTAGGCTTGGGACCTGACCAAAGCACCTGGAAATTAGGGTCTAAATACTCTAATTTTTATATTTCCGGCTTATCATACTATAAGAACCAAGCAATTTTAAGGAACTTATTTACGGAAGAGGATGGAATCCGTTCATGAGCGGCGCGACGTATCGCTTTTTCGCAGCGGCGTTTATCGCCGTTCTTATGCTTGGTTGTAAAGACGGCAATGGGGGAAGGCACGACTTTCTTCCGCCGATCGGACAAAATAGCGCTAGTCCGGCCGTGAATGCCGGCAGTGCCGCCGTCAGCTCCCCGTCATGTTCTTATTCTAACAACGTAGTGCCGGTGCAAGTTGGGAACTGCCCATCGTCTCCAGCCTCATCTACCGCAACCTCGCCGTCCCAGCATTACTCCGCGGCGCCGTCCGCGTCGCCCGCCGCGCAAGCCCCCGCACCCGCCGGCGGCATACGCGTTCCCGCCCAAACGGCGTTACCGGACATACAAATAGGCGGCGGAACCCTTGATATGAACGCGGCTGGGCTCTATGAACTCGACGGTTTCGAAACGACCGCCGCGACGGTGAGCGCTTTGCACGCGCTTGGGAAATACGTCGTCTGCTACTACTCTGCAGGCACGTATGAGAACTGGAGATCCGACGCATCCTCATTCCCCGCCGCGGTGCTCGGAAGCTCGAACGGCTGGCCCGGCGAACAGTGGCTCGACATTAGCCAAACCGCGATTCTCGAACCGATCATGGTCAAACGCATGCAAATGTGCAAGTCCAAGGGCTTTGACGCCACCGACGCGGATAACATCGACGGCTATGAAAATAGCACCGGATTCCCGCTTACGGGCGCCGAGCAGCTTACGTATGATGAGTACTTGCCCCAGCAAGCCCATCTCCTGGGTCTAGCAGCCGCGCAGAAGAATGATCCGGACCAGGTCGCGCAAATGGTAAACTTTTTCGACTTCCAAGTGGCCGAGGAGTGTTACTCGTATCAGGAATGCGCGCAGTACAGCCCCTACCGTCAACAGGGCAAACTCGTCGTCGATATCGAGTACACGAACGACGGGAAGGCAAGCGTTTCAGCGGCGACGTTCGCCTCAAGCGTCTGTCCGCAGGACAAAGGAACGCTTGGTTTCGTTCCGATCCTGACGGATCTCAATCTCGACGCCATGCCTTCCTTCTGTCCATAGCGTCTCTCTCTCTGAAGCTCTTCTATGCTCGTGTCAACGTCAACCCTTTGGGAACATCGACAGCGCTGAGAATGCGCTCGATCACGCCTCCCGCAGTGACGCCCTCGATCTCCGCCTCCGGACGCACAAGCAAACGATGCCGCAGCACCAAAGGCACAACGCTCTTCACGTCGTCCGGCGATACGAAATCTCGTCCGTCCACCGCGGCGCCGGCCTGCGAGGCAATCAGCAACGCGCAGCAGGCGCGGGGACTCGCGCCCAAGGTAAGGTCCTTTGAAGCGCGCGTGCGCGCGACGATAGCCTGGATGTATTCCTGGACCGGCTCGGCAACAAAGACATCGCGTACTTCACGTTGCGCGGCGAGGAGATCCTCGCGCGTCGCGACTTGCGTCACGCCGGCGGCATCTAGGTCGTGCGAATCAAAACCTTTCGCGATCGCGGCTAGGAGCACGCGCTCCTCCGCCGTGCTCGGATATTGCGTCGTCGCCTGCACGAAGAAGCGATCAAGTTGGGCTTCCGGCAACGGATAGGTTCCCTCGAACTCAATCGGATTTTGCGTCGCGCACACGATGAAAAGCCTATCCAGCGGCAACGAATCGCCGTCGATGGTAACTTGACGCTCCTCCATCGCTTCCAAGAGCGCCGATTGCGTCTTGGGAGGCGTGCGATTGATTTCGTCCGCCAAGAGGATATTGGTGAAGATCGGCCCCCGGCGTACGCTGAATTCCGCCGTCTTCGGATTAAAGACGGTCGTCCCCGCCACGTCTGAGGGCATGAGATCGGGAGTAAACTGCACGCGCCGGAATCCGACCCCGAGCAGCTTCGCCAACATACGCACGAACAAGGTCTTCGCCGTGCCGGGAACGCCCTCGATAAGGATATGGCCGTTGCCCAGAAGCGCTAGGAGAAAGGCCAGCTTCGTTTGATCGTTGCCGACGACTACTCGGTTGAGGCCGTCCTCCAGACGGCGGGCAAGGTCCGATGGAAAGGGCATGTTATACGTCCGATAAAAGCGCGACGACGTGAGTGCGTTTCATGAATCTGATCTTCTCGCCATGCGTAAGGCTATCGAGCTTTCACGCGAAGGGGTGCGCAAGGGCGCGGGCGGACCGTTCGGAGCGGTCGTCACGCGAAACGGTCGTCCGATCGCAAGCGCGTACAATCGCGTCCTCCGCGACTGCGATCCGACGGCGCACGCCGAGATCGCGGCGATTCGCCAAGCATGCGCGGCAATCGGTTCTTTCTCACTTTCGGAATGTACGCTCTACACGAGCTGTCTGCCTTGCCCGATGTGCTTGAGCGCGGCATTATGGGCACGAATCCCCTTGTGCTGGTATGCGAACACGTCGCAAGACGCGCAACGCCTTGGTTTTGACGACGCGTTTTTTTATAAAATTATCCCCATACCGACCGATGAAGGCCCCATACGCCTGCTGCAAGCGCCCGATCAAGCGTTGCTCGCTGCGGCGCGAGAAGTGTTCGACGAGACTCTCGCAATGCCGAACTTCCGGCTATACTAGGTTATACTGTCGGCATGTTGGATGATTTTAACGCGCACAAGGCGATAGAAGAAGCACGCGACTTGCACGAGCACGCCGCCGCGCATGGTTCGGAACACACCCCGCGCATGCGCTTGGTCCCCATCTCCGCGGCTTTGCTCGCCGTCGTCGCGGCGATCGCCACGCTGCTCGCGAATCAACGCGCCACCAACGCGCTCGAGGCAAAAAACGAAGCGATACTCCTACGAACGCAAGCTTCCGATGCCTACAATTTTTATCAAGCCCGCAGCATCAAGCAACATCTGTACGAAGGGCTTCTCGGCGCCAATCCCTCCCTTCCCGCAAGCAGCCGTACGAAACTCGCATCCGTCGCCGCACGTGAAAATACTGAAAAGGAGCCCATCCTTGAAAAAGCGCGGCGCCTGGAAGATGAAGCCGCCGCGTCAAGCAAAAACGCGGAGCATCTCATGCACGCGCATGAAATTCTAGAAACGGCGGTCACCCTGTTTGAAGTAGCGATCGCAATCGTTTCCATCTCGGCGCTTACGTCCTCAACATTCCTCATAGGTTTCGGCGCGCTTGCCGCCGGAACCGGCGTCGCGATACTCCTACACGGCCTAACCCTTTCCTAATTCCTTGCGCAGACGTTGCGCCTTTGCGACCCCTTGAACGAATGCTCTCTCGCTCAACGAAGGCGCGGCGGCAAGCTTATCCAGTTCAGTCAAAACGGCGTTTAGGTCGGCACGCTCGGAGCGTGCTGCCGCTCGCCTCACCGACTTGGTTACGTCTTGCAAAACCTTGCGCTTGGCATCGGCCCGCGCATACAACGAGGCGACGGCTTCCAGATACTCAGCGGACGCGGCCTCGCGCCGTTCCGGCGGAAGAATCGGCGGACCCAAACGAACGGTCGCTCCAAACAGCGCGATCAAAAGCACGACGCAAGCTCCGATAATCGCGACCGTGAGACGACGAGGCGCGGCTTGCCACCAATGCTCCGGGATAAGATGCCCGTGAAGCGTCTCCTCGAAAGCAACCGCGCCGACGCGCGAGGGTAGAGCCAAAAGGTACGCCGAGCGAGCGACATCCCGATTTCCGATCCGTCCGTTGGTAAACGCCGCTTCGTCTTTTATATAAATGATCTTGCCGCGCCCCATGGTCGCCTCGCTTATGCCCTTGGACCCAAACTCGTCACGCGGTACCGCATGAAAGCGCATTGCCCCAAACGACAGAAATCCGCCCAACGTCACTACTGTTCCGCCGTCCTTAACCCACGCGGCAAGCGCCGTCGGCCCGGTAGGCGTTGCGGCTGCGGAGGCGATAAACTGATCGTGTTCCAAAGGCGCGGCGCAAATGAGCGTCGCGATCGAACGATCCAAGAATACCCAATGGCGTTCAAATCGCGCGACGTTCACGCCCTCGTGCTGCAACAGCTCGTACCAAGCCCGATACCCTCCGCTGCGCGCATCGTACGACGAATAACTGTCGATATTCGGCATATTCCGCTGCTCGCGCGCGGCGCCGAAGACGATGAGCAGCGTTACCCCAATCAAGGCAAGCGCCGTCTCGATCACGGGACCGCGCGGTCTCACGAAGCGGAAAGCTCCGCGGCGAACACGCCGTACGCGACCGCCGCCGTATCGTAATCTGCGCGCTGGGGCAATGTGCGCGCGTACGTCGCTCGCACGAAGCACGAGGCCAATTGATCGAAAGCGGGCGATGCCGCCGCGAGCGCGCTGCCTATGCGACGCCGATACTCGTTGGGCGTTGCAGCGGCGTCGAAAGCGAGAATGCGACGCTCATCCAGCAAGCGTAAAGCCGCCATGAACAATGCCGAGACGGCCGCTCCATACCGTCCCTGCGATGCCGCTTCCAACGAAAGAGCATACCATGCGGCGGCGCCCCGCTCCGTAGGCAATGCCTGCCCCCCTTGCGAGGCTTTCGCTGGTCGGGATCGATTCATCAATCGCGTGAAAAGTCGTACGAGAAGAACCGTCAACGCCGCGCCCGAAGCGATGAGGAAGAGAATTGCCGTCATTCTCCCCGCTCCGCGAACGCCGTGAAAAAGATGCGCGAAGCGCTCGAGCAAATCTTGCATCCGGCTGCCGAGCCACTCCCGCAAACGATCCCATATCGTCGGCTCAGGCGGATGATCGTTCGTCAACGCGGCCGTACGATAGGCCTGCTGCGCAAGTATCCCGCGTATGACGATCTCCGGATCTCCGTGCGGCCAATAGCGCTTCATTGCGCCGTCGGCGTTGTTTGCGCTATCTCTTGTTGCAAATCGAATCCTTCGCGACGTAGGCGCATATCGAAGTAAAACACGGAAAAAAATACCGTGATAAAGATTGCCGTCCCGACTTGCATCAGCGTCGTGAACGCCGCGCCCAGGATATTGCTGCGCAGGAAGCCGTATATCACGGCGACGCCGGCCATGGTCACCAAGGTAATGCCGAGATAAACTGCTCCGACGGCAAGAGCCGCAACCAAAGAACGCCCAACATTCGCCGAGGAGAACGCACGTTCTATACCGCGTGCGAAAGCGCTAAAGAATCCGATGCGCTCAACGACGCACGTAAAATACGAAAGATTGAGGGCAACCGCCGAAAGAAGAAAAGCGAAGACAACGGCAATCAAAAAGATACCTCCGCCGACAATGCCGAAGAGAATGCCCAACCAATGCGACGCGGCGGTAAGTAACCCGGCAGCCAAGGCTCCTGCGACGCCGATGAGGATCACAAAAATCAAAAATACGACTCCGACGACGACGTATAGAACTTTGAGGCCGATGATCGGCAACCAGAAGCGCACTCCCTCCCGATATGCCGACGCAAACGTAGCCTGCGAACCAAGATAGATGCGCGATGCCGCGAAGATGAGAGCCGCTTGCACAAGCGGGTCGACGACCGCGTACAAACACAGGAGAGCAACCGTGAAGCCGTTAAAAACTGGAGCCCCAAGCCCCGCCAAATCCTTGGGATCCGGCGTCTTTTGGGTACGGAGCATTTCGAGAACCGCGTTGAACGCCCGCGACTGATCGTCCGTTCCATATATTTGGAAGACGGTGATCGGCACGCCGATTGCAAGGTAGATGAGCAAGAAGACGGGAGCGTTCCGCACGCAAAGCGTCACGGTGCGATCCAGTTGCTCGCCTAGGCTTAACGGACGCAAATCCATGCGACTCAATGCAGCGCTCCCGCAAATAAGTCCTATGCTACAGCTAGTGCGCTAGCGCGTTAGGGTGCTCAAGGCGTGCTGAAAGGCGAGACGCGCTTCTTCTTCCGCTTCATGCCGATGTTCGCGCACGACCCATCTTCCGCCGACCATGACGTCGCGAACCGCGAAGCGCCCGGCGTTGAAAATATATTGATCGATTGTCGTAAAATCATCGAGAACCACGATGTCCGCCCGAGCACCGCGTTCAAACGCTCCGATCGGCCGGCCCAACGAGCGGGCGCCCCCGATAAGGGCGTTCCGATAAAGAAACTCTCCCACCGATGGAATCTCCTTGGAAACCAGCACGGTACGGCGATGCTTGCTAAGACGTTGCGTATATTCAAGCCAACGTAACTCTTCGGCAACGTCGATAGATACGTTACTGTCCGAAGCAATGCCGAAGACGCCGTTGCGTTCGAGAAACAAAGCCGCCTGGAAAATGCCGTCTCCCAGATTCCCTTCCGTCGTCGGACTCACGCCGATAACCGCGCCGCATTTAGCAACCTTCTCCAACTCGTCTCGCGTTGCATGCGTAGCGTGAATCAAGCTCCAACGAGAATTGAGATCCGTCGCGTCCGCAAGATATTCGATCGGCGACATCCCGTAAGCGACGCGACACGCATCCACCTCGACGCGTTGTTCGGAAACATGAATATGCAAATGCGCGCTCCGATCGCGTTCGGACACCGCACTGACTAAAGCCGTCAACTCCGCTCGGCCGACCGCGCGCAACGAGTGCGCCGCGCCGCCCAAACGAAGCTGCGCGTCGCCGGCGACCAGAGGAACAAGGTCCCTCCATAGCGCTGCATACGCATCGACGCTGATCACGAACCGCTTTTGCCGAGGCGTGGGGGGATGTCCTGAGAAATCGCTATAGCAATACAGCACCGGCAGCAGCGTAAGTCCGATGCCCGCGGCCTTGGCGGAAGCGATGACCCGTTCGGAAAGTTCCGTGCGCCGCTCGTACGGCTTTCCGCCCGGCCCGTGATGGAGATAATGAAATTCGCCGACGCTCGTGAAGCCGGCCTTGAGCATCTCGATATACGCGAGCGTGGTGATCGCTTCGAATTGCTCCGGATCAACGTGTTCGGCCAGCTTATACATCGATTCGCGCCACGTCCAAAACGAATCGGATCTCCCCGCGACGCGGCGCTCGGTACGCCCTGCGAGGGCACGCTGAAAACCATGAGAATGCACGTTGGGCATCCCCGGCACGACGGCGCCCGAGAGCAGTACCGCGCCGTCCGCCGACGAACCCGGCGTAACGGCGGAAAAAAAGCCGTCGTCGCCGATCTCCAAAAGAACGCCGAACGCCCACCCGCTCGGCAACAACGCAACAGGAGCGAAGAGACGATTCACGTGACGCGAGAAATCTGGGAGCACGCCCGCATCGCGACGATGCGGGCGCCCGGCTCATTCGGGCTCATCGAAGACGCAAGCATCGTTACGGAAAACGGCGCGATCGCGTGGGTCGGCGCATCCGCCGCATTGCCCGCCGCTATGTGCGTAGGCGCAATCCAAGCGCACGATTGCGCGGGACGCTGCATTACTCCAGGACTCATCGATCCTCACACGCATCTTGTGTACGCCGGCAACCGAGCGCACGAATTCGAGATGCGCTTGGAGGGGATGGACTACGCCGAGATTGCGCGGCAAGGCGGGGGTATCCTATCGACGGTCCGCGCAACCCGCGCCGCCGCGGAACGCGACCTGTACGCCGCCGCGCAACTCCGCCTGCGTGCATTGCTGGATGAGGGCGTCACGACCGCGGAGATTAAGTCCGGCTACGGCATGGATCGTGAAACCGAACTTCGCCAACTGCGCGTCGCCCGGGACCTGGGGCGGCACAACCCCGTTACGATTCACGCGACCTACCTCGGTTTGCACGCAGTTCCTCCCGAATTTCCCGATGCGAACGCGTACGTGGAGTTCGTCATAGCCGACGTCTTGCCGACCGTCGCCGCCGAAGGCCTGGCGGACGCGGCGGATGCATTCTGCGATCCCGTCGCCTTCTCGCCGGCTCAGACGACGCGCTTTTTCACGGCGGCTCAAGCGCTGGGCTTACGCGTTAAGCTACACGCCGATCAACGCGAGCCCGGCGGCGGAGGCGAACTCGCCGCGCGCCGCCGAGCGCTTTCAGCGGATCATCTTGAGTACGCGCAAATCTCCGATCTCCAAGCGATGGCAAGCGCGGGAACCGTCGCCGTGCTCTTACCGGGAGCATTCTACTACTTACGAGAGACTATGAGACCTCCAATCGCGGCTCTACGCGAATTGGATATTCCCATCGCCTTGGCAACCGACTGCAACCCCGGCACCTCGCCGACCACATCGCTGCTCCTCATGCTCAACATGGCCTGTACGCTCTTCAATCTCTCGCCGCAAGAGGCGCTTGCCGGCGTCACTCGCAACGCCGCGCGCGCTTTAGGCATACACGCGCAGACCGGAACGATCGAAGCCGGAAAGCGTGCGGATTTCGTGGTGTGGAACATCGACGATCCCGCGGAGCTCGCTTGTACGATCGGCACGAATTCCTGCGCTCAGATCGTACAAAACGGCCGCCTCGTAAAGAATCTGATCGCATGACGATTCCTCCGGACGCCCTGCACGCCCCGCGCGGCACGCGAATCTCAGCGAAAAGTTGGCAAACCGAAGCGGCGCTGCGGATGCTGATGAATACGCTGGACCCGGAGGTTGCCGAGCGCCCCGACGAGCTCATCGTCTACGGCGGCTTGGGAAAAGCGGCGCGAAATTGGAGCTGTTTCGAGAAAATCGTCGAGGTTCTGCGCCGCCTTGAAAACGATCAAACGCTCTTGGTGCAATCCGGTAAACCCGTCGGAGTCTTTCGCACGCACGCGGACGCGCCGCGCGTGTTGATCGCCAATACAAACCTCGTACCGCATTGGGCAACCTGGGAACATTTCCGCGAGCTCGATCGCAAAGGGCTCATGATGTACGGACAGATGACGGCCGGGTCATGGATATACATCGGATCGCAAGGCATCGTGCAGGGTACCTACGAGACGTTCTCTGAAATTGGTCGTCGACGCTTAGGCGCAGATCTGAACGGAAAATGGATTCTCACCGCAGGCTTGGGCGGCATGGGCGGCGCGCAGCCGCTTGCCGCAACAATGGCAGGAGCGTCAATGCTTGCCGTGGAGTGCGATTCGGAGCGCATCCGACGTCGGCAAGAAACTCGCTATCTAGACGTACGTTCCGATTCGCTAGATGAGGCGCTCGCGTTGATTCGCGCCGCTTGCGAACGCGGAAAGCCGCTTTCGGTCGGATTGCTCGGCAACGCTGCGACCATTTATCCGGAAATCGTGCGGCGCGGCGTACGGCCGGACATCGTCACCGATCAAACCAGCGCGCACGATCCCCTAAACGGGTATCTGCCCGCCGAATGGTCGCTCGAATACGCCGCACAGATGCGGCGCGAGGATCCCAATGCCGTCATCGCCGCCGCGAAACATTCGATCGCCGAGCACGTACGGGCGATGCTCGCATTTCACCGCATGGGCATTCCCACCGTAGACTACGGAAACAATATTCGCCAAATAGCGTTTGATGAGGGGGTGAGCGACGCTTTTGACTTTCCCGGTTTCGTACCGGAATATATTCGGCCGCTATTCTGTCGCGGAATCGGCCCATTTCGTTGGGTGGCTCTCTCCGGCGACCCAAACGACATCTACGCTACGGATGAGAAAATCAAGCAACTCTTCCCAGAGAACCTTCATTTACAGCATTGGATAAATACGGCGCGGGAACGTATCGCCTTCCAAGGATTGCCGGCGCGTATTTGTTGGCTCGGTTTAGGCGATCGCGCGCGCGCCGGCCTGGCTTTCAACGATATGGTGGCCCGCGGCGAACTGGCTGCGCCGATCGTGATCGGCCGAGATCATCTAGACTCAGGTTCCGTCGCAAGTCCGAATCGTGAAACGGAAAACATGCTTGACGGCAGCGACGCCGTCTCCGATTGGCCGTTGCTCAACGCGCTCCTCAACGCCGTGAACGGAGCAACCTGGGTGAGCATCCATCACGGCGGCGGAGTAGGCATGGGCTATTCTCAGCATGCGGGCATGGTCATCGTCTGCGACGGAACGCCGGAAGCGGCGCGCCGCATCGAGCGCGTGTTAGCCTGCGATCCGGGAACCGGCGTGATGCGCCATGCGGATGCGGGATATGAGGAAGCGATCGCTTGCGCCCGAGAACACAAGCTTGACTTACCGATGATTTAGAGCAGTTTTACGGAACGATTTCCATCGCGTCATGCCCCAATATCACCGTCACGTCGCTCGCCAGATCGGTGCTGTCGGATTGATTCCACGTTCGCGCTTTCGGCAAACTCGCCTCAAGCGCACGATGCACTCGCTCTAATTTTCCGCTGTCTTCCGGCAAACTCTCAATGAGCGTAAGCTCAACGTCCGGCGTATCCGCCGCAGCGATATCGGTTACGGTGAATCCTTGCCTGCGCAGGATCGCCGCCGCGCGCCCGGCGATTTCCGGATCCGCGGTTCCGTTCTCGATGCGCACGCGAATGCCGTTCGGCGCGTCCGATATGGCAGGCCCCGCACCCGAGATGCGCTCATCCGACGCAATGAGCATCTCATCGACGAGTTTGCGCTTCATCCTGCTATCCGCGATGATCGTGTCGCCGTAACCCGGCAAATTGACGCTGTTCACATAAGGAACTTGCGCCGTACGCACATCGCTCTGCTCGATATGCGCAAGCGCCATAATCGAGACGAATTCCTCACGAAAGGAAAAATCCGTATCGACATCTCTACGAACGACTTCCAAAATTTGACGTAGGTGCGTTACGGTGTTAAATCCGTTATGCTCAAGCTTATCGACCATCGCATGGAGAACTTGCTGCTGACGCATGATTCGACACGGATCGCCGCACCAATCATGGCGAAAACGCGCGTAGCCGACGGCCTCCTCGCCGTCCAGATGCTGAAATCCCGGACGCAAGCGGATATGCAAGTGTCCCCAACGATCATCGTAATGAATCGGGCCGTTATGCCCTATGCCGCGCAACGCATCGGAATTTTTCACATTCACGTCGATGCCGCCGATCGCATTGATAAGATCTTTCGACGCGTCAATCCTCAAAATTATATATCGATCGAACGACGGAATGCCCAACCATCGCGCGATGACGACCTTGGACTCCTTGATACCCCCCTCCGACTGCGCCTGATTGATCTTCGCTCTGCTGCCGTCAGGCATCGTTGCCTCCATATCTCGCGGAACGGAAAGCTCAAAAACTCGGCCGTTCTTGAAATCCAAATTGACCGCCATAATAACGTCGCTGCGCGACTGCTTAGACGATTCAACATCAAGCCGATTATAATCATAGTCCAATCCAACGACGAGCACGCGCACATGATCTTTTCCGAATACCTGCTCCGGGCCAGGAAGAAAAAACTTTTCAACGGCGCGTATAGGCATTTCCACAATTCGCACCGGGGGAGAATTCGGGAAAAACCTCGTCCCAATCATAAACGTCCCGATAAGAACAGCCGCGAATCCGACAACGACGCTGTAATCAAAGCGCTTTTTCATACAGCACTTTCTCGAAGGCCATGACCATCCAAGCGGGCCGAATCATGTATTACTATACACTTCATCGGCCCGCTTGAATGCTCCTGACCTCCGATAAAGCGCTGTAGCATCATGCCGTGTTGATCGCCGCTTCCGCGGCCTGCACCATCGCATTCGTGCGCAACAGGTCGCGAGCAGCGGCAATATCGGGGGCAAGAAAACGATCTCCATTCAACGGAGCAATGCTCCCGCGCACGCAAGCGTAAGCCGCAGCGGTGCCGACGCCGGAACGCAACGGGCGACGAAACTCCGTGGCCTCAACCGCTGCCAGGAGTTCGCAGGCTAACACGCCTTCCACATTGTCAAGAATACGGTCGAGCGTTCGCGCGGAGGTCGCTCCCATGCTGACGTGATCCTCTTGCCCGGCGGAGGTTGGAATCGAATCGACGCTTGAGGGAAACGCAAGCCCCTTGCTCTCGCTCACCAGCGACGCGGCCGTGTACTGCACGATCATCAAGCCGGATTCAAGACCCGGCTTACGCGAGAGAAACAACGGCAACCCGCGTTCTTCGCCGTTGAGCAACTGATAATTCCGCCGTTCGCTGATACTCGCCAACTCCGTCATCGCCGCTTTGAGAAAATCGCACGCCAGCGCCACGGGTTGACCGTGAAAGTTTCCTCCCGTTAAAAACTCCTCGTCTTCCGTAAACACGAGCGGATTATCGGTCACCGAAATCGCTTCGATTTCAACCACGTTGCGCACATATTTCGCCGTATCGCGCACCGCGCCGTGTACCACGGGAATGCACCGGAACGAATACGGATCTTGCACGCGACCGCACGCGCGATGCGATTGCATGATTTCCGAATCGCGCAACAGCATATGCAGATTCTCGGCGACGCGCGCTTGCCCGGGATGCGGACGCAACCCGTTGATGCGACGATCGAAGACGCGATCGGTTCCCAAAAACGCCTCAAGCGACATCGCGCCGATGACGTCGGCCGCACGCGACAATCGTTCAGCGCGCAAAACGCAAAGCGCGGCAATGCCGGTCATCATCTCAGTTCCGTTTATCAGCGAGAGTCCTTCCTTGGCGCCCAACTCAATCGGCTGCAAGCCGGCGCGTGAAAGCGCTTGCGCGCTCGGCAAACGCTCCCCTCGATATATCGCTTCGCCTTCCCCAATGAGCGTCAGAGTCATGTGTGCGAGCGGCGCAAGGTCTCCGCTTGCGCCCACGGAGCCTTGGGAAGGCACAACCGGCGTCACGTCGCGATTGAGCAACTCGACCAAGAGTCCCAGCGTTTCCGCTTTGATCCCCGAGTGCCCCGAAGCAAGCGAACTCGCACGCAAAACCCCCGCCGCTCGCACCTGCGATTCCGGAAGGGGGTCGCCCGTTCCGGCGGCGTGGCTTCGAACGAGATTGCGCTGCAACGTCTCTACGTCGGCCGCATCGATAAGCACGTTTGCCATGCGCCCGAACCCCGTATTCACGCCGTAGATCGCCTGACCGGCCGCGCATTCCCGCTCCACAAGAGCGCGCGCCGCAAGAACGCGGCTGAAGGCCTCGTCTCTCACAACGACGCGCGCGCCGCGGGAGGCGACCGATTCGATCGCTTCCAGCGTAATATGTTGCCCGTCTAGCTCGACGGGGGAGATCAGGTCGGCCATTTGAATATCTTCGCCGCGCGGAGCGGAATATCATAACTAGCGACGGCAAGTTCGACCAGCCATAGAACATACGTTCGCGTATTTGAATTATGATCTTTCTTGCATGAGCTTGATCGGTTTACTCTCCATGCGAAAGTTCCATGCCGAGCCGACCGATAAGCATGATACTATGTTTCGTTGATTTGCGTTACCGATTAGAAACGCCGTCTATATTCATAGTAACCGTCATTATCCAGCTTTTGGGGACGTAGGTATGGCCGGGATATTCTCGCAATTCTTGCGCTGTTTACGAAATGACCGAGGGCAAGCGCTCACAGAATATGGTTTGTTCACGTTCGTCTTCGGCATTATGATGATCGGTGCGTTGACTTCCATGCAGCAGGCGACGGGCCATAACCTCAACGCCTTGCAGAATAATCTTTCCGGCGTCTATGTGAGCCCGTGAAAATGTCCCCTCAGCGCGGCGGCGTGATGCCTGAGACGGCGATATCCGTATCTTTAATCCTATGTCTTTTCCTTGGGATCATCAAGGTCACAATGGCGGGCTATCAACAATCTCAAGCCGATGCGGCGGCATTCATCGCCGCGCACGCGGCGGCACAAAAAATCCCTCAGTCGCTTCAGTCATCGTACGGTATTTCAAAAGCCGAATCCGTTTTTCCGCATCTCACTACCGGCAACATCAGCGTGGCAACTAGCGCCCCTAGCTCCGGCCCCAACAACAACGGCTATATCGTAGCCTCAACAAGCCTCGGCGTGGGAGGCCTATTCGCCAATCAAGCATTCGGCGCTTCCGTTTTCTCGTTGCATGCGCACATTGTCGAGCCCGTCGTCGCTGCGACGTACGTGCCGGCATCTACTATCGTCGTCATAGGAATTCCCCCTGCTTGCACGACCCACAACGTCGCCACGCCGACGTGCGGCCAATTGAACTTAGCTACTCCCAATCCGTCGAATGCAAGCGACCCATTTTACGGATATGCTTGTCGTGCGATGTATTATGCAGTGCTCTCCAGCCAAACGACGTTCTCCGACGGCACGACGGCTCCGACTTCAACGAACTTGATGAAAGCGGGCGATCCGTCTTACCTGATCGATGCGAGCGCATTGAGTTTGCTTACCGACGAAAACGGAAAATCGCTAGGCTACGGAAATAATCATTCGTGGCCCAGTAATTACCAATCGCAGTCCAGCGACTCCGTTAATTCTACGAAAACGCGCGGAGCCGGTCAATTTTTAACGACGCAATACGAGCCGGACGGCGTAACTCCGGACCCAGCCAATGCGGATGGATATTCCACGGTAGGCGGTCAATTGGGTTGGACGCTTCAACCGCTTTTCAATTTCGGCACGCATAACGGATATGATAAATGCTAGTGCTGAAAGGCGTTTCACGCGGACAAACCATACCGCTCTACGTTTTTGGGACAATCATCTCGCTCGTGCTCAGCTTGTATCTCGTAAATTATACAAACACGGTCCGTTGGCATGAACGGGCGCAAAATGCAGCGGATGCGGCAGCGCTCGCGGCGATCGCGGGAGAAGCCGGTGTTATGAATCAAAACGCGATCGCGGAGTACAACGCTGCGCTTGACGAATATCGACTCGAAGCAGTCGTTGATTCAATGATCAATGCGGCGAACGGCGTTGGATCTTCTTCTCAGCAAAGCACGGACGCCTATCCGACCTTGACGTGCGATCCGGCTCCGAGCAGCGACGACACCGGCATCGATTGCGATAATGCGTATGACCAAAAACCATATTACTACGATCTAGCGCTGATGCAATACGTGCGGGCAGTTCAAGCCCTCCAAGCGCTCCAAAATCCAACCGTCCCGGCGAATGCGACTCCCGCTCCGGCGGCGAGCGGCGCGCCGACGCCGCCTCCTGCCCCAAGCGCGCCGCCCGGCAGCAGCGCCGGCGCGTCATTTAGCCTCGTTCAATCCGACCAATATTGTTGGGATAAGAACGTGCGGCAACCGGGCGTATTTGATTGCGGCTTCAACTATAACGCCGACATTTCGCACACGGGGCCGGGAAGCGCTGAAATCGTCGACGTCGTGGCGTGCAGAACGGTCACGGCCAAGTACGCCGGTCTTTTTGCAGGTCTATTGCCCGCATCATTCAATGCCGTTGGGCGTTCAGCCGCGACGCTGCTCGCCGTCCCTGAGACGTTCTCCCCCGGCGCTGCGATCAATCCGAATACGCCTGGAGTCCCGTACCAACCCGTCGAAAACTGTCCGCCGGCGAACGGCCCGCACGGAGGACCATGCACCAAGCAGGACGGCTGGATGGATTCGCCCTCTTATAACGTGGACTTTTCTGCTCTCAGGGTAACGGTGACGTTTTACGTTCCCGCCTTAACCACGGCGCTAACCTCGCCGAATTGGAAGCTCTCATGCGAACCGGGATGAACGCGAATCGCGGACAAGCGTTGCTTGAGACGGCAATGTTTTTACCCGGACTGCTTTTGGCTCTGGCATCGGTCATCTATTTCAGTCAATACGGCGTGCTGCAAGATCGAGCTGTTCAAGCCGTTCGGTACGCTTCGCTGGTAAGCAACGAGGGCGGCAGAAACGGCTATTATTCAATCGAAGCCGTATACAATGAATTATGGGCGGAGGGGCACGCTTCGGGCGGTTCCATCCCTTACCCCGCGAATTTTTCATGCAGCGGAGCCGGCACCGCTCAAGCCGATCAGGCGGCAATTTCAGCGTTGTACCAAAATGAATCTCTGCCTTCAGGCAGCGGCGCGCCTGCGTCGGCGCCGAAATTTTTCCAAGCCGACGTCCAACCCGCCGCAACCTGTACGGCGAGCCCCATATGGCTTTCAGGAAACGGGAACCTTGCAAATGCGTACTATGTGGTGCAATATACCAGCGTAACCGGAGTAAAAAATCTCCCGAGTCTTCTTCAACGCATCGGATTGCCGGCGCAGCAAGGGCTACATGCGGGCATGGCCGTTATGTTGCCGGCTAACCCGGCTCTCAATGTGTATTGCAGCCCCGCGTTTGCCTCGACATTGGCGCAATCATTCGCTCAGCAAGTGCCGGGAAACGAAGGCAGCACCCCGGTCCCTTACGGCTCCTATCCGGTTTCGGGACCAAGCGCGACGCCGAATCCAAGTTGCTGAGTTAGAGCTCCCTTCGCCCCTCAAGCGCCTTGGCCACCGTTACCTCGTCCGCGTAATCCAAATCCCCTCCGATCGGAAGCCCGTACGCCAACCGTGTAACCGCAACCCCGCTGGGCGCAATGAGCCGTGATAAATACAAGGCCGTCGCTTCGCCTTCAGCGTTGGGATTGGTCGCAATCACCACTTCTTTGTGATCCTCCGCTGCGACGCGTGCGATCAGCTCCTTCACGCGCAGTTGCCCCGGTCCAATACCGTCCATCGGGGAGATAAGCCCGCCGAGTACATGATAACGCCCCTTATAGGCGCCGCTTCGCTCAATCGTGAAGATATCTTTCGCCTCGGCCACGACGCACAGGAGGGACGGATCACGCCGATCATCGCTGCAAAAGACGCACGGCTCTTCTTCCGTGATCGAGAAACAGCGCGAGCAAAGCCGCACGCGATCTTTTAAGGCCAAGATCGCATCGGCTAAGCTCTGCGCTTCCGTGCGCGAACGATTGAGGAGATGAAACGCCAGGCGCGCCGCTGTTTTCGGGCCGATAGTCGGAAGCTTAGAGAACTCGTTGATAAGGCTCTGGACGGGAGCCGCTATCCCGGAGTTCAGGTTACGAAAGCCCCGGTATTTTCAAGCCGCCCGTTAGCGCGCCCATTTTACCGCTCGCGAATGCCGTCGCTTTCGCGTTCGCGTCATTGACGGCTACAATGACGAGATCTTCCAACGTTTCGACGTCGTTCGCATCCGCAAGCTCCGGCGCGATTTTGATCGCCTTGACCGTATGATCGGCCGCGATCTCAACGGTCACTTTGCCGCCCCCTGCCGTACCGGTAACGATGGTCGCCGCGATTTCTTCTTGCGCTTTGAGCATTTCGGCCTGCATTTTCCGAACTTGCGCCATTATCTGCGCTTGATTCACATCCGTTTCTCCTACCGCTCTAGTCCGCTTGGGTGATTTTTTGCATTGCGTACGCGAGAAGGTCGATTTCGCCGTCGTCTCCTTGCGGACCGCTCGGCGCGGCGTAAACCCGTTGCGCGCTGTTCCGCGCGCTTGCGCGCCCGCCCGCTTCCAAGCGAACGACAACCTGAAGACGCAATGGCACGCCCATGACCTCTTTCATCGCCCGCTCCATAATTGCGGCCTGATCGCGTAAAATACCCGCGTTAATCTCATCGGTCATCCGCACAACCACCGCGTCGGAGGCGACCGTATCGACGACCGCGCGTGCAAGCGGAACTCGCAACGTCGTTTTCTCGCTTACGGCATGCGTGCAAATCCTCGGCCATAACGATTGCACGCGTTGCAACGTGGGCTCGGGCGAGGGCGCGGGAGCTTTCGCCTCGGACCGCTCCTGCGGCGGCGCCTGCGGTTCTTCTGCGACGAGCAGCGGCGCTTGCGCCGTCGGTTTCACGCCGCCCGGCAACCCGGATTCACCTTGCTCCAGCAACGTCACGCGCGTCGCCAGAGCATCGAGCGTAGGATCTTCCCCTTGCACCGCAAGCCTCAACACGGCCGTGTCTAAATCCAGCCGCGGATTTCCCGAAACGCGTCCCGCCGCCAATGCATCCGCGAAAAGACGCAACCCGCGCACGATCGTTGCTTGGGGCGTCGCTTGGGCAGCCTGGGCCGTCGCCTGGGCATCAGCGCCCGACAGATCCCGCGAAAGCAACTCCGGATCGATCCGCGCAACAAGCAAGTTCCGATATTCCGCCAGCACGTTACGCGTGAAGGCCTGCATGTCGACGCCGGCGTCGCTCGCCGCCTCAATCGCGCGCAACGCCTGCGCCGCATCGCCGGCGAGCACGCTGTTCACCATGGCGCGCGCGAAATTCCGCCCGCTTGCGCCGAATGCATCCTCCACAATCCGCGCATCGATCGGCCCGCCGGCGAAGGAAGACGCCTGCTCCAACATCGTGAGCGCATCGCGCAAACCGCCGTCGGCACGATAAGCTATGGCGCTCAAAGCAGCATCATCAATCACGATTTGCTCCGCATCGGCGATCGCACGCATCCGCTCGATCATCGTTACGATCGGAATACGACGAAACGCATAGCGTTGACAACGCGAGAGGATCGTGGCGGGCAACTGTTCCGGCGCCGTCGTCGCGAGGATAAAGACCGCGTGAGGCGGCGGTTCTTCCAGCGTCTTAAGGAACGCGTTCGCGCCTTCCCGCGTCAGCATGTGCGCTTCGTCCACAATGAAAACCTTGTAGCGCATCGCGGCGGGAGCGAATTTGACGGCGTCGCGTAATGCGCGAATTTCATCGATACCGCGGTTGGAAGCCGCGTCTATCTCCAGCACGTCCAACCCGGCGCCCGCAAGCATCGCCCGGCAATGGCTGCAATCGTTATCGGGATCGGCGGTCGGCCCGTTCACGCAGTTCAAGCACCGGGCGAAAATTTTTGCGGCCGACGTTTTCCCGCTGCCGCGCGGCCCGGAAAAAAGATATGCGTGGGCAAGCTTACCGCCCGTTAGGGCCGTGCGCAGGGTACGCACCACGGCATCCTGCCCTACAAGCTCTCCGAACGATTTCGGGCGCCAGGTCCGATACAAAGACGCGCTTCGTCGTTGACCGGACATCCCAGGGATTTCCGGCGACGATAATGTAAGTGTTTCCAAAACACCGTTGCTTTTGCTTTCGAGCAGTCGGTCACCTTGCTATGCTTTATCGGTGCTTTTTTGCGTTTAAGCCGACGACAAACGGGGAACGAATAAAGCGGCGTCGTTTTCTCTCTTGGATTGTTCATAAGAGGGAAGCGTCGTATTTGCGGGGTGTAAAAAAATCGTGACCGGATTAGACTCGCCGACCAAGCTCGGCGACGCGGGAACAAACCAAGAGCTTACGGACGCTCTCCATCGCCTCTTCGGCTTTAAGCAGTTCCTGCCGGGGCAAGAAGAAATCGTCAAGCGGGTCTTGTCGCACAAAAGTACGTTGGCAATTCTCGCAACCGGCGCGGGAAAAAGCTTGTGCTACCAACTACCGGCTATGCTTCTCGAAGGAACCACGCTCGTCGTCAGCCCGCTCATCGCGCTGATGAAAGATCAACTCGACATGCTGGCGCAACTCAACGTCACCGACGCCGTAGCGCTCAATTCGACGCTTTCCGAGGAACAACAAGAAATCGAACTCGCGCGACTACGTACAGGCAACGTAAAAATTCTCTTAGTGACGCCCGAAAAGCTCGAAGACGACGCCTTTATCGCCTTGCTGCAAACGCTGCGCATTCCGCTCTTCGTCGTCGACGAAGCGCATTGCATCAGCGCATGGGGCCATGATTTCCGGCCCGCGTATCTGGCGCTGGGGCATGCGATCGCCGCACTTTCGAATCCCGCAGTCCTCGCGCTCACGGCAACGGCAACTCCGGCTGTTCGCGAGGATATACTTCAACAACTCGGAATCCCCGAAACCAAGACGATCGTCAAAGGCTTCGATCGCCCGAACCTTCGCTATGAAGTGGAGCGCGCGGAAAACGATGCCGGAAAATTTAAGCTTCTAAAAAATCTCTTCATCGATGAAAAGCTTGAAGGAGCCGGCATCATCTATGCGACGACGATCAAGAACGCGCTCGAGGTACGGGAATATCTCCAAGAGCAACTCGGCGTGCCTACCGTGGTTTATCATTCCAAGCTTCCCAAACACGAGCGCATCGCAACGCATGAACTTTTCATGAGCGAAAGCGTTCGAGCCGTGGTCGCGACCAACGCATTCGGCCTGGGCATCGACAAACCGAACATTCGCTTCGTGATCCACTACGATCTGCCCGGCTCGATTGAGGCATATACGCAAGAGGCAGGGCGCGCGGGGCGAGACGGGCAACCCTCGCGCTGCGTCCTCATCTACCGCATGAGCGATACGCGCGTCCAGAACTACTTCCTTACGGGAAAGTATCCGGACATCGAGGAGGTGCAAACCATCTTCGCGACTCTCGAATACTTCCAAGGGCAAGTGGACGGCGTCTCCCTCAACGATCTACGACGAATTTCTCAACTCCCGCTCACCAAGCTCAAAGTGATCCTAGCGTTGCTCAAAAAAGCGAAGTTCATCGAGATGCGCAGCCGCTCGCGTTACGGCCTTGCGCCCAACGCCGTACAGAATAAAGAGCTCGTACTCAATCTCCACCACTATGAAACGAAAAAAGCGTACGATCAGAGCAAACTCGCCATGATGTTGCAATACGCCGAAGGTCGCTCATGTCGGCGTCGCTTCATCCTGAACTATTTCGGCGAGGAGTACGAAGCGCTCAATTGCGGCATGTGCGATAATTGCCTACGCGGCGCGCAGGCAAGCAACGGATCGAGCTTCCACATCACCGACATCGTGACCCATCCCAAGTTTGGGCAAGGCACCATCGAGCGTACGGAGAAAGATTTAGTGACCGTCCTGTTTCCGACCTTCGGATATAAGACGTTACTCGCGTCGGCGATTATGCACGAAACAAACACCGCTTGAGGCCGCCCCTCCTGTTCTTCGTTCTCATCGGAACCGCGCTGCTCAGCGGCACGGCTTGTCAAATCGCGCGCGCCCAAACCGCGCCGACGCCCGCTCCCTCGATCGCCCCCGTCGCAACCGCCTCAGCGCCGCAATCAAATCCGACGTCGGGCACTCCCGCCGTCGCTCCTATGCCTGCTCCCAGCCGTGCCCCCGCGCCTACTCCTGTACCTACTCCCGCGCCGACGCAACCGCCGATTATCGTCGAACCTCCCTCCCTCGGCTTGCCTCCAGGCGCCGTACGAACATTGCATCTGCAAAGCGTGCTCGGCTCCGTCACCCTCTCGATCGGCGATCCGACGATCCTTAACGCCGTCGTCAATCAAGCAGCACGCACGATAACGCTCACTGCCGTACGTTCCGGTTCAACAATCCTCACCGTTCGCGACGACCGCGGACTCACGCGCGATGTTCCGATCACCGTCGCCGATCCGGCCGGCATCATCGCCGAAGCGATAACCATCCGCGTTACCGGCAATCCTGCGACGGCCTATTTTATCAAAGAGCAGGCGATGCAAGCAGCCGTGAATGCGGCGCAACTTCGCCCAGGCGCAAACGTCGTCGCGACGCAAGAGAGTTTCGACCTCAGCGAAACCCTCGCCGTCGACAACGTCGTCGCCGTTACCGTACCGATGATCATCCAAGGCAAAGGCTACCTCACCGTGCAAGGCGCCACGCGCGTAAACGTGGAAAATATCGCGTTACCGCCTATACTTCCCGCATATCTGATGGTGAGCGACTTCCCCGAAACGCTCACGGCAAACGGCCTTCTTTTCGAAGCCGACCTCTCCACCTCCCAGGCGGCGCGCTTCCTATACTATCACGACAATCCGGCCGGACAACCGGATAGGCGCATCGTGCTCAATCTTGAAAATCCCTCTTCGCAACCCGCGAACGTGCAGTTCATTTCAGGCATGGCCGGTCCGGCAGCCAATGAAATGGAAGTCGGTCATCTGTCAACGCAAGCGTTCATCGTTCGCAACGAGGGGAACGAGGGCAACGTTTTAACCATTCCGGGAATGACGACGACGGCGATCGTTAATCAACTGCTCCCGGCGCGCAGCGTCGTAAGCAATCTCTTGCAACTTCGCGAGATCGACGGCCCCCCGCTTCATCTCCGGTTACTGGCGCAAAACGCCGCCGATCCTATCGACGGCGTGCGAGAAGCCGGCACGTTGCTATCCGCCCGCGTTCGCCATGCGCGCGGCATCTACCCGATTCCGGAATTCTTTTTTGACTATCAATACGACACGAGCGGCCCTAATCTAGAAATCCCCATTGGGCAAATTCCCATTCCCGAACTCAAACAAGGGGAAGCGCTCGCGGGCGACTACGGCGTCCTGCAATCGATAACAGTGCGGATCGTGAACCCCGATCCGCGCAATTCGGCGTACGTCGCGCTCTACGCTAATCCTCGCGGCGGACGCGCGACTGGAACGTTCATCATCGACGGCGTACTCGTGCAGGCGCATGCGCTTGCGCCGTTCAGCCATGAAAAGTTGCGTGAGTACGCCGTGCCGCCGGGCGGTTTCGTTCGCACGACGGTCGTCACCATGCCCGAAGGCGGCTCTTCCTATCCGCTGAACCTTATCGCCGCACCCGACGACGGCGGTATATCGCCCGGCGCCCAAAACTCGTTGGTTTACTAGAGCGCGTCTCCGAAACAATACTCTCCGGGCTCGCTCTATGAAGCCCGGAGAGCCCCTCGATACCGACTAGCCGTTAATGCCCATGATCGTTATTGTCGCGGTTCCCGTGATCATTATTTTCGTTGCCGCCGCGGCTTCCGTACGCCCGAGAAACCGGGTACTCCGGCTCAGGCACATACGCGCGTCGCTCGTAGCCGCGGTGATGCCCCCGATAGTAGGCGGCTTCTTGCTGAGAAACGTAGTAGCGATGCCCATTCTGAACGTAGTAAGGATGATTGCTGGAATCGTAGATGAGAGCGCCGGCTATTGCGGCGGCTCCCGCAATGATCGCCGCCGTGGACCCGGCATCCGCGCGGACCATAGACGGGGCGCCCATCGATAGGGCGATGGCAAGCATGCCTGCAGAGGCAGCCATGCGACGTGATTTTGATATCATAGTAAGATGATACCCCAAAGGTCGGATTTTCACCCTCCAAAATAACCGCCGGCGCCTCCGCGCAGATTCGTCCGCACTCTATTATTGGTGAAGGACGGCAGTGCAAAATTTGCACCGGCGAGCTTGCGGCGGGATTTCACTTAAACATTCGGGGCATTGTCCGAAGACGGGTTCCTCGGGTTTCAATCCCAGTCGCGCGGTCAGCGAATTCATCGGAACAATAATGAGAAAATAGATCGCCGATGCAATCAGAAAAAACGAAACGACCGCGTTGATGAAATCGCCGTATAAGAATTTGCTGCTGTTGACCTGAAAGGTCAGCGCTGAAAAATCAGGCTTTCCGAAAAGCGCCGCGATCAGCGGCGTGATAATATCTTTGACCAACGCACTCACGATCGTGCCGAACGCTCCGCCGATAACGACCGCAACGGCCAAATCAACGACGTTGCCGCGCATTAGGAACTTACCGAATCCTTGTAACATGCTTATCTCCCTCTTCTTCCCTATACGTCCGCCTGACTAAAGAGCCTTCCGATACGCTTCAATCGTGGTGCAAGCGGCGGCACGCCAAGAGAATCGCTCGACAGCGATCGCCCTCACGGCGCAAGCATGCGCGTCGGCGCGCGCCGCATCCGAAAGACATTCCGCCAAAGCCTTTTCCCAGGCATCGACGTCGTGCGGTTCCAAAAGCACGCCGCTGCCGGCGGCGACTTCAGGCAAAGACGAAACATTTGCAGCTATGAAAGGAACGCCGGCGCACATAGCCTGCGCGACGCCGTAACCAAAGCCTTCGTACGCGGAAGGCACGACGGCTACGCTAGCACGCGAATACAAATCCAACAGCTCTGCGCGCGAAACATATCCCCGAAAGAAGACGCGATCGCTCACCCCGCACTCGCTCGCGATGCGTTCGCAAACGTCGCGATACGGAGTAAACGGGCCCACGGCCGTCAACGACGCATCGGGCAAACCTCGCAAAGCACGAATAACCACTTCCAAATTTTTTCGCCGTTCGACGGTCCCCACGGCAAGGATAAACGGTTGCGCATCAGGCCTGCGTTCAATATTCATAACGTCTTGCGCGACGCCTGGATATACGACGTCCACGAATGCCGGATCAATATCAGTAAGTTCCGTCAACTCATCGCGAGAGAAGCACGAATCGACGAGGATGCGACGAGCTTGATGATACCGCGCGACGGAGAACGCTCCGAAATACCTCCGTACATACCAACGCGCATGCGCCTGCACGCGCAACCACGCGACGTCATGCACGGTAACCACTATCGGCACGGCGCAAACCGCCGGCATCGTGCCCGAAGCGCAATGAAGGATATCGACGCGCGCGAACGACGCGCGCAAGGGCAAGGCCAGCTGATCCCACAACACGCGCCGGTCGAAGCGCCACGGGTCGCAACCTCTCCACTCCAGCGGCACGACATCCGCCCCCGCCGCTCGTAGCGCCTCAGTCAACCCCCGGACATACTCTCCGATCCCCGTGGCGCTGCCGATCGTAAGCTGCGCGTCAAGAGCAATTCTCACCGCGGCGTCTCTCGCTGCGCTGCACGAACCGCTTCCAAACCCGTGCGCGCATCGGCGCTTTTCGGATCCGCCTCGCGCGCACGCGAAAACAGCGCTTCGGATCGCTTGAAATCTCTGAGGTACAACGCCTCATACCCCGCATTAAGCAAGTACGTCTGCGAGAACGGCGCAAGCGCGACGGCCCGTTCGTATTCGTCCATCGCTCGCCGCGCATATGCCGTACGCTTCGCAGGATTGCGTCTACCCATCAATTCATAGAGCTGACCAAGACGCAGCCGCGCGTCGGCCAATGCCTCGGGCTGCGTGCGTTCTTCTTCGATACGTCCTACGATCATCTCTTGCAACGCTAGCGCCCCTTGTATATCTCCGGAAGCCTGGATGCGTGCGCTCACGCGAGCAAGACCAAAAACATCGCCCGCAACAAGATACGCCGAAATCGCCGCATGCATGTCGTTTTCTCGCTCGGCAAGCTCGCCCTCCAACGCGGCGCGATCTGAACTGGGTGCAAGACGTCCCAGCGCGCGCCGCGTCGCCGGCAAATCGTTTTCCCTCAGCGCCTCGCGCGCGACAAGCAATCGTTGCGTCGGCGTGAACCAGGGCTGCGCCTCAAACCGTTCGGGCAACAAGCCGATGAACGATGCCGTCTGCGCCGCCCGCCGGGCAAGCACATCTGAAAGTATCTGTTGAAAACCTAGCGTCGCAAGCAGCACAACCGCCGATACCGCGGCAAGGAAACGCATGACCTGCGGATTGCCTCGCATAAAATAAGAAGCCCTCCAACGCCGGGATTCCTCAAGTCAGCTACGAACAAGGCACAAGCTCATAAGCTTAAGAGGTATTTCATGGACCCGTTAAAGCAAAAACTTACGCGCGACCAAGCAATCAAACGACTCATCGTACTGCCCTCAATGGCCGGTTTTCTCGCAATGAACGTCGGATCGATTGCGCAAGCAGCCGACAATAAGAAACAGTTCAAGTATCAGGACAAACCGGGGAAAAACGGACAAAAATGCTCGGACTGTCGCCTTTTCAAGCCGCCGAGCGCTTGTCAAGTCGTAACCGGGAAGATTAGCCCCAAAGGCTGGTGTACTGCTTGGGTTGCGAAAAGCTAGAAAGCTCACCGGCCTTTTCAATGATCGCCGCTTAGCGAATTTCCGCTTGCTTTTTTCCTCAATAAAAGCAACGGCGGCGGTTGCTCATGTAAGGTAAAAATTTCTTTCAATATTTACAAACATGAACTGTTTAGCCATGGGGAAATTGCCCACCTTGGCGTAAGCGTTAAAGGCACTATGGTTCGGAGGATATCCTGACAGTGCCGCGCCGAATATCGCCGACGACAATCGCGAACGTAGGCATCACTAATGCGAGACGAAGCACTTGCATCGCCTTCGTCTTCCTCGTCCTATGCACGGCAATGATGACGGCGGCTCCGCAACCAGGGTCCGCGGATGACCAGGGCGCGATGTGCAAGCCCGGCGACCCCGTGATACAACAGGGCGTATGGTGCACGGGATGGATGCAAGTTGTGCCTCCTCCGTCGGGAGGAACACTCTGCAAGCTTGAGCTTCAAGCCGCTGACGGCTCGTGGCCTGATGCGCCGTTTAACGGTATTTGCTACCCGCCGGGCGCCGCCCCGCCGCCGGGGGTGCCCAGCTTTCCATGCGAGATGATAATAAGCGGCACAACATGGGCCGAAGGCTTGTGTACCTCCAATGGCGGCAATCAGGTTCCGCCGCCGGGTTATACCGGTCCCCCTGACTTAATTCCGCCCACTCCATGGGTGCCCCCTCCCCCGACGCCGGTACCCACGGCCCCAAGCGTCAGCTTGGCAAGCTGCACGCGAGCGCCTCCGTCAACATGGTACGATCCGGACGCGCCCGTCGACAGCAACGCGGCTTCATGGGCAGAGCCCACCGAACCCGATAATATGAAAATCGTAACCGTCCCCATCAATACCATTGCGCCCTCATGGCTGCCTCGCGCGCAAAGCGTGGCTTCGACGGTATTCCAAACGCTCTTCACCTTCGAAATTTTTCTGCTCGGCCTTTACGCCTTGCTTCATGGACAAAGCATCGCGCATCTCTTCTCAAGTTTCGCCTTCAAAACGTTCCTCCTGACGTTTTTCATGTACCTGATGACCAACTCGCCGACCATCCTTCCTTCGATCATCAACAGCTTCAAAATCGCGGGACAAAGCACGGGCTTAACGGGAACCACGAACCTCATGGACATGTACCATCAAGCCGACAGCTCTGCCGAACTCTTCTTTTGCGCAGCGATGGCTTCGCATATCGAAGACCAAGAAAGCGCGCTCGAATTCGGCTTTTTCGACGGTCCGCCCGAGGAGCCGCCCGGCAACGGCGATTACGCGCACACGTTCCAAGGAGCGATCGGACACATCACCTTCGAGTTTATCGTTCAAGGGCTCGGCATGCTCGTCATAGCCGGAACCGGCATCATGTTCCTCTCTCTCGCGCTCATCACGTCGGAAGCCTACATCACGATGTTCGCCGGCGTATTCTTCCTCGGGTTCTCCTTGTCGCGCTACACGTTGCCGTTCACGCAAGGCTACCTCGCCTACACGCTCAACGTCGGCGTGAAGATGCTCACGTATTGGGTCCTCATCGCCATTGAAACCGCCGCTTTGCTGCCGGTGCTTAATCGAGCGGGCGTGGGTCTCATCAATGCCGCAACCATTCAATTCGGCGCTAACGCTCAACCCTTTCAAACCCGAGATCTGAGCCAAGAACTCTACCTGATTTACGCAGGCGTGGACGTATCCCAAATCCTAGCGATGGGCGCGCTTACTTGGTTTATCCCCAACGCCATGGGTCGCTTCGTTACTGATCGCAGCAGCGCATCGGCGATGAATCTTATCACGAACATGGGAAGTACCATCAAAAGAACGCTCGCCGGCGGCGGCAGCGTCGCCGGCCCCATGACGCCGGCGCCGGGACCGGTAAGCCCCGCAGGCTCAAGCTTCGTTATTCCGCCCAATGCAACCATGAGGCCAATCGTAAACGTTGTAGTTGCGGCCCGCTCTCCCATGCGAACCGATCCCTTGCGCTCGCAAGCGCCGCCGTTCGTCGCCCCGCCTCCCGAAACATTCGCCGCCCCGGCAGCGACAGTCGAAACATCGCTAATCGAGGAGACGCTGCTGCCGGACATTGATGAGCAAGCAGTGCAGGCGTCCGTATCGGACGGGGACGATCCGTTTGCCGTAAAACCAAAGATTGAGCCGATACTCGTTCATCTAGATCCGCGCAAGCGACCCGGCTCCGATCGAACCGCAACAGGCCCTACGGAAGACGACATAGCGCGCCAAAACGCGGTTGCGAACGCCGTCGAACCAACCCCCTCAACCAACCCAAACGTTCCCGACGCGATCCTTCAACAAAATGCCGGCGCAAACGTGCCTTTTGCGGCTGCAAACGCACAATCATTTCCAAGAAATGCACGCGCGGCAAGCGGCGCATCGCTGATAAAAGCTCCTCTCCGCAAAGCGGCAGGCGAGTTGCCGGCAACGCTCACGCTGCTTTCGCCGGAAGAAATAAAGCTATTGCCGCCGGATAAATTCGTATTACTCCTCGAAGCGACGCGATGGAATACGCTAAGCGTGGAGCAACGCGGAGCAATCGAACAAGACGAACGCTTACGAGCCCTTGCGGAAAAAATTATCCCGCAACGCCCGCATGCTCCTGAAATGAGCAACACGGCAAGCGAGCCGCCGGCAACGCTCACGCTACTCTCGCCGGAAGAAATAAAGCTTTTGCCGCCGGATGAATTCGTATTACTCCTCGAAGCGACGCAATGGAATGCGCTAAGCGCGGAGCAACGCGGAGCAATTGAACAAGACGCGCGCTTACGCATCTTTGCGGAAAAACTTATCCCGCAACGCCCGCATGCTCCTGAAATGAGCAACACTGCAAGCGAGTCGCCGGCAACGCTCACGCTGCTCTCGCCGGAAGAAATAAAGCTTTTGCCCCCGGATGAATTCGTATTACTCCTCGAAGCGACGCAATGGAATGCGCTAAGCGCGGAGCAACGCGGAGCAATTGAACAAGACGCGCGCTTACGCATCCTTGCGGAAAAAGTTATCCCGCAACGCCCGCATGCTCCTGAAACGAGCTAAGAACGTTCTGCAGCTCTTCCTCCAAAAGCGGGAAACGTTCGGCCGCTAGCGCGTGATGAAACTTCCCGATCGGCACGGGAATAAAACCCTTGAGCGTTTTGATAAGCGTATCGCGATAGGCGCCGATGTGTCCGGCATGAAAGCCGTCGTAATCGAACGTTTCTCCCAAAAGATGTGCGAGAGCGTACCATGGGACGACGCTTCCAAGCGGAGAGTTCTTAAGAGAGGTCGCTAACTCTTGCGCCTGATGCGGATCGAGCATACTCATAATCCGAACGCTGCCGCTACGCTGCGGCGCGATACTCATCGGCAATTCTTCTCCAAGGGCAACGAAAAGCTGCACAACCGCTTGGCGCGAAGTCGCATCTTCAAGATGTTCGAAATCTATTTCCAAGCGCCTCACGTCCGCAAAAAGGCGATTGAGCGTCTCTCGCAACACGCCTCGCGTTTCTTCGAGAAGCGCATCCAAATGCGGCGAGCCGTCGGCGACGCCTGGAAAAAACGCGCGCAATACGAGAAAATGCGTGAGAAGAGAGCGCAAGTCCGTACTCTTGAGAAAACGCAATGTGCGATCAAGGCGCTCCTGCGAGAACTCGGTAACCAGATGCAACGGAAGAATAACTCTCTCCGGTACTTGAAGGGCGCTCCGTGCCTCAAGGGAAGCGGGTTCATAAAATGTCCCGAGAACGCTCCGGTTCTTAAGCGGCGGCAGCGCTTGCACGCGGACGATCGGGAGCGCCGGTGTTGAAGCGACGGCAAAGGGAAGCTCGTTCGCTGCGACCGAGAAGATCGCAGCCGAGCGCACAACGACGGGTGCGGATGCGATAGCGTACTCGGGCATCTGGTCGTAGGCAATAGACGCTTGCGCACGCACGACCGTCCCGGGAGGAAGCGGCGAATTGACGACCGAGAGCCACCCGATCAGGATTTCCATTCCCGGCGCAATATCGTTCAACACGAGCCCATGCTCAGACCAAAGCAACGACGCTCCATGATGATCAAGCAACATCCGTCCGTTGATTGACGTGCTTCCCGGAACGTAGGTGACGGCATCCGGTTGCATGACTTTGACGACAAGCGTTTTCGCAGCGCCGTCGCCGGTATTGCGCATCATAAGGGCATGACGTAACTCCGCTCCCGCATCCACCGTATCGCGCGGCACGGAAAGAAACGATCCCTCATCGGAGAAACTCGGCTCCGCATACGTTTGAAGAACGACCGTATCGAGCACGATCGGCGGCAGGCCCCGCCCGACAATCACGCCGTGCATGTCGATGATAAATCCGCGCGGCACTACATGAATTAACCGCAGTTGAACCACGGCTTCGCGCGACTCCCCTGCATCGATGTCGCCGAAAACGATATGCGATCCGTCTCGCGTTGCTCCCTCAACCGTTTCCAAACGAAGCTCAGGAGAATGCCTCAATACAATGCGCACGCCGTGCGCACGATCGTTCCCTTCGTTGCGCACGCTGACGGCAACCGCGCACACTCGATCCGGCCGCAAGGGTTCGTGCGAAATCAACCGCAAAGAGGACGAAGCCGGCGTGAAACGGGGTCGCGCGCGTATGAGCGTTACGAGACCGTCGAGCTCAAACGGCGCGCACCGCGCAGCCGAAACGGAGGCGCCGAAACGAAGCTCGGCTCCGTCATGAATCGGGTAGCATACGCGCCCGGAAATGGCCAACCGTAGCTGTTCCTGCGGCTTCAAAGAACCTAACGAAACGCAATGTTCTTTGGGTTTGCGCATATCCGTGCCGTCGCGCACCTCAATATCTTCGATGCGATCGTCCGCGTGCAACTCAAAGAGGACTTCCTCGGCGACGGTCGTCCCGTCGTTGACGATCGTCGCCTCGAACGCGATCGGCTCCCCTGGTTCTAAGACCTGCGGGCTCACCCGACGTAAGGACGTGCGCGTTCGCGAAAAGCGCGGCTCAGAAATCACGCTCAAATTCCGAGAAAACGCACGCGAACCGTTTGACCAACGGAGCTTCACGGCAACAGGGAGGGCGCGTCCGTTAGGAGCCGGCGAAATCACCCCGGCCGATGCCGTAAGGTCGCTCGTACCATGCGCGGCGATATCTCCCAAGAAAACGGACATGCCGTCGCTGGGTTCCGGAAACGGCTGCCCGTCCAAGCGCAAAGAACCGGGCGCATAGGTCAAACCGTCCGGGAGTTCAAATTGAACCGCTACGCCATACGCCGTCGACGTACCGCTATTGTGCGCGATGAAACGCAAACCAATGCGTTGTCCCACACGCACTTCGTCGGTAACTAAGGCTACGTAGCCGTGCGCATCGAGCGTTTGTAATTCTAAGCGCGTTTGATCGCCGTCAAACGAAGCGGAAGACGACACGCACAGCGATGCCTCAGGCAACTCAAACTCGCTGATTTCCGCGGAACTCACCGCAGCCCTCGCGACGATCCGGGCGCCGTCAGGAATAGCGGCATCGATGCCCGCGTGATACTGCACGGTCAAGCTTGCACCGGGCCCGAGTTTGCGCGCTACGGTGAGCGGATTGGCATAACCGAACGGCTCGCGACGTTTCTGATCGTCGAAATCCACGCCGTCTATCTGTGCGCTGCCCGGAATATAGGTCGTGCCGATAGGCGTCGGCATCACAAGCACCACGCCGCTCGCGCTGCTCTCGCCGACATTTCGAATATTCACGCTTACCGTCACGTCCGCTCCCGGCACGGGTTCGCGCAATGCAATGAGCGACACGCAGGTCTTCTCATTTTTTAGGTTGGGTTTGGAGCGAACGATTAAGCGTATGATATTTGATCCGATAATCGGAATGTCGATCGAAGAAATCGCCGCCTGCAATTCGATAACCGTATCATTCTCGATCGTCGGCGAAACGATATAGGCGATACTGATACGACGTTGCGCTCCCGGCTGCACATCGCCGATATCCGCCCCGCCGCTTTTCACTATCGCTCCGACCCCGGCAAGACTATCAAGCGCCTCGTTATCCGCAAACGCCGAATCGACCAGATACGTGAGGCCCTCGGGTAAGACGAAGCGCGCTCGCACGCCCTTGGCCGGAGCCCCGCCGACGTTTGTAAACGAAAACGCGGCTCGTACCGTAACCCCAGGTTCGATAAAACGTTCCGGAGAAACCACAAGGGTCCGTAGCCCTTCGGCGAGCGGCGGGGAGCCGGGCGTGAACATGTCCGCTAGGGTGCGCAGGGAAGTCTCCTCGGAAAGCTTGGCCCGATTCGTTATGTTACCCAACCGACCCTTTGCCTGATCCTCAAAAGTTTGGAGAAGATTCGCGATGCTCGCTTCCGCCAGTGTTTCATCGAGCGCTCTTGGGCGTTTGAGCACCGAGGGCGCGTTCGCGGTTTTGGCGCGCGCCCGAGATTTGGAAGCGATGGGTCGTCGCCTCGTGCATTTGGAAGTCGGCGAACCCGATTTCGACACGCCCGAACACATCAAGCGCGCCGGCATCGCCGCGATCGAAGCGAACCTCACGCATTACAGTCCCTCCGCGGGCATCGCGGAATTGCGCGACGCGGTCGCCGTTTACGCGGCGCGTTTTCGCGGCTTGGAACCGATCTCGCGCGACGAGGTCGTGATTAGCCCAGGCCTCAAGACCCTCATTTGGAACGTGATGGCCTCATTGCTGGATCCCGGCGACGAAGTGATCTATGCGGATCCCGCTTATCCGTCATATTCCAACGGCGCGGCCTACCTCCAAGCCCGTGCGCTTCCCGTGCGCCTGTCCGAGAGCGCAAACTACCGACTTGATCTTGACGATCTAGCCGCGAAGATATCCGATCGCACCAAGTTACTAATCCTTAACTTTCCGCACAATCCCACCGGCGGCGTCCTCACGCGCGCCGATCTTGAGGCGATTGCACAGCAGGCGATCAAGCACGACGTGATCGTTCTTTCCGACGAGATTTACTGCCGCAATGTCTACGACGACGCATTCGTCTCCATCGCCTCCTTGCCCGGGATGCGCGAGCGCACGATCGTACTTGACGGTTTTTCCAAAGCGTACGCCATGACGGGTTGGCGTTTAGCCTACGGCGTGATGCCGGCGGCGATCGCACGTAACGTGATCCTGATGAACAACAACACGTTCTCATGCACCGCGACCTTCGTGCAGCATGCGGGCATCGCGGCCTTGCAGGGTCCCGACGAACCGGTTCAAGCTATGATCGCCGAGTTTCGCCGTCGCCGCGAGGCCATGGTCGCAGGCCTTAACTCGTTGCCCGGCATTACGTGCGTGAAGCCCCAGGGCGCCTTCTACGCGTTTCCCAACGTCACGCAAATCACGAACGACGATAAAAACTTGGCGGCCTTCCTTTTAGAGGAGGCGAACGTAGCCGCCATCGGCGGTTCTTGTTTCGGCGAAGTCGGGCGCGGACACATGCGGTTTTCGTATGCGAACTCATTGGAGAATATCAAAATTGCGATCGAGCGGATGCGCGAGGCATTGCCTAGATTTCCTGGAGGTACAAGCTAACTACGGCGCTGAAGCCGCATATTACGACAAAAGGCACAACGCCAACGGAACTGCGTGCGAAGAACCTAGAATGGTCGCCTCCGGCCCCTCCGCCTCTCCCATCCCCGGAAATATCGATCATCTTCGTGAAGGTTTAGCGTCTATGAAAAACCTCGCCGTCCTCGCGCTGCTTCTCGTTGCGAGCAGCTTCGCCGCGGTATATTCATTCCGTAAAAACGCTACTCTATGGTCGCCGGACGGCGCGATTTACTTGCGATTAACATTACAGGATCGCGGGTTCTCCGTTGCCGATGCGCGCTCGGAATCAAACCGATGGATGAATGCGACGCCGAAGGCTGAGGGCGACTACACGGGGACGGCGCGCGGGTTGTATGGGCCGTACTCGCCGAGGTATTACATCGAACAGTG
>Ga0182024_10002872_pt1 | contig 41966 bp, 34 predicted proteins | sample P32metaG_FD_120480 | JGI IMG/M metagenome (GOLD analysis project Ga0182024, IMG submission 120480) | Permafrost microbial communities from Stordalen Mire, Sweden - P3-2 metaG (Illumina Assembly) | ecosystem: Environmental > Terrestrial > Soil > Wetlands > Permafrost | place: Sweden: Stordalen... | reverse complement strand
TCTGATGTTAGGGAGAATCAATCGATGAAGAACGCAACTAAGAAGGCTGCGAAGAAGGCCGCTAAGAAAGCGCCCGCCAAGAAGAAGAAGTAAACCCTTGGCGCCCCGAGAGGGCTCGCAGTAGTTTAGGGTTCATGCAGAACGGCCCCGAGAGATCGGGGCCTTTTTTATTGCCTGTGAGGGTTCTGACGCCAGTGCGAGTGGACTCCTACAAGCAAGTTCATCCATCCTCCGCTAGCCTACCCGATTCAGCGCCGCGCGCAACTCATCCAGCGTCATTGCGCCGGGATGATACAGGCGCACGATGCCGTGGCGATCGATTAAAACTAGCGTCGGCGTGGTGCTGGCGCCGTAGTTGCGAAAGTTGGCTTCGCTCACTGGCGCGGGAACGCTCAGAAGGTCGGCGTAATACTGATGCCGGATCTGCTCGATGTACTTGAGTTCGTCGGCGGGTCCGGCCTCATCGCCATTCGCGACGTAGCCGTAGCGCTGCGTGGGCGCGATCATCACCAGTCCTTTGGGCGCGTACTCGCGCGAAATCTGGGCCAGGATGTGTTCCTCCTGCTTGCAGTCTGGACACCAGTGCGCCCAGAAGAAAAGCAGGACGGGTTTGCCGCGCAGCGATAGCAGGGGCGCCGGCTTGGCGCCCAGGAACTCGCGTTCTTCCAGCGCCGGCGCCGCGCGGCCTTCGAGCGTAAGCAGGTTGATGTTCTTCTGAATGCGCGTCCGGATGGAAGTGCCGCGGAACTTAAGGAGATCTTTTTGGAGCAGAGCCAGAGCGCCGGCGCGATCGCCATTGGCGGTCAGGACTTGAGCTTCTACTTCGATGGCGGCGCCCAGGGCCAGCGGCAGATGCGGCTCGGCGTCTAAAGGACGCGTGGCCAGGGATTGCCCGGCAAGTTTTTCGGTCTCTCTCGCGTTGGCGTCGGCTTGGTCGAACTGGCGCGTGATCAAATCGCCGCGGGCGAGCCAGGAGAGTCCTTCGAGGTACTCCGGCGTTACTCCGCGTTGCGACCGATAGGTTTGAAGAATCGTTTCTGCCAGCGGGAAATTGCCGCGCGACATCGCCGTCTGGACGTCGGTGACGATGGTGGCGAAGGCGGATGCGGCAATGAGGGCCGAGGGAATCAGCTTGCGGAACATCTACATCGAGGATATCAAGTGCGCCGCTTTCGGTGACAGACTCTGGTGCAGCGCGTCCGAGCCGCCATGCGTAGCATGCGGATTCCCAAAAAAGACCGAGCAAAACCGCATGCTCCGCATGGCGGCTCAGAACGGGTTGCTGCTCACAGCTTGAGCTGTTTCAGATACTCGCGGAACGGAGCACCCAGGTCATGGCGATGCAGAGCGAACTCGACCGTGGCCTTCAGGAACCCCAGCTTGTCGCCGGCATCGTAGCGCGTGCCTTCAAAACGATAGCCGTAGATGGGCCGGTTGCGTAGCAGGTGCTTTAGTGCGTCGGTGAGCTGTATTTCGCCGCCGCTTCCGGGCTCGATAGACTCAATGGATTCGAAGACTTCGGGAGTGAGGACATAGCGGCCGATGATCGCGAGATTGGAAGGAGCTTCGGATGGCTTGGGCTTCTCCACCATATTGCGGATACGGAACAGCCGGTCCTTGCCGGAATTGTGGGATACGGGCTCGGCGTCCACCGCGCCGTAGGACGAGATGGCATCGCCGGGCACTTCCATGAGCGCGACCACGGAGGCGCCGTAGAACTCGTAAACGTCGAGTAGCTGACGAATGCAGGGGATTTCGGAATCGATCACGTCGTCGGAAAGCACCACCGCGAAGGGTTCGTTGCCCACCAATTCCTTGGCGCGATGCACGGCGTGGCCCAGACCGAGCGCTTCCTTTTGGCGCACGTAAGAGACGTCGATCATGTCGGACACATCGCGGACAATCTTCAGCAATTCTTTCTTGCCCTTGGCCTCGAGCGCGTGCTCCAGCTCAAAGGCGACATCGAAGTGATCCTCAATGGCGGTTTTTCCGCGGCCGGTAACAATGATGATGTTCTGAATTCCCGAGTGGATGGCCTCCTCGACCCCGTATTGGATGAGGGGCTTGTCGACCAGCGGCAGCATCTCTTTGGGTTGAGCCTTGGTGGCGGGAAGGAATCGTGTGCCCAGTCCTGCGGCGGGGAAGACTGCTTTGCGCACTTTGGGAATCATGTTCTCTGGCTTCTCTTTTCTCGTTTTGCGTGCTGGTCTAAAGATCGGAAAATAGGACGCCGGGCGTTAATTCTAAGGGATAGCCGGTGAGAGCGAGGGAAGAGACGTACTGGAGGCCCAACTCCGTATAGATCGCCAACCGTTTAGAGAGCGGGTCGACCACCCAGATGTTGGGAACGCCCCAGACGCGATATTCTTCGAGTTTTTCCATGAGGTTGTGATGGCGGTCGTCTTTGGACAGGATCTCGATCGCGAGCAGGGGAGGCGTGGAGGGGACGTTCTCATCCGGACGTTGGCCACCATAGACGGAAATGTCTGGAATGCGGAAGACACGAGGCTCTAACCGCAACCGGAGCTCAGGATAAGGGAACAATGGATAGGATTGGATCAGGCGTCCAATCGCCATCAGGATCAGAAACTGGATAGTGGAATGAAGTTTGTCTGGCATGCTGCGCTCGACAATCTCGCCCCGAACGTACTCGGCGTCGTGTTCGAACGTCATGTGCAGGTACTGTTCGGCCGTAATCTGCGCTTTGGTGGCCATCTGAGGGAAGGATAGCATGGCGCGCCGCCCCCGGAATTCTTCCATCTAGCTCGAAAATCGGGCCTTTCGACACGATCCGCACGGCAAAAACGCCGGTCAAGCTATAATGGTGCTTACCCCACGCGCAGCGCCTCTTTTGGACCTGCGCCCTGGAGAGACAATGGCTTACGTTATTGCGGAACCTTGCATCGGAGTAAAGGACACGGCTTGTATCGACGCGTGCCCGGTCGATTGCATTCACCCCAAGAAGGACGCACCCAACTTCGCCGAGCACAACATGATCTACATCGATCCTGTGGAGTGCATCGATTGCGGAGCCTGTGTGCCGGTTTGCCCGGTTTCGGCGATCTTCGCGCTCGACGATCTGCCGGAAAAGTGGGGGAGCTTCACGAAGCTCAACGCGGATTACTTCGGGCGGTAAGGGCACCGCTCCCTCGGCCCTGAACAGGGCACGGTCGCGGCTCAGTAATCGCGGTTCAGTGACAAGAGCGGTTACGGGCGGTAGATCGCTGAGCTGGTGTCCGTTTCCCATACCTCGATCGCGGAGATGCGCACCGGGACCTCGTTCTTCAGCCCGACGTTGATCCGGTCGTAAAAATACTTGGCGATGTTCTCGGCCGACGGGTTGAGTTCGTCAAACGGCGGCAGATCGTTGATGAAGCGATGGTCCAAATACCCGACCGCGCCGGTGATCAGGCGATTCACTTCCAGAAAATCCACCAGCAGGCCGGTCGAATCGAGTTGCTGCCCCTCCACGGTTACCCGCACCCGATAGTTGTGTCCATGCACGTCTTCGGACTTGCCATGGTAATTACGCAAGGCGTGACCGGCGGCGAAAGTCTGTTCCACGGTAACTTCAAACATTGAAAAATTTCTCCACGGCTTTCAATTCGGTACTGAAGGCATAAGGCGGCAGGCTGTCGAAGAAAACCTGGCCGTACCTCTGCTTCGTAATACGATTATCCAGCAAGACCAGGACGCCGCGATCGGTCTTGCTGCGGATCAGGCGGCCGAAGCCCTGCTTGAGCGCAAGCGCGGCTTGCGGAATCTGGTAGTCGTAAAACGGATTGCCGCCTTCCTCGCGGATGCGTTCGATGCGCGCTTCCACCACAGGATCGCTGGGGACGGCGAACGGAAGCTTGTCGATGATCACGCAGCTCAACTGATCGCCTTGCACGTCCACGCCTTGCCAGAACGATGAGGTGGCGAACAATACGCAGTGCGGGGTGGCGCGGAACTCGTCGAGCAGCGCGTTGCGCGGACCGGTGCCTTGCAGAAGTGTCGGATAGTCGATCTCAAGCGACACTCGATCATAGACCATGCGCATCTGTTGATAGCTGGTGAACAGGACGAACGCGCGGCCCCTGGTTAAGCGCAGAATGCGTGTGATTTCCTCGGCGGCCGAACGGGGGAACGCGGGAGACCGGGGATCGGGCAGGTGCTGAGGCACGTAGAGCAGCGCTTGCTTGGCGTATTCGAAGTGGCTGGGGACCACCAGCGACCGGGTGTGGCGAATACCGAGGCGGCGCTCCGCAAATTCGAACGTATCGCCTACGGCGAGCGTGGCGGAGGTAAGGATTACGGTGTCTAGGGCGTCGAAAAGCTTCTCTTCGAGGAGAGACGATACGTCGATCGGCGTGGCTTGGAGGAAGCAACCGCGGCCCCGGCGCTCCACCCAGTAAACGTAGGAGCGGTCGGCGCCCTTGCGCCAAAATTCGAGACGCTGCTGCAGTTCCTGCACGCGTCGGTACAGCGGAATCACTTCCTCGGGCGCGTTCTTGACCAGTTGCAGGTGCGAGCCGATCAGCTCGAGCGCGCGCACCAGGTCTTCGAGCGCCTCACCATGCTGCTCGAAGAACGCCGCATGGCCCTTGAACGCGACGCGTCCCTCCGATTCGCCGAACAGGAAGAAGAACTGCTGAGCGCGATCGTCGAGCGTGTCGAGGACCCGATCCAGTTCGCCGGAACCGAACTGTTTGGCGCGGGAAACCGCCGCGATGTCGCGCACCAACTCCTGGAACTGATAGTTGCTGACGCCCACGCCGAAGTACTTCCCGGCGACGTCCTCAATCTCATGGGCTTCGTCGAAGACCACCGCGGCGTATTCGGGGATGATGCCGCCGAAGTCGTCGTCTTTTACAGCCAGATCGGCGAAGAACAGATGATGATTGACGATGATGATGTCGCTCTCGTGGGCGCGACGGTGCATTTCGGTGAGGAAGCAGCGCTCGAATTGCTGGCACTTCTGGCCCGTGCAGAGATCGCGGCGGGCGTCCACCTTTTGCCAGGCGGAGCTGGACTCGGGCAGGGTCTTGATCTCGGAGCGGTCGCCGGTGGTGGTGGTCTTCTCCCACTCGCGGATGATTTGAAAGTCGGCGATTTCTTCCAGGCCGTTGAGAATCGGTTCACGGTCGGCGTCATAGATTTTCTGGCGGCAAGCGAAGTTGGCGCGGCCTTTCATGTAGCAGACCTGCAGCGGCCGGTCGAAATGTTGCTGCAGAAACGGAATGTCCTTGTAGAAAAGCTGCTCTTGCAGATTCTTGGTGCCGGTGGAGACGACCACCCGCTTGCCGGAGAGCAGCGCCGGCACCAAGTACGCGAGTGTTTTTCCGGTGCCCGTGCCGGCATCCACCAGCAGGTGCTTTTTCTCGGCCAGCGCGGACTCGACGGCTTCGGCCATTTCGAGCTGGCCGGGACGAAACTCATAGCGTGGGTGCCATCTCGAGAGCACACCGCTCCGTGAAAAGAATTGCCGCGCGGTTAGCGCTTTTGCGGCCGAAGACATCCTTCCTGATTCTTGCATGCGGCAAGCCCAGCACGTGGCGTGAAGCAGTTCGTGGCGCACGCACTCGTGATGCTGTGGAAAAACTCGATAAGACCGCTCCCTCTGGTCGCGGCTCGGAATCTGCACTCTGTGCTCACAGCCACGTACGGAGCCGCGACCAGAGGAAGCGAAACGAATTCTGCCTTTTCCGCAGCCTCAAAGAGCATGCGCCACAGTGCGCGCCCAGCACGTGACAAGATAAAGAGACACAAAATATGCCTGACTATAAATCGCTTGAAAACCAGTTCCAGCGGATTCTCAATTTGAGCCGGCGGCCCGTAGCCGTGACTTTCCGCGACGAAGCGCCTGCGACGATAGAGCAGTTCACGGGCGTCGAGCCGTCGGGGTGCAGCTTTTGGCGATTGGCGGCGGAGGGGCGAACTCTCTCCACCGTGCCTTCGGACCACTACAACTGTCCGATCGGATCGTACACGCACAATATTCCGCTGCCCGAAGCGCGAGCCAATGAGCTGCCCGCAATTCTAGGAATTATGACGAACCTGGGCTACCTGAAGATGGAGGAGATACCCGGCATTCCGGTTCTTCCGGAGACTCCCAAGAACATTGTATTCGCGCCGCTGGGCGACACACCGGTGGATCCAGACGTCGTGCTCTTCGTGGCGGAGGCGCGCAAGCTCATGCTCTTGGAGGAGGCAGCCATTCGGGCGGGCGCCGCATCGAACCTGCCTCTCCTTGCGCGGCCCACGTGCATGGCAATTCCGGCGGCGATGGCGCATGGCATGGTGACCAGCGCCGGTTGCATCGGTAATCGCGTTTATACCGACATCGGCGACGGCGAGTTGTACGCCGCGATCCCCGGACGTGCGCTAGAACAAATCGCCCGGGAGCTGGAGACCGTAGCCTCGGCCAACCTCGCGCTGGCGCAATATCACCGCGAACGCCGGCAGCAGCTTTCCACCGTTTGATGGATCAACAGCACGGTAGAATCGAAGTACCGATGCGGATCAAAATTGGCTGTGCGTTGATGCTGGCCGCGACGCTCTCAGCCAGTCAGCCGGAGCATGCCAGGCACGCGATGGTAGGGACGCAGGAGCCTCTGGCCGCCGACGTTGGCCTGCGCGTGCTGCAATCGGGAGGAAACGCGATCGACGCCGCGGTGGCCATCGGATTTGCGCTGGCCGTGACATATCCATTTGCGGGCAATATCGGCGGTGGAGGATTCTTGCTGGCGCATTTTGCCGATGGCCGGAGCACCTTCATCGATTTTCGCGAAAAAGCGCCGCTGGCAGCGACGCGGAACATGTATCTGGATTCGAAAGGCAGCGTGAGCGAAGACAGCGTGGTGGGATGGCGCGCGGCCGGCGTGCCGGGGACTGTGCGGGGTCTGGAACTGGCACATTCTAAATATGGGCGCAAGCCGTGGGCGGAGTTGCTGAACCCGGCGGTGGAACTGGCGAGCGAAGGCTATCCGGTGTCGTATAGTTTGGATGCGTCGCTGCATGGCGAGGGCACGACCAGGCTGCTGTCGCGGTTCCCCGAATCGAAGCGGATTTTCTTAAGCGCCCACTATGGCGACAAATTCGTGCAGCCGGAATTGGCCGCGACGTTGCAGCGGATTCGGGATCGCGGCGCGAGCGATTTCTACGACGGCGAAACCGCACGGAAGCTGGCTGCCGCGATGGCGGCCAATGGCGGGTTGATCACGCTGGCGGATCTGAAGGCCTACCAAGCGGAGGAAAGCGAACCGCGGCGCGGCCATTATCGCGGCTACGAGATCGTCACGGCGCCTCCACCCAGCGCGGGCGGCGTTGGGCTGCTGCAGATGCTTGGAATGCTGGAAGGCTCGGGGTATGAAAAGACGGGCGCGGGGTCGGCCGCTTCCATCCACTACGTCGCAGAGGTGATGCGGCGGTTCTACGCCGATCGCAGCGAATATTTCGGCGATCCCGATTTCTACAAGGTGCCGATTAGTAAGCTGCTGGACCCCAAGTATATCGCGAGCCGCCGCGACAGCATCGATCCGCTGCACGCGACGCCCAGCACTCAGATTCGCCCGGGACACATCGGCGTTCGAGAAGGTTCCGAGACTACGCACTTCAACATCGTGGACAGCGAAGGGAACGCCGTCGCGGTGACGTATACCTTGAACAATGGATATGGCAGCGGCGTTACGGCGCCGGGCCTGGGGTTTCTGTTGAACGATGAGATGGACGACTTCGCATCCAAGCCTGGCACGGAGAATCTGTTCCACCTGATCCAGGGCGAATCGAATGCGATTCAGCCCGGCAAGCAGCCCGTGTCGTCAATGACCCCCACCATCGTGCTGCGCGATGGCAAACTTTTCCTGATGCTTGGCGCGCCCGGTGGTTCGCGCATCATCAACGGCGTGCTGCAAGTAATTCTGAATGTGGTCGATTTTCACATGAACGTGCAGGACGCGGTGGACTGGCCGCGTTTTCATCACCAGTGGATGCCGGACGTGCTGTACGTGGAGAAGGGAATTTCTCCCGACACGGTGCAACTCCTGCGCGGCATGGGTCACAACGTTTCGCCGCTCGAATCCACGGCGCAGGTGGTGGCGCGGGTGGAGGCGATTTTGAACGACGGCGGTTGGTTGCAGGGCGCGACAGATCCACGGGGTAATGGAAAGGCCGAAGGCTATTGATGGACCACGTTCTCTCAACGCATCTGCTAGTGAATCATCGCTTAAACACCGTCTGGCTGGACAAGATTTGGCAGGCGGGCGTGCCGGCGGTGGAAATTTTCTGCGCGCGGCAGCATCTGGATTATCGGGATCGGGCGCAAGTGAATGAGCTGGGGCACTGGTTTCGGGACTCCAAGCTGAAACTGCACTCGCTGCATTCGCCGATGTACAGCGACGACGTGTGGGGACGGACGGGTCCCAACTCCGTCATCAACATCACTGAGCCGGTGAAATCGAAGCGGCTGGATATGCTGGACGAGATCAAGCGCGCGCTGGATATTTCCGAAGTGATTCCGTTCCGCTATCTCATCCAGCACATGGGCGTCTTTGAAGAAGAGTATGACGAGCGTAAAGTAGACGCCGCATTTACTTCGCTCGAAGAGATCCATTTGTTTGCGAAGGCGCGCGGCGTGGAAGTGCTGCTGGAGAATACGCCCAACGGATTGTCGAGTTGCGAGCGCCTGATTTATTTCCTGGGCCAGACGCATCTAAAGCTGAACTTCTGTCTGGACGTGGGGCACGCGAACATGAACGAAGGCGTGGGGCCGGCATTCGCCATTTTGAAGGATCGAATCAGATCTACGCATTTGCACGACAACAATGGCCGCGACGATAGCCACCTTTGGCCGTTCCACTCGCAAGGCGGGACTGTCGACTGGAGCGAGACCATGCGGCTGTTGCGCTCGCAGCCGCAACAATATCCGTTGTTACTCGAGTTGCGCGACTATCCCGAGTTTCCGCTTCCGCAATCGCTGGAGGTGGTAAAGCAAATTTTTGAAAAGCTCGAGACAGTTGGAAATCAAGAAGCCTGATGGAATATTCCCGCATTCGAATTGAAGACGCCGGGCGGCACGTCGGTGAGCCTGTGGAGATCGCGGGCTGGTTGTACAACTTGCGAAAGTCCGGCAAGATCGTGTTCCCGCTGCTGCGCGATGGCACCGGCACCATCCAGGCAGTGGCGGTGAAGGCAAATCTGGACGAACCCACGTTCGAGTCGCTGAAGGGGCTGACGCAGGAATCGTCGTTGATCCTGCGCGGCAAGGTGCGCCCGGAGCAGCGCGCGCCGGGCGGCTACGAGATGGACGTGGAAGGCGCCGAGATCGTGCAGCGCATCCCGGAATCGGATCCCTATCCCATCACGCCCAAAGAACACGGCGTCGATTTCCTGATGGATCATCGCCATCTTTGGCTGCGCAGCAAGCGGCAGCATGCGGCCATCCGTGTGCGGCACGAGGTGATCAAGGCGGTGCGCGATTACTTCGACACGCACGGTTTCACGCTGGTGGACACGCCGATTTTTACGCCAGCCGCGTGTGAGGGCACGTCAACGCTGTTCGAGGTGAACTACTTCGAGGACGAAAAGGCGTACCTGACGCAATCGGGCCAGCTCTATAACGAAGCCGACGCGATGGCCTTCGGCAAAGTTTACTGTTTCGGCCCGACGTTTCGCGCTGAGAAATCGAAGACGCGCCGTCATCTAACCGAGTTCTGGATGGTGGAGCCGGAGATGGCTTACGCGTCGCTTGACGACGTTAAGCGAGTTGGCGAGGAGTTGGTGGTCTTTGTGGTTGGGCGGGTGCTCGAGAATCGCCGCGCCGAGTTGAGTGAATTGGAACGCGACACCAGCAAGCTCGAAAGCGTGCTGTCCCCATTTCCGCGCATGAGCTACGATGACGCCGTCGTCGCGCTACAGAAGAAAGGCAGCGAGATCCAGTGGGGCGGCGATTTCGGCAACACCGACGAAACGTTGATCACGGAAGGTTTGGATCGGCCGCTGATTGTCGACCGGTTTCCCACCGAGATCAAAGCGTTTTACTTCGAGCCCGATCCCGAACGGCCGGAACTGGCGCTGGGAGTGGATTTTATCGCGCCGGAAGGGTACGGCGAGATCATCGGCGGCGGGCAGCGCATTCACAATCTGGAATTGCTGCTGAGGCGTTTGGAAGAACACAAGCTTCCGCGCGAGGCGTTCGACTGGTATGTCGATCTGCGAAAGTTCGGCAGCGTACCGCATGCCGGCTTCGGGATGGGTATCGAGCGGTTTGTGGCCTGGATGTGCGGGCTGGAGCATATTCGCGAGACCATCGCGTTCCCGCGGATGCTTTATCGTACGCGGCCCTAGGGATTGTTATGAAACGTGGCGCACGCACTCTTGAGGCTGCGGAAAAACTCGATAATACCGCTCCCTATGGTCGCGGCTCGGAATCCGCACTGTGCGCTCATGGCCACTTACCGAGCCGCGACCATAGGGAGCGGTCTCACTCTTGGCATGCGCCACTTAGCAAGCCGTAGCCATGGGTCCGAAGCACATCGCGATCATCGGCGCGCCTCTGGACTTGGGCTCTGGACGGCGCGGCGTCGATATGGGTCCATCGGCGGTGCGCGTGGCCAACCTGAACGGGCGGCTCGCGGAACTTGGCTATCAAGTGGAGGATCTGGGCAACGTGCCGGTGATCCAGCGAGAGAGCCAGGGTGAGGTGGATTCGCGAGCGAAGTACCTGCCTCAAATCGCGGAAACGTGTACGCTGGTGGCCGAGATGGTGGATGAAGCGCTGGGATCGGGCAAGTTTCCGCTGGTGCTGGGCGGCGACCATTCCATCGCGGTGGGCGCGGTGTCGGGCGCGTCGCGACATTTTCATCGGCGCGGCGAAAAACTGGGTTTGATCTGGATCGATGCGCACACCGACATGAATACGCCGGAAAGCAGCCCGAGCGGTAACGTTCATGGCATGCCGCTAGCGTGCTGTATCGGCCAGGGGCCCCTGGAGCTGACGAATATCTTCGGATATTCGCCTAAGGTGGATGCGGCGAATGTGGCGCTAGTGGGGATTCGCTCCGTGGACGGCCAGGAGCGCGACATCGTGCAGCGTTCCGGGGTTCATGCTTTTACGATGCGCGACATCGATGAGCGAGGCATGCGGTCGGTGTTTGAGGAAGCGATTCGTGTGGCGGGCGATGGGACCGCTGGATTTCACGTATCGCTCGATATGGACGCTGTAGATCCGCGGGAAGCGCCGGGCGTGGGCACACCGGTGCAGGGCGGCATCACCTATCGCGAGGCGCACCTGGCGATGGAAATGTTAGGGGACACGGGCCGGGTAACGTCGATGGAAGTGGTCGAAGTGAATCCAGTGATCGATGACGCGAACCGGACCGCGATTTTGGCCGTGGAATTGGTGATGTCGGCGATGGGAAAGAGGATTTTGTAATCGATGAAAACGAATGTGGCCGTGGTTTACGGGGGACGCACGGGTGAGCACGAAATCTCACACCGATCTGCAAAATCCATCATCGAGGCGATAGACGCCGAGAAATATAAGGTCCTGCACTACGTAATTTCGAAAGTAGGGAAATGGAGCCCGCGGCCGATCCTGCCCGAACCTGGCGGCAATCCTGGAATTGACGTCGTTTTCCCCGTGCTGCACGGTACGTTCGGCGAAGATGGAACGGTGCAAGGCCTGCTGGAGTTGGCCGATCTGCCCTACGTCGGAGCGGGCGTGCTGGCGTCCGCGGTTTCAATGGATAAGGAGATGATGAAGCGCGTGGCAAACGAGGCCGGGCTGCCGGTGGTTGAGTATCGCGTCGTATCGGGCTCCGGGGATCCCGTGTGCGGCGAACTTGGGTTTCCCGTTTTTGTGAAGCCGGCTAACCTCGGATCGTCGGTGGGCATTTCGAAAGCGCGGAATTGCGACGAATTGAAGGCGGCGCTGGAATTGGCGCGCACTTACGACCGCAAGGTGATCGTGGAGCGCGGGATCGCTGGGCGAGAGTTTGAATGCGCGGTGCTGGGCAATGACAACCCAGTGGCGGCAGTGCCGTGCGAGATCCTGCCGTCGCGCGAGTTCTACGATTACGACGACAAGTATCTTTTGGACAAAGCGGAGACCGTGATCCCGGCGAACCTATCGCCGCAGGAGACCGCGAATATGCAGCGGCTGGCCGTGGAATGCTATCGTGCGGTGGAATGCGAAGGCATGGCGCGCGTGGATTTTCTTCTGGAAACCGCGACCAATCGGCTCTACATCAATGAGATCAATACCATTCCAGGATTCACCTCCATAAGCATGTACCCTAGGATGTGGGAATATTCGGGGCTGCCCATGCCGAAGCTAATCGACCGGCTGATTGAGCTGGCTTTGGAACGGCACGCTGGCCGGCAACGGCTCCGATATTCGAAATGACATGCTCAAAATGACGTATTCGAAGTAAATGCTTTTACCTGCTCTTTTCTTGTTCGCCACGCCGCCTTCCACCGAAGATCTGGAGAGCGCGCTGAAGCGTTTCACCGAGGTGGTTTCCATCGTGGAGACACAAGCGGCGGACCCGGTGAACACACAGCAGTCCATTTACGAGGGCGCGATTCCGGGCATGCTGCGCACGCTGGACCCGCACTCCATCTTCTTCGATCCCGATCAGAACGAGCAGCTCAAAGAGATGGAAAATTCCGAACGCAAAGGATTCGGGACGGTGGTGTCGGTGCTGCCGGGGCGCGTGATCGTTCTGCAAGCGCTGCCCGGAACGCCGTCCGCCAAAGCGGGTCTGCAGCCTGGCGACGAAATTGTGGCGGTGAACAATGTGGAGCTGGCGCGGTTGGAATTCGATCAAATTGTGGGGTACCTCGGTGAGAGCCATCAGCACCGCGCGCAACTGATTGTGCGCCGTCCGGGAAATGCGCGCCCGCTCCAGTTCGTGCTGGATCCGGAGCTGCTGGACTCGCCCAGCGTGGATCGCGCTTTCCTATTGCAGCCCGGCATCGGATACGTTCGGGTGAACGGTTTCGATCCGCAGACGGCGCGTCAACTGAAAGACGCCATCGAGAAGCTGGGCGGGGAGAAGTTGAAGGGGCTGGTGCTGGATTTGCGCGACAATCCGGGCGGCGTGGTGCAAGCCGCGCTGGAAGCGGCGTCGTATTTCCTGAAGCCGGGACAAAAGATTCTCAGCGTGAAAGGCAGAAGCATCGCGGAGCAGTCGGTGGAAGTTCCCAAGACCGCCACTCCCTATCTGTTCCCGCTGGCGGTTTTGGTGAACGCCAAGTCGGCGAGCGCGTCGGAGATTCTGACCGGCGCCTTGCAGGATCACGATCGCGCGGTGGTGATCGGAGAGCCGAGCTTCGGCAAGGGCCTGGTGCAAAATGTATTTCCGTTGGCGGGCAACACGGCGCTGGCGCTCACAACGGCGTTCTACTACACGCCCAGCGGCCGTTCCATTCAGAAGCCGCTGCCGAGCGGGCGCCTGGAGATCGAGAAACAAGCGGAACAATTTCAAACGGACTCGGGCCGCAGCGTCACCGGTGGCGGCGGCATTCAGCCCGACGTTGGGATTGGGCCGGAACCGCCCACACGATTGAGAGTGGCGCTGGACGCGAGCGGCATCGTTACGTCTTTCGCCACGGAGTACATCCAAAAGCACGAGACGAAGCCTGACTTCGAAGTGTCGCCGGCGCTGCTGGAGGAATTTGAGGTGTATGCCGCGCAGCGCAATATCCAGCCATCGGTGGCCGAGTGGAGCCAGGAGCGGAACTGGGTGCAGAGCCGGTTGAAGCAGGAGATTTTCAATCAGGCGCTGGGCGTGGCCAAGGGCGATGAGGTGGAAGCGCAGCGCGATCCGATGGTACGCGCGGCCATCGAACGTTTAGTCCTGCCTGCGAAGATATAGGCAGCTATGAGCAAACGCATCAAATGCTGCCGGACTCTGGCCGTGCTTGACCGGGTGGCTGCCCAGAGGCGACCGTAGCCGATTTGTGCCTGCTGCCGTTCTCCACTATGTGGAGGCCAAGGGCAAGCAAAGGCTGCGCCAGCAGCTCAGGGCCGGCTGCCTGGCCAATGCCGATGAGAATTTGAGGATTGCCGCGGAGTGGTTTCGCTCATTGGCCACGAAATCAAGAAATCCCGCGCTTCAGCCCTCCTCTATCCGGCTCGACCAGATCCGCACTGTGGATCGACAGCGCGGGGTACTACGGCCAAGGTCGATAGCCTTGAAGATTAGCCTGGGGCTTGTTCGCCTCTAGTCGCCCGGCTGTAGGCTGGGTTTGCGCTTCCGCATTCCCTGCACGGCTTGGACGATTACCGGCAGCAAAGAAACGAAAATAACCAGCAGTACGAACTTTTCGAAATTGCGCTGTACGATCGAAATCCTGCCCAGCAGGGAGCCCAGCACGGTCATGGATATGACCCAGCCGGTTGCGCCGAACACATCAAAGGAAGCGAAGTTCGAATAACGCATGTTCGCGACGCCGGCGACGAATGGCGCAAAGGTGCGAATCACCGGCACGAACTTGGCGTAGATGATGGTTTTGCCGCCGTGCTTGGCATAGAACGCGTTGGTGCGTTGCAGATGCTCCTGTTTGAAGAAACGCGAATCGGGCCGGTTAAATATAGCGGGACCGGCGCGGCGGCCGAGCAGGTAGCCGCACCAATCGCCAGCCAGGCAGGCGGCGATCAACAAAACGATCATCATGGTGAGGTTCAATTGTCCGGCGCCGGCCACCACGCCGATGGTGAAGAGCAAAGAATCGCCGGGGAGCACGAAGCCGACCAGTAAACCGGTTTCGGCGAAGACAATGGCGGTGAGCGTGGCGTAACCCAGCCAGCCGGACAACACAGTGGACAGCAGATGTATCAGCCGATCGGGCGTGGTGAGCGTCCGAAGGAAGTCCAGCAGAGCATGCAGCATGCAGGATAGAAACTGCTAACCGCGATACTGCGCTATCAGCCGGTCGATGACTGCCTGATGCCTCTTCACTTTGCCGCGCTGGATGAGATCGGTCAGAATGCTGTCTTCGAGAAGGGTTAAGCGATCCGCCTTCTCTTTCCCTTTGAGCTGTTCAATGATGCCATCGCGCTCCTGCGCAAACTTCGACATATCGGCGTCCTGGCGATCGGCGATTTTTCCGACAATAGTTTGATTGGTCGCCGGAAGTGGGCCAAAGACAGTGCCGACGGGTTGGTTGAAGTAGCTGGCGAGGATGGCGGCAGAGCCGATACCTTCGGCCGCGCCTGAACTGGTGAAGAAATCGGTACTCTTGACCTCGCCGCCAACCGCCTTCGCCGCAGCCTGCAGGTCACCGCCATTCTGTTTCAGCAGTTCGGCCGCCTTGGACGCTTTCTCGGCGACCATCCGGCTGGCCTCGCTCTGGAGATATTGTTGGCGCACCTGATCTTCCACTTCGGCCAGTTGGGCGGGATGGGGCGGGTGAATGCCGGTAACCACGGCGACCAAAAGCTTATTGCCGGCTTGAAGAACCTGGCTCACCTCACCGGCTTTCATGCTTTGCACCGCGGCTAAAAGCTGCGGGTCGCTCCCGAGTTGAGCGACGGGACTGCCAGGGCGATAGGCAGGCACAACCATGTACTGCAGGTTCAATTGAGTGGCGATCTGCGCGGCGTTCTGGGGCGATTTTGCAAGCTCGGCGCGCGCTTTGTCGGCCAGCTCCTGCATGCGATCGAAAACGTTTTGATTCTTCAGCGTGGCTATAATCGCGGGCTTCACCTCATCCAGCGTTTGCAGGTGGGCCGGTTGCTTCTCCAGCACCTGGATGATGTGGAAGCCATATTCGGTGGTAACGACATTGCTGATCTCGTTCGGCTTTAGGGTAAAGACCGCATCTTCAAAGTTCTTGACCATCTGGCCGCGCGAAACCCAACCCAAGTCGCCGCCTTTCTGGGCCGAACCGGGGTCCTGGGAGTTTTTCTTGGCAAGCTCGGCAAAGTCCCCGCCGCTCTTGATCTGCTTGAGGAGCGCCTCGGCTTGCGCCTGGATTTTCGGAACCTCGTCTTTGGGTTTGTTGGCGGTACTCAGCAGAATGTGGCGGGCGTGCACACGCTCCGGCGTCCGGTATTCGTCTTTGTGGGCGTTGTAGTAATCCTGGATCTGGGCGTCGGTCACCTGAATGGTGTCCGCCACTTTGGCTTGATCCGCCAGGATGATTTGCAGATCGCGCGTCTCGGGAACAGTGAAGAAACCTTTGTTCTTGGCGAAGTAAGCGTTGATTTCTTCCGGCGTGGGTTTGATGTCGGCCATTATTTTGGACGGCGAGAAGCCGATATAGTCGACCTTCATTTTCTGGTTACGCCGGCGATATTCGGCCTCCGCTGCAGCGGGAGTGACAACGATGCCTTCGACGACAATGGCTTCGATCTCGTCTTCAAAGATCTTCACGCGCACGTTATCTTCGAAGGCCGGAACCGTGAGTCCCACTTGCTGCTCTACGTATTGCTGGTACTGATCCGGAGGCAGACTCCCAAAAGAGAAGGAGCGGAGGGTGTCGGCTAAATCGCGATCTGAAACGCGAAAACCGAGCTGTTGCGCTTCATACGCCACGGCTCGCTCGGCAATGGCTTGATCCACCAATTGCGGAATGATGGTGGCGGCGTACTCAGGAGGCACGCGCTGGTTCTGCAAGACATTTCGTACCTGTTGCTGCACTTCGCCCACAGTGACGTTGGACTTGCCGATCTCGGCGACCACCTGGTCGTCGCCCGACTCCGCAGCGGTAATTCCGGTGCCCGGAATCAGATAAATCAGCATGGAGAGCGCAACCACAGTGAGCAGCGCGCCCAACATAATTTTCACCGCCTTGGCGCGGCTACGAAATAAATCAAACATGCGTGAAGCTCCTACTTGCGACGCTCGGGATGTCAGGCGGCGAAATAAGGTGGACTGGAAACGACTCCCTTACATAGCGGCTCTGTTACCCAAGACGGGATCTAAACTCAGTATAGTATAGCCCAATCGGGAGCGGCCTCGGATTCTGTTAGATCCGCTGTTTTGTTTGGTTTAGCGAGGCCACTCGCTTGCGGGGGTCCCATATAAGCGACCGACGCCTCCGCCCCCATCACCTTGATCTCGCCGATGAAAAGCCACTGGTGGAAATTCACGGTGACTCGTACATGCGAGGCGACGATCGGCGTCCAGTTGGTCGCATCCACCCAACCAACCGCGTAGAGTAGCGGTGTGTCCATTTCCACCTTCTGACCATTTGGGCTGCCAAGCGAGAACCAGGAAAGGCCGCCATCGCTGGAATACTCCACCACGACGCTTTGCGGGAAATAGATTCCCGACGTGGCCGATCCCGCGAAGAGCGTCCGGACGGCCGTAAAACTCTTATGGCCGCCAAGGTCGACGGTTACTGAAACAGCTCCCATGGCGTCGGCCGCGAACCCCACCCAATCGGCCGTGAAGGACTGGCCGAATCCGCCGCCGGTACCGTTGGTGAGCTTGGACGGGACAATGTCCGGATAGCGCCACGAAGGAGAGATACTGTACGAGACAGAATCGCCCGCGAGAGAAGTCGCAACGGAAGCGCCGGACGAATATTGCGCGAGAAGGGTATCGGCTTCGACCGGAGTGTAGGTTGCTTCCGGAGACATGTCCCACCCATACATGAATTGGATGATCTGGCGCACGTACGGGGCTTCGGCCGCAATTTGCCGGCGAATACGAGAGATTGGCGCCGGCTGCCAGCCGTTCGTGCTTTCGGTTCCGGTAACAGCGGCCTGAAACGTTTCGGTGGTCGTCCAGAGCTGAACGGTTCCGGATGCGATCGAAGTCTCAAGCGCGGCTCGCATCTGGGAATAGTAACCTCCAAGCTCAGAGACGGCGGGCGCCCCAGCTTGCGCCCCGGCCCCATCCTGAGGGGCAACGATGTCGACCTGCGAACCCGACGCGAGCAGTTCAAGGTACCTTCCGGCTTCCGTTGTGGAGAGGCCCGGCATAAGTACCGATCCCGTTTTCTTGAAGACGGGAGCCACGATCACCCGAGCGCGCGCGCTCAGCGCCTTCATGCCCGCCACGTAGGTCTGAAGCTCGCCGATGCCGTAATAACTCGGCCCGTAGAATTTCACCCAATTAAGCCATAGTTCATGACTGAAATACCAATTCCCGCCGCCGGAATTGAGGCTGGGATGCGCCCCATACCGGGCGAGGATTTCCCGCGCGACCAGGGAGTCGTATTTGTGCAGAGCCTCGAACTCGTCGCCGTTGGACCAAACTTCGCGTGTCTGGAGCGATCCGATGAAGACCTGCATCCCGAACTGGTCGGCCGCGGTCAGCAGCATTCCCAGTTCGTCAGGCTGCGGTGGCGAAGCCGGGAAAATCTCACTCGGATAGATCAGCGTCCGGGGATTCACGGTAAAACCCGTACTGTCCGCCAAACTCGGCATGAGAGTTCCATCCCCGGGAAGAACGAGCAGTTTGTGGCCGAGCGCCGCCTCGGCTGCGAGTTCCCTCTTCCACATCGCAACCGTTGTGAAGTTGCGGTCGAACTTGACGAAGGATCCAGTGAAGGATGGATCTCTTATTTGCGCCTGCGCGATCGGCAGAGACGCGGACAACGTCGCGAGCGCCAATAATAATCCGATTGTGATTGTGTTTTTCAAGAATAAGATCGCACCTTAAGTTTATCGGATTGCATGCAAGAAGCTTTAAGCTGAATTGGTTCAGCCAATGGAGTTCGGAATGCGGCTTTGGATTTTTCGAACGCGAGAGTCGTATCGATTCGCTGGCGTGCGCGGCCTGCCGCGCCTCCCTGCCATGAAATGCTGGCATTGGAAGACTACGAGCGGCGAACACCAAGGCAACTGGAGCACACTGGCATCCCGTGCCCGAAGTTCGTCAATCCAAGCCAAGTCGGTTGACGACTCCCATCGCCTCTCTCAGCCGCCAACGGGCCGTTTCGGCTTCTCCGTGGGCCATTGAATGACAGGACGCCGTTTCTGCATGGCGCAGTCCCTCAAGAACAGATTAATGAGGTTTTGATACGGCATTCCCAATTCAGCCGCCATTTCCTTGAAGTAGTTCACTGCAGTGGTATCAAGGCGAATGGTGATCTGGCGCTTGAGTTGTTTGGCGTAGGGGTTCTTGCGGGACTTTGAAAAATCGTATTCGCTTCTCATCGGTATCTCCAGTAAAATTCTTCTTCCTCCGCTGTCGCGCGCCTTGCGGAGATTAACCGGATCACGGAATCAGGTTCCCGATAGCAATGACTGACAATCAAGCAGCGCGCCTGAAAGCTGTAGCCTAGCAGCACGAACCGTTCTTCTTCCTCGGAGTGATCCGGGTCGTCGATTAAGCGCGCGTTCTCGTCCAGAAAACAGTCTGTGCTTTTTCGAAAGAGACGCCATGCTTTATCCAGTTAGATCGAGCTTTGCGGCGATCCCAGGCAAATACGATATTGCCCACATAATTATCTTAGCAATATCAGCGGACCAGTGGATATTTGGTCGGTCCAAAGTATTTACCCTGGTGTGCGCGTCGCGAACTGAAGCGCAACCGTGAAGCCAGCCAGAGACGGCAGGTAGGGACTATAAGCCATGTGGAAGAAGAAGGCGCTGACGGCAAAGACCAAAGTGCCTGCCAGCAGACAGCGGCTGAGGCCGGCCAGTTCGCGATAAGCCGCGAGATCGCGAGTCCGCCGGTAGAGTCGAAGGTTCGAGCGCAGACAGACGCCGATCACCGCGACGTAGAAGATCAGGGCGGGGATGCCGCATTCGCTCGAGACCTGAGTGTAGGTGTTGTGGGTGCCGATCCATGGAACCTGCCGGCCGGCTTCGGCGGCGTCCCGACTGACGGCGGCGGCGAATTGATCGGGTCCAACGCCGAACAGAGGGTAGCTGAGGGTGTATCGCAGGCTGGTTTTGAGCACTTCCTCGCGCTGGAGTTGGGAAGCGACACTGGCCATGTCCGATTCCGTTTCATCCGGCGCCGAGGCGTCGCTGGCGAGAAGAGAAAGGCGATGCAGCGCGCTGGAGGATTCGCCGCCAATAGAGGCAGCGAGCGCAATACCGAGCGCGGTTAGTCCAATAGCCGCCACCTTTCCTCTGTTGCGGCTTAGCCAGAAGATCAAGATTAGCATCGCGGCAGCGGCGATTACGCAGCCCCGCGATCCGGTGCGGGCCGCGTAGAACGTGGAGAGCAGAATTCCCGCGATACCGGCCAACCTTCCAGCACGTGACGCCCGGTGGAACAGAAACAGGAAAGAACTGATTCCGAGCAGCAACGCGAACGCCACGTCGTTGGAGTTGGCATAGAACAGGCTGTGGGGAATTCGGAAGCGTGCTCCGCCGGGGTCGTCGCCGATGCTGCCAAGCGCAGCGCAACTGATCAAGAGGGCAGCGGCGCTCGCGATCTGGACGTACATCCACTGGCGGCAGCGGCGGAGAGAGGTAACGAAGGCGCAGGTGTAGAAGAAGTCCAGATAGGCGCGGGGAACGTAGTTGGCCAACAAGGTGGCGCTTCCGCCTCGCCACACGCTCCAGGGAGTGGCCAGGACCATCCAGAACAGGAATGCCGCCCAGCAGATCCCAGCGCTGGAACGCAAACCTCGCAAGGCCTTACCCGAGAAAAGCCACGCCAGCGGAAGCAGAATCAAGGTGACGGCGGAAAGATAGGCCTTCGTGCCGAAAAGGCGGAGGGACCAATCGTTGGCGAATCCCGACAGCATGTAGACGGAATACAAAGCGAACCCAACGGTAGCCAAGAGGTTCGGTCCGGGAGCAGGGCTGGCAGCCCGCGGCAGATGGGCGAAACGCCCGCTGACGGACGCGCGCGGCTCGGTAACAGGACACAGAAGATAGTGCTATTTCGGCGGTCACATTTCTCGTAAGATTTTTTGCCGGGTCGTCAAACGGAATAGGCAGATGACTTTCGCCCGAATCGTAGCTCGCGCGCAGCCTCCCCGGATTCTAGTTCCAGTGGGAGACTGTAGGCGCCAGAGGAGAGGCCTCAGACGGATGCCGATTATTAGAATTCTGCTGTTAGTAATGTTGAGTGGCTGGGCGCTTTATGGCCAAGTGACCCAACTGGATTTGCGGATGCAGAGCCGGGACGTAGATTTCTCCAGCTCAAGCGCTACCAAGCCTTTTAAGTCGGGCACGGGGCTGCCGTCCGCCTGCGGGCAAGGCGAGATGTATTACCGGTTGGACGCCACGGCGGGCATGAATGTCTACGGCTGCACGGCTTCGAACTCCTGGACGCTGGAGCAAGGACCGCCGGCCGCGTCGATGGCGAGTCAGCTAGGCGATTTTGCGGTGACGGCGACCAGCGCAACCACGCTCGGGATCGGAACGGGCTGTTCCATGTCCACGCCTTGCACGGTGCGGTTCGGCGCGCAGGTGTATTCGTTTGGCGGCGGCGCCACGGTGACCATCTCAGCTGGGAGCGGGCTTGCCATCATCTACGTTTCCAGCGCGGGAGCGTTGACGGTGGGGAATAACGTGACGGCCAGCTGCAGCAGCGGTTGCGTAACGCAGAGCGGCGTGACCGCTTTTCCAGCCGATGCGATTCCTCTATTTACGTGGTCGGCCACGAATGGATCGTGGGACGCAAACGGCGGCGTGGACCAGCGCGCATTCCTGAGCACGAAGAGCGTAACGGCCGGGGTGGGGATCACGAGCACGGAGGTATCGGGCCAGACTTTGTTGAGCGCCGACACGTCGGTGATCGGGCTGCGCACCGCCGCGCCTGGGACCTCCAGCACGGCTTGCACCATGGGGTCGTGGGCTACGGACGGGTCGTTTTTCTACCTGTGTACGAACACGAACGTGTGGATGCGAGCGGCGCTGTCGTCGTTTTGAAAAATGCGAACCTTACTTGCGAGCTTGCTTGTAATTCCCTGCTGGTTGGTCGTTCCCTGCCGGGCGAACACATCCATCGTGTCGATCGAGCCGACCCAGATGCAGGCCAAAATCACGGTGCTAACCGATCAGACGGGATTCTGCAGTTATCGCGCCTCGCGTGGCGTTGCCTTTAGCTCGAACCTCGCGGATCTAACCGATAACAGCAGCACAGATGGCCGCGCCGGGTCCATCGTGAACGCGAACGTACACATCTTTGTCCTAGGCACGCGTACCGGCAACGATGCGCTGGCGGCGGCCACCAGTTACTGGGTGGGAGTTACTTGCGGATCAGACCTGGAAGTTGCCACAACGTTTACAACTCGATCCATTGCGTGGGGCAATACCGCGCCCGATCCCATTCCTTTTAACGCGGCTAAGTTTGGGAACACGGATTATCCGGCGATCGATTGGACGAATCAACAGCAGTCCTATGTAGATCCTGTGACAGGCGTAGAATTCTGGCGAGTAACTTCGCCTGGAATGATGAGCGTCTCCGCACTCAGCCTGGCCGTCCAGAATACCAGCATTCTCGGTGTTCCGCTGGATGCGAGTGGAACCGGGAAGTGGGCGAGCATCGCCAATATCGGCTCCAATGGCGCGAGCCTTTCGGTAGGATCGGGCGGGCCATCGGACCGGGCATTTATTCCACTCGCGAACTTCACGTGTCCCGCGGGGACCACGTTCGCCGGCTGGTATCCGAAATGCACCGTTGACGATCTATCCTTCGACGTCTATTGCGGCAATGCAGCGGCCAGCGGAACGACCATTACGCTACAACTTTCCATGGATGGCGGGCAAACGGTGGCCGGAAATCCGGTAACAACATCGGCCTGTCCAACCAGCGCGCCGGTGATGCTAGGGACCTACCCGCAACTGGCGGTGAACCCGCCGTTCCAGTCGTGGGGATTCACACCGCAACATCACCTGGTGGTTCCACCGGCTGGGACGGTCAACGTCGCCGGACGAGCGGTGACGCTGCAAAGTCCGGTCGGCACGCAGAACTATTTCGATACCGACTGGGTGAGCGGCACTCCAATCCTAATTAATGGGACTTACTTTCACGTCGCCAGTATTGGCAGCTCTTCAGCTCTGACGTTGCAGGAAAATGCGGGCACGTTGTCCGGGGTGCCGTATGTGGCCGCAAATTTCGGCGTGGTAGTTACTAAGTCCAATACTGGATCGAACATCGGCGTAAGCTTAGGCGTGAATTATGCTTACGCCACTATGCCGAGCGCGTGCTGCAATGGCGATTCGGCGATGATGAGCCAGGCGGCGGTCTCCGTCACAATGACGGCCGATGGGTCCACCGCTCTTAGTCCGCCATTGACGGGATACTTGACTAACGTTGTGGATAGCGCTGGAGGGGAGGCGCTACTGCTTTGGATCCCCTTCAACGGCGATGGATCGGTCCGCTCGGAAACACGGTTGTTGGCTATGGGCTCGAAGACAGCCGGCAGCGCGCGCCTCAATACGAATGGCGATAGCCTGCCGTACGGACCGACGGGACTCAGCGGCTACTTCTTCGACAATGTCGACGGGACGTCGGCGTACACCATTGACGCGAACAATCGCGTCTGGAAACTAACGTACAACGAGAGTTTCACAGGCTGCGCTGGGTATGTCGCTTTCCATCCATATCCAGCTTACGGTGACTATAATCCGAACACGCCGATCGCGGACGACTGTTTCCAATGGACCAATCTGACGCCGACCACTAGCGGCTCAGACATTCGATCGCAAATGGTGAGCGCGTACCAAACGGGTTTGAATTCTCTTGGACAAACCGTGGGGCCGGCGCACTCCGGTTTCGATCTCGGATGGATGAACAGCCCGATAGTGGGGGGATTCGACGGTGGTTACTTCTCGGCGAGCATGGGCAATGTTCAAAACCATATCGGCATTATGGCGTCGTTCGACACGGCGAGCGGTGTAGTGAGGAGCATCCGGAATAGCTGGAACGAGGGCGATTGCCGGTGGTGCGGGCTGCACGATGCGCCGGTTCTCACCATGGGGACGTGGCGCTTCGCGGTGATCGATCCGCACCAGGATACGGGCGCCGCGAATCTGGTGTTCCCCGATTCCTTTAAGATGAACGTCACCGAAGTGAATCGCGCGGGCTCGGGATCGGGCGCGGTTTGGGATTGCAGCGGGTGCTCGGGCGGCCCGCAACAGAGCACGAGCCTGAGCGCGAGCGAAGCGTACACCTGTCCCGCCAATCTGCTTGCGCCCTACACATCTTTCTCGGGAACGGCGAACTGCATCCAGGTGAAGGTCTCCTCGCCTCCCTGTCAACAGAACCCAAACACGTCGTATACGTTTTCCGACGGCAACACGGAAGTGCAGGAGTTTCCGTGCAACACGCCCGGCTTTGGAACGGCGAATGCAAACTGGTCGAAGCTGCAAGATATGCAGCCGGGCGACTGGTTACTCACTAACTCCGGCAGCCAGGGCGAGAACCTGCTTCTCCTTTCGGTGACTTACAACAGCGCGACGGACATTGACTTATGGCTGCTGCGATGGGCCGCACACAATTATCTGGCGCCACTTTTTCCCGGCAAAGACGATCTGAGCAACAGCGCGCATGCAAGTCCGTGGCTGCTGTACATGGGACCAACTTATGCGACGAATGCAGTGGCGTTGGACGCCTCGGGCCCTACTAATACCTGGACCAAGAGCAATCCGTTGCGCTTCTCTTCGCACGGGTCAGCTGCTCCAGGCGCACCCGCGGGCGGTGGTGCGGCGTCATATTCTTATCAGCAAGCTTGGTTTGGCGGAAGCTATATCGGCACTGTCGATACGTCGGTCCCGAATCTATTGTGGAGCCCGCTACAGCCGTCGGCATCCTCTTGGCCGGAGTTTGCGGGGAGCGACAACGGGGCGAGCAACGCACTGACGCAGTCCTATAACAGCGGGACGTACGCGCCCAACACCGCGCTGCCGCCGTTCTTCGTGGATTACCGGCACTTCAATCCGTCCGAAGGCGGCGGCATAGAGTCTAATGGCGGCGCGGCGCTTGGGAACATGTCGCTGACGCTGGCAGCTGGAACCAGCCAGACGTATCGCGTGGCCGCCGATTGTTGCGCAGCGGGGCCGAGCGATTATAAGCGCTTGGGATTCGCGGGATTCGCGGGCCGTTATCTGGTGCGTGACGCCAGCAGCCCGGCGACCGGCAACACGAGCGATCTGCCGAACTGGACACTGTGCCGCGCATTTCAAGCCAACGAATGCCTCGAAGGCTCGTCGGCGGGCAATTTGTATATGAGCCTGCCCAAGGCCGACCTGGAGTCGACGTGCGCAAGCTCGCAGTTCACGCAAGCGATTCCGTGTATGTATCAGCCCGCCCCGTGGAGCGGCCAGAGCATCCAGTTCCGTATCGATCGAACGGATTTCAGCGGCCTGACCACACGCAAGTTCGGATACGTGCGAGGCCATCCGGGAACTACCTATGAATACAGTAACTGCCGTCCAACTGCGGACGCGCAATTCATGTTCTGCCCCGGCTATTGGCTGGATGGCGTGCGCACGGAGTGGCTGGCCTATCGGATTCCATCCGCGTTCCCCACAGACAGCGTGAATCGTACAACGTTCGTGCCGGTGAAAGTGACTTACCAGGGGGCTGCCTTTGCAAGCAACATCCGGGCCCGGTTTGGATATCTGGAAAACGGTGGCGATTTGCTGCGGTGTACAGCCTATGCGCAAGATTGCTCGACGGAGATCCCCAGCGGCGCGCCCAGCGATCCTTACAGCTTCACCAACGAAAGTGTGGCACGCCAAGGCTGCGCGAACAATGCGGTGTGCAGCGTCGTCATCCCCAGCTTGCCGAATCGCATGCTGTACTACGTGATCGATCGGCTGGATGCGAGCGGCAACGTGGTGACTAGCAGTGCGATGCAGGCCGTGGCAGTACCCTAGTTTTCACCGAGCGCCGCAGGCGTTCCAGCGCAAGCCCGAGAAGGATCGCATAAAAAGCGTCGAGCGGAAAACGATACCGATTGTTTTCGAAGCTGGACAGGAAGTTCGCGATGGCCGTGACGTAAGTGATGTTCAGCAACAGGAATCCGATGAGAATCGCGGCTGGCGGATACAGAGTCTTTGCGCGCACTCCAGTAACTAGATAGTAAATGGCCCACAGCCAGAGCGCCGGCAGGCCAATCATTAGAAACACTCCGGTGTAAAGCACAAGTGAGGCTCCCTCGCCCCGCGCGGCCAATCGCCTGAGTTCCTTGCGATCGTTCGCCTCTTTGAACTGGCCAAAGAACACGATATTCCAAAACCGATCGATCGCGTGAATTTTGGGGCGATTCAGATCGAAGAACGGAAAGTCTCCCGGAGGCAGAAAATAGCTGAACCAAGCCGCTTCAAGCGATCGTAGATAGACCACCGGGTAGTTTCTCAACAGCGCCAACCCATCCCGCGTGTAGATCCGTTGGACCTGGAAAAATGCCGTGCAATTGAAGTTTGTCGCGCCGGCGGAGGTGACGCAATCGTCCAGGACGGGGATGCCGGTGCGCGCGGGCATTTTAACATAAGGCCCGTAGAGGGCGATTGGAGAACCAAGATCCAGCAGCGAAGCTGGTGAGATTACGCCTCGGCGAACGAACTCTCTTGCTTCCGAGCCGGTCAACTGATGAGCCGTAATGACGTCCATGTTCATGCCCATCCAGGTGCTGCCGGAGAAGCTTCCAAAGAGCATCCAGTTCTTCGCGTAGAGTCCCAAGATCGCCAACAGCGGCAGGGCGGCGCACAGAAAAACGGTGCGGCGGCGCGCTGGAAAAAGATAGGCAAGGGCGGCCATGATCGCGAGGAAGTAGGCGAGATGGAAGAAGTTCCTGACCAGAACCAGGCCGAACAGCGCCCCAAAGAAGAGCATCGCCCGCAGCGAGCCGGCGTACTGAACGAAATGAACCAACGCCACCGCGGCGGCCAGCAGTAAGAAGGAGACCAGAACCTCGTAAAGCATGTAATTCTCAAATAGGACGACACCGGGACTTACAATAAACCAGGCAGATAAGGCAAACGCCAGCCATCGACTTACTCCCAAAATCCGCATCAGGTGATAGACGGACCAACAAATCCCAAGCCCGAGTAGCAAGTAGATTAAATGGAAGACCTCAGGATAGGAGGTTGGGAAGAACTTCAAAACGGCCCCCGTATAGAGGTTCCAACCTGGCGGCTGGACGTGAAGATAGAACAGGCTCTCGAAAAGCCTGTGCTTCAACAGCTCCGGATCGGCGAATTGATAATAGTGGAGAACCGGCCGCGCGTCAAAGCGGACGCCGAGCAGGTAGTAACCTAGCCGCGACACGGCGAATATCATCGCCAGTAGCGCATAGAGTGTACGCTCTCTCATCGTAAGTTAGAGTCTCGATCAAGAGCTATTTACCTTGCGTGGGAATCCGGAACTTTTCTATATCCGGCGGCACAACGGCCGTCTCCGAATGCGGCGTGCCTTCCGGAATCCAGTTATAAGGCACCGGCTGCGCTCGATAGACCGCGTTGGTAAGGGAGCGCCCTCCGCCCAAGTTGGTATGTGTGAAATGTGGATTGATGTACTCCCAAACAATCTCGCCGGCGGGGGTCACTTGGAAAAAGCGACCGTTCATGCCTTCATCGATGAACGTATTGCCGTTCGGAAGCCGCTCCGCGTTGCTGATGAACGAGCTATGAAAAGTCCACGCTGCCCGGTCCGAATCCAATCCCGTATACGCCCAGACAATCTGCTTATTGACCGGATCGATTTCCAGAATCCGGGAACCTCCAATCGTCTGCATTGCCGCTGGCGGATACCCGGCCTCGCCCTGGTTGTCGAACAGCAGCAGGTTGCCTTCGCCGGGTAAACCCGGAGCAATGAGGTGCGGGTCATGCTGGCCCACGATCTGATCGACGGGCTGTGGAAACTTTTGCCGGGATGCAGATCGGGCGGGGTAGTCCGGACCGAGTCTCCACACCACATGCCCGGTTTTTTTCTCAATGATCAGAATGAAGTTGGCATTTCGCGAACCCACCATAATGTTCTCAGGGTCAAACCGTTGGTCGCCTTGTGTGAACCATTGGTTCGGTCCCAGCGGCGTCATATCGTTCATATGCAGGTAATCCGGGTCCTTCGTCTGCCTGACCAGTTTGAGTTCCTCTGGGGTGAAGCCGAATTCCTGGAGGTGTTCCGACGCCAGCCATCTCCAGACGATTTCCCCTCTGGCATTCACTTCGTAAATCGCGTCATCTGTGATTTTGGGCAAAGTGAACCCGGGAATCGGATGGATCATGTTGGACAGCAAGAGGGTGTTCCCGTTGGGAAGGCGGTGCAGGTCATGGTGCTGGCGGGCCGCGCCGCCGGGCGCCTCGCTACCCCACTGCCACACCACATGGCCGTCCCAATCCAATTCGCCAATCGTCTTGTTTCGGAAGATCGCAGGCCGCACCGGTGTCGCGTCGCCGGGTGCGGGATCGATCGTCGACAACTGCACCAGGACATGTCCCGTCTTGCCCCCGGTCACAGCGGGATTCAAAAGCAGCGGCGGGCTACCTCCCTGGGGCCACTGATGCACCTCGTTCCCGTTCATATCGATCAGGTACGACTGCCCTAGGCCGTCGTCCTGGGTTCCAAAGAACACAAAAGTGTTGTATGCGCGCGCAGGGTCATACAGCGTGACCCCCGTCGGAAAGATCCGTGGATAGGCAAACGCCAGAACCGCTCCTGCCAGTCCGCAAAGCAAAACCGACTGAAGACGCGTGACATGACTAGAACAGCCAATAAATCTTAAAGACCTGTTCGACACCCGGCCCCTTTCGATGAGCGACAATGCCGCGCTTCCGTCGCAAGATAGCCGTCTCGGACGAAACCTAATCATCCACAACATCCAGCGCGCCGGCGGCGATGGTGTCTGCGACTGACGGCCGATTCAGTATGACACGAGGCGAGGAGGCGGGCTAAAGGCCGGCGTCCAGACGCAACGCCAGCAGTTCCGGCAAGCCGGCTTCCAGGATTTTTTTCTGAGCGGAAGCGACGTCGTACTCGACGCGGCACAGATTGACCACACGCGCGTCGGAATCGTAGATCGCATAGCCCGCGCGGCGATCGCCATCGCGCGGCTGCCCCACGGAACCGGGGTTGATGAGATAGTTCACATCGCTTTCCAGTGCGATCTCCTCTTCAGTCGATTCCGGATCCTCGCCAATCAAGCGCTTTACTCCGTTCCGATGGCACAGGAACGCCCCCTGCAAATGGGTGTGTCCGAAAAAAGAAACACTGCAATCCAGATAGGGCGCTATTTGCGCCACGTCGCGCTCTGAGGTCACATATTCGTCTTCATCTAGCGGGGAGCCATGCAGAATCTGAAAGCCGTTGATCCGTTCCGGGCCTTGGATCAAATCTCGGAGATATTGGGCGTGTTCCGGCTGAATGACGGCTTGAGTCCAGAGTGCGGACAGGCGCGCCACAGGGTTGAACCACTCCAGATCCTCCAAGCCGGCGCAAGCCTTGTCGTGATTCCCGCGGACGATGCCGTTGACATTTTCTCGAACCCATCGGACGACAGCGTCGGGATCGGCGCCATAACCAACCAGATCGCCGCAACAGACGATCTGATCGTATTGCGAGCCGGCGCGCGCCAGCACAGCGCCGAGCGCCTCCCAATTGGCGTGAATGTCGCTCAGGATCAGATAGCGCACAGGCGAAGAACCGATACCTCGGGCGGCGCGCCGAGCCGGACCGGGACGCCAATGGTGCCCAGCCCGTTCGACACATAGACGGACGAATTGTCTCGCCGATAGAGCCCCTGTACAAAGGGGGTGAAGTAGCGCGCGACGTTGACATGCTGATGCAGGATTTCGACATCCACCTGGCCGCCATGGGTGTGGCCGGCGATGGTGAGATCGTAGCCTTGCGCGGCAGCTACGGGGAATACATCCGGGTTGTGCGACAGCAGGACGTTGACGGCGCCAGGAACAATCAACTGTTCGGCGCCTTGGAGGTAAGGCGAGTGCATCTTTTGATAGTCGACGCCCGCGAAGTTGATCACCGCATTTCCGAATCGAAGCTGCCTGGCCCGATGCCGCAGAAACTCGATTCCGATCAGGCGTCCCTGTTCGGTGACGTAATTCTCGGTGCGCGTATAAATCTCATGATTGCCGAGACACCCGAGTACGCCGGCGTCGGCGCGAAGGCGCGCCAATTGGCGGAGACAGGCATCCAACGGATCGCCCGGGCGCGTGATCAGATCGCCGGTCACCAGCGCGATATTGGCTCGCGTTTCGTTCGCCATGTCGATGGCGGCGGCGAGTTCGCGTTCACTCAGGAACGGACTCAGATGGATATCCGTGATTTGCACGATTCGCAATCCTTCCAGATCGCGGGGTAGATTGCGGATGGGGATGGACACTTCGGAAACGCGGAACTGGTTGCGGCGCACAACCCCAATTGCCGTGCCGGCTAGCGGCGCCAGGCAGAGGCCGGCTCCCGCGGCTTCGAGGAGCTTTCGCCGCGCGGGATCGAATTGCGGGGATTGGCGCCAGACCAAGAGCGCCAGCGACAACCCGATCAACCACATGGTCTCAACGAGCGAGGCGCATTCCAGCCAAGTCCACCACTGCACCGGAAATTGGCGCAGGACGCGCTGAAATTCCAGCAGATATCCAGCCACGAGCAGGGCCGTGGAAGCGGCGGCGCCTAGCCAGATCCAACTGCGGCGGCGGGAAGAATCCAGCAGCCAGCGGATAACTGGAAACTGAAGGCCCAGGCCGAGAAAAAGCAGGCACAGGCCCGGAAAGAAGTGCACACGCGAAACCACTGCTACCATTCTACCGGGTTGCTTCGGATCGCCGGGTGAATGCTACACTGGTGCTGTCATTCCCTCCGAGCGATCCCCGGTCGTCTAATGGTAGGACAGCGGCCTTTGGAGCCGTGAATCGTGGTTCGAATCCATGCCGGGGAGCCACTACTTCCATTTCGAACTCACAGGCCCCTTTTGTTGACAGCGTCGCCTCGCCTCGGAACCGCACCGTCATCCCAAACATTTCGAACATGTTATAGTTTTTGCGACGCTCCTCAGAACGAGGCGAGACGGGTTGGCGAACCATATATATTGCCCGCCGAGGGCCACTTCGACGCCAAATTCTCCGTTTTCTCCAGTTGACAGGTTCCGTTTGTTGACAGGTCCGTTCGGCTTGGGGTGCCACGTATTTGGTAATGCAACCATCGCCGGTTGCAAGCGCGTTCGTTTGCGTGGTGACTGATTCGCCATATATAAGTGGGAACAGTGCCAGCGGCCCCGAGTTTTGTTTCGCTTGCAAATCGAAAGTTGTGTGCGGCATGTGTGCCACGTTACACGCTGTAGTCATATGCGTGTTCTACTTCGGCCGGTTCTGCGGTGCTGCCAACCCGTAGCCCGCAATTGGTCAAACGGGTTGGTGTCTGGGTTCTATTCTGTTTTATCTTTGTTGCCAAACACTTGCTTGAAAGGGCGCCTAAGAAGAGTGTCGATCGAGTTTGTATGATCAGCTCAACAGGCCCGGCCGGGTTAGTCGGCCTCGCTCTGCTGGATGCTTCCTTGAGAGGGTGAGGCGCTGACAACCGTGTGATCGACTATCTGCAAACCGCGCTCAGCGAGGAACTGAAGCCAGTCGGTTCTGAAACCGATATTAGGGCGTGATAGAAGGTCCAATTCTTCCTCTTGACGCGTTAGGTCGGCAAACGTGGAGAAGTTCTGGTACAGCGGATCAACGAACGTTTCTTTGCGATGGAGAATCGGTGGATTGCTAGATTCCGAATAGTCTCGGATAGTGTAGGACGCAGTCGGCAAGTGAACGCGAACACTATGAAGCAGTTCGGGGTGGGCATCCCTGTCGAAATCTTTGTACCGAAGGAATGATACTTTGCGGCCGTCGTGAGAGATCTTCGCGATATTGTAGTCCGCGTCGCGGGAATCAATCTCTTTCAAACGGTAATCAACGGCTTTGACGCCGTTTTGGCATCTGACTTTCTGGCCTTGCAAACTCCCCGGCTCCTGATCCAACATGTGACCGATGAGAGCCATCGGCTACGTTCGAGTTTCCACGGACAGGCAGGCGGATCACGGTGTCTCTCTCCAGGCTCAGGCGGAGAAGATCCGCGCTATGGCCGTCGTCCACAATGCTGAGTTGTTGGACATCATTGTCGATGGCGGCGAGTCGGCCAAAAGCTTGCAGCGGCCCGGCATGGAGCGACTGCTCGCACTAGTGGACGACAAGAAGGTTCACGCTGTGATTGTGGCCAAGCTAGATCGACTCACCCGCAGCGTGAAGGATCTATGCGTGTTGCTGGAGCGGTTCGAGCGCCGATGCGTGGCCCTGATATCCGTCGCCGAATCGCTCGACACCAGTTCTGCCGGGGGCCGGCTTGTACTGAACATTAAGACGGCAGTCAGCCAGTGGGAACGGGAAGCCATCGGGGAGCGCACGCGGGAGGCTCTACACCACAAGCGCAATCGCGGCGAACGGACTGGTAACATTCCATTCGGTTCCCGGCTGGCGGCCGATGGCAAGCACCTGGAACCTGACTCCACCGAGCAAGCCGCGCTCGCCGAGATCCGGCGGTTGCGCAAACGAAGGCAAAGCTATGCGCAAGATCGCGGCCAACCTGAACGAGCGGGAGTACCGGACGCGACGAGGGACGCCCTGGCGCCTCGAGTCGGTGGCGCGAGTCCTCAAGACCGTAGCTGCCCGGTAAGAAATGCACCAGGAGGGCTCGCCCGCTGCCCAGCCATTTATTTACCCCGACTCCTCCCATTCGGACGCGACTGTGCGGGCCGGGCGAGCGAACACAGGCCGTTTCTGGCGCCTTTCGCTGTTTGGAACGCTCTGGGCTAGGAATGGTTTTGGGGCAGCAGTGACGTCTTCGGTCCATCGCGTCACTTAGTCGGGGAACAGAAGCAGAAACGCCGCCTTCGGGTCGAAACCGGAGGCGGCATTCGGGAGGGGTGCGGACTGGCTATTTGGCGATGCGGTAGGACGCTCCCCGGCTTCGTTCTTCGAGGATTCGACCTTTTCCCCTCCCTGGCTGGCCAGGATGCTGACGAAGCCCCGCACGGTGTGCTTCTGCCAGCCCGCCCCCTTGGCGCGCTTCATCAGCGCGATGACTTCGGCTTTCCTGTTGGCGCGTTCAGCCTTCCGCCTGCCAGCCTTCTTCGCTGGCGCAGTCTTTTTCGGGTGCTTGGCTCTCTTCGCGGCAGCGCGCTTGCGCTTTGGCTCCGGCGCCTCGGTCGCCACGCTGTTCTCAGAAACGATGTGTTGGTGCTCATTCTGTTTCTCCTGACCGGGTTGCGGTCGTGACCATTCATCACTCCGGTCGGGAAAGACATCAAAGCAAATCTTCAGTTATTGAGTTTGGAGGGCCGATTGGCGCTTTCGAGTCCTTTTTTATGCACCCGACAAAATGTTTCGGCACGTGGTTTATGGCCAGCTTCCGAATGGGCATCGTTCTGGAATTGCGGACGCCTGAGTACTTCAAGTTTGCTATTGCAGGGGGCTGACGTGCGCTAAGCGTTCTTGAGAGTTACCGTGAGCTGAATTCCCGACGGCTCCAGATTCTCCACAGTGATCGAACCACCGAACAGCGAGAGAATGCGTTGTGAGACCGGAGGTCCAAGTCCTAGATCCCCGCCCGGAGTAATCGTCTCGCCGATCGAAAACACCTGGAAGAAATTCGCGATCGCGGATTCCGGAATCCGGCCGCAACTGCGAATCAAGACCTGAACGCCACTCGGACCTACCTGACACTTCAGCCGCACCACTTGTCCCGCTTTCGAGAACTTCACCGCGGTTTCAAGCAGCGCTTGAATTGCTTTCAGGAGCAAGTTCCGCTTGGCGAGGACGCAGCCTGCGTCGCCCGGCTCCAATTCAATGCCGACGTCGCGCGATTGGGCAAACCCGACCGCGCCGTCGATCGCAGAGTGAAGAGTCGTCACCAGATCGGTGGCCTCAGAGGAGAACGTGTCGCTTGCGACTTCAATTTCCGTGAGCAGTAGCGCGTCGTCCAGAATCGATAGCATCCTTTGTCGGGACAATTCGAACATTTGGCGAAGTTCCGCGCCATCTTCAGTCGTACCGAGCTCGTCCAATACCAATTCTCCAACCCCCAACAACCCATTTAGCGGCGAACGCAACTCATGATGGATCAGTCTCAAGAAATCGCCCTTGGCCTGGTCGAGCACTCTCAACCGGGCCTGGGACTCCGCCAATTCGCAGGTGCGAGAAGCCACCAACTCCTCCAGATGGTTGGCGTGCAATTGCAATTCTTCCTGTAGTCGGTGCATTTTCAGGTGGGTCTGCACCCGCGCCTGGACCTCATCGACTTGGAACGGTTTGGTCACATAATCCACACCGCCGCACTGAAAGGCCTGTACCTTATCGTTGGCGTCGGTGAGCGCACTCAGGAAAATCACTGGAATCCTGGCCAGCTTTTCATCGGCCTTCAACAGCTCGCACACCTCGAAGCCGTTCATCTCAGGCATGCTGATGTCGAGCAGAATCAAATCCGGAGGGTTTCGGGCGGCGGCCTCTAGCGCTAAACGCCCGCGCGGGAACGACCGCACGATGTAACCTTGCTGGCTCAGCAGATCTTCCAAGAGCTTGAGGTTGGCCGGCTGGTCATCCACTGCCATGATGTTGTTCTTGCCAGCGACGATTTGGCTCTTACCATTGATCTGTGCCATATCCATGCCCGCCTACACGCGCTGCAACTCGTCCGCATACGAACCCTGCGGCGCCCGCACCTGAATCGGCTCCCGCACTCCGCGGGTCCTGGCAAAGTTTTGGACTCGCTCAACCAGCGTTACAGTGAGCGTGGTGCCCTTCGAAATAACTGTGAGGCCGTTTTCAGTGACTACGTCGTCGTCCAAAATCATTCCTGGCAATAACTGCGGCGATGGCAAGCGCTTCACTTCAAAGTGAACGCGCGACGGAGAGTAACCCTTCAGCGAGTCCAGCAACGCAGTGGGATATTTTCCCGGCGCGGCGCGAAGTTGATCGCAAACTGTCTGGAACGGAATCCCGCGTAAGGTCCGGCGATCCAGTTCCTGTGCGGTCTTCAGCATGCGAGAGCCCCGCTCGGCAGTTTCGTTGCTGGCCCAACTGGAAGTCTCCACCTGCTGCAGGCGGATCATCTCGGCCACGTTTTCCAGGCGAGGAATCCGCGAAAGGAGCCGGAACCCGACGTCCGGGTGCGCCTGGTACATCTGCAGCTCCTCGTCCGAGGCCTTGTCAGCGACATAAGCGTGTTCAAAGGCGTCGGGAGGCAGAGTAATGCAACCGATCAAACACAGCGTGGCGCCGAGTTCATACTGCCAGAGGTCGGGTAGACGTAATTGGGCGGCCATATGGACCACCATGCTTCGCAGCGCGCCGGACCGCTGGGTTAATATGGGCGAGGTAAGGTGGGCTAGGTCGGCCAGAGTCTTTACTGCGCCATTGAGAGTTCTTTCCAGAAGATCCCGCTCCACCTGGCGGGCGCGATGAAGCTCCAGGTGCGTCTCCACGCGGGCGCGCACTTCTTCCACCTGGAAGGGCTTCGTGATATAGTCCACGCCCCCGCTCCGAAAGGCGTTGACCTTGTCGCGCGTCTCATTGAGAGCGCTCAAGAACAGCACCGGAATAGGAGCCAGCTTGTCATCGGCCTTCAGCCGCCGGCACACCTCAAAGCCGTCCATCTCCGGCATGTTGATGTCGAGCAGAATCAGATCGGGGAGATTCCGTGAGGCTGCATCCAGCGCCAGGCGTCCGCGCGGAAACGATCGTACGGCGTGACCTTCTTGCGTCAGCAGGTCCTCCAGCAATTTCAGGTTGGCGGGCTGATCGTCAACCACTATGATGTTGCTCTTGGGCTCCGCGCCTTCGAAGCTAGGCTGGCCGCCGGCACTGGCAGCCGCTCCCTGGGCAAGCTGGGCAAGTTCTTCCTTCACTTGCCAGCCTCCATGAGCAGTCTGGTCAGAGCGTCGTATTCGTATTTGTCCGGAAGGTCTCTTAAGGCGCCAGCGGACTGCGCGTCTTGATTCGCAAGGGTTGCGATGAGTTCATCCAGACGATCTTTTTCTCCATTCTGAACGGCGATGCGCAGTTGCTCGCGCAGCCCCGTGGGGAGTCCCGTTAAGTTTATGGCCTCTAGATCCCGGCGCAGGGATCTGGCAGGCTTCTCGTCCGTTCGCGCGCTCGGGTCCGGTCGCTGTGCTGGTTGTTCGCGCCGCAGGGTATCCTCCAGCAGCGCGATCAGTTGTCTCACATCCAAAGGCTTGGTGAGATATTCGCGAGCGCCCGCTGCCTTCAGACGATTGATCTGACTAGGAGTGGCATCCGCGCTGAGAATCGTCACCGGAATCGCTTGAGTGCGCTGATCTTGCCGTAAGATACGCAACACTTCTTCGCCCCCCATGTCCGGCAGATGCAAATCCAGCAGAATCCAATCGGGCGTGTGCGTGTTCGCTAACTCTAGGCCCAATTTACCCTGCATGGCGTCGAGCAATCGCACGCCAGGATAGCGCGCCAGGATTTGCTGGATGAGACGGATGTTCGAAAGATTGTCCTCGATGTAGAGTATCGTCCCCAGATAGGAAGTAGCCTGACTTAAAGCTGTAAGTCCGGCTTGGAAATCGCGATTCATTTTTGGCTCGGCGGCATGTTCCACGAGCGAGAGTTCGAAGTGGAAGCGGCTGCCGACGCCTACCGTGCTCTCCACGCCGATGGCTCCGCCCATGGCTTCGATCATGCGCTTGGAGAGCGCGAGACCCAAGCCCGTTCCCCCGATGGCATTCCGATCGGCGCCGAGGCGCTCGAACGGCGTGAAGATCTTCTTGAGTCCTTCTTCATCAATGCCGGAGCCGGTGTCCGCAACCTCGATGCGCAGCCGATCGTTCTGGGCCTCTTCGCACCTCAGTACAACCATGCCGTTGCTGCGATTGAACTTGATGGCGTTGGAGAGTAGATTCAGCAATACCTGCTTTAGGCGCTGGCGATCGGCATGAACGTACCGGTCTCCGTGAGCGGAGAAATCCGCGCTGAGCGTTATATTCTGCAAACTCGCGATGGGCCGCATTAGATCCAGGGCTTCGTTCACGGCGTCTTTGATTTGAACCGGCTCCGGCGAGAGGCTGAGCCGGCCTGCTTCAACCCGCGCCAGATCAAGCACTTCGTTAATTAATTCCAGAAGATGATATCCGCCCTTCAGAATCTGCTGCACGTTGCTTTGTTGCTGGACGGCCAAGTCCGCCATAGCGAGAAGCTGCGCAAAGCCCAGGATCGAATTGAGCGGCGTGCGCAACTCGTGGCTCATGCGTGAAAGGAATTCACTCTTGGCTCGATTGGCCCGCTCGGCCTCTTCCTTGGCCTGCCGCAACAGGGATTCGGCCGATTTCGCCAGCGTGACGTCGCGGACCACAGCCACGCCGCCTCGAATGTCGCCGCTGTCGTCCTTGAGGGGCCGCACACTCACACTGAGAAACCTGCCCTCCGGCTTGTCCGCGTTTCGGACGTACAGTTCGATTCCATCCGCGGTCTCGCCCCGGATGGCTCTCGCCAAAGGCAACTCGTCGGCCGAATAAAGGGATGCTGTACCCGGCCGGTAGATGCCGTATCGCTCGCTCCACTTGGCCAGCGGGGTGTCCGAGGCGCCAGAATCGGCCAATTGTTCCGCGGCCGGGTTGAGAAGCACAATCTTGCCGCCCTCGTCGGCCACCATCACCGCGTCACTCATGCTGTCCAGAACTGATCGCAAGATCTTCGTCTGCTGCCGGTATGCGGCTTCCGAACGCGCCAGCGCGTTTTGCTGCTCGGACACAATTTCGGCCGCTCTCTTCCGCTGGGTGACTTCCTTGGCGTAGGTGGCGGCTTTCAGCACCGTGATCTTGAGGTTGGCCGGCTCCCAAGGCTTGGGGACGTACGAATGGATCTGGCCATCGTTCACGGCGCGAATCAGTGCGTCTATGTCGACATAACCGGTGATGAGAATCCGAGTGGCGTCGCATATCTCGCGCGCTCTTGCCAGAAACTCTCCGCCACTGAGATTGGGCATCCGCTGGTCAGCTAGAATCACCGCGACCTGCGCGTTCTTGAGAATCTCCACCGCTTCCATCGCGTCGGTGCTGACCACCACGTCAAAATCATCTTCGAGTAAAGCGTGGATCGATTCCAGAATCTGCGGCTCATCATCCACCACTAGCACTCTCGGCTTATAGGGCTGTTCCGTCATGCCTGGATCCTCAACGAAGTAGGGATCTTCAAAATGAACTCCGTGCCCTCGCCGGCTTTACTCGAAAATTCCATCGAGCCCTGATGCGCCTTCATGATCCCGTAGGAGATGGCTAGCCCGAGTCCGGTGCCCTGCCCAATTTGCTTGGTGGTGAAGAACGGCTCGAATATTCTGTTGCGTATCGCCTCCGGTATTCCTTTTCCTGTATCGCGGACGCGAATCACAAAATGGCCGTTCTGCTGACCGGTAGCTATGGTAATGCGCCCCGGCCCGTCACTCGGATCGATCGCATCGATCGCATTGGCGATGATGTTCATAAGCACCTGGTTCAGTTCGCCCGCCAAACAGGTAAGCATCTCAACCTCACCGTAGTCGCGTTCTACTTCAATACGTCCTTCCATCTTGTGCCGCAAGAACAAGAGAACGGACTCGATACTTTCGTGGATGTTGATGGTCTTGACCGTGCCCTCGTCCAGCCGCGAAAAGGTTCGTAGCTTGGAAACCAAGTCCTTCACGCGGGTAGCGCCTGCATACGCGTCGCTAATCCGGGTCTGCATCTTGCTCACCTTCGAGGACGTTTCCGGAGGTAGTCCCGCGCCTTCCGCCCCAAGCTTGTCCAGCGCCTCTTGCACGATGAAGATGTTGTTGATCACAAAGGCCAGGGGGTTGTTGATCTCGTGAGCGATGCCCGCTACAAGCTGGCCCAACCCGGCCATTTTTTCGGAATGAATCAAGTACGCCTGCGTCTCCCGCAGCTTTTGGTTGGTTCGTCCGAGTTCCTCCGCCAGCTCGGTTCGCTCGCGGACCTGTTGCTCCAGCGATGCATTTTGAGTCTTGAGCTGAAGATGAAGGTGACGAGTTTGCAGCAGATTCTTGACGCGAAGCTGCACCTCGTTCCGATTGAGGGGCTTGGAGAGAAAGTCATGGGCGCCGTGCGAGAGCGCCTTCTCCTTCGCCTCGGACGTGCCGTCGCCGGTAAGCACCAGGACGGGCAAGTAGTCGTCCTCGGGGACCACGGTGGCCAATTGATCCATGGCAGCGAGACCGTCGACATGAGGCATATGGAGGTCCAGCAGGACTAAATCCGGCTGGAATTCATGGAATATTTGAAGAAGTTGACGCGAGTCGCTCAGGCAGGTAACGTTCGCGTAGCCTGCGAATTCTAGAACGGTCGCTAGTACTCGGAGGTTGTCGGCTTGATCGTCAACAATCAGAATCCGGGAATCGGTGAGGTTCGCGAGTTTCAAGTCCTCATCCTTTCCTACCTTCACCCCGGTCACGGGAATGGCTATGTCCCCGTATTCCCGAAGACATATACAGCATGAATCGACCACTCTTCCGTGGTTCTTTATAGCGGTAAAGCGCTCTCATTAGCTCTCTTAGTTACGGATGTAAAGGGCTAAGTCCTTGCAGCATTGCTGGAATTAAAACGAGGCCAACTAGGGCAAAATCTCCCGCTGATCGCGGGCATCGAAAGCGAGATTCGCGAAGCGCTCACGAATCTCGTCTTAAACGCAGTTGGACGCCATGCTGGAGGGTGGGAAGCTGACCAATAGCACCAAGAACAACCGAAAGTCCGGCAAAGCCCCGACATGTGGATGTGGAAGTGACGGATACCCGAACTCATTGTCTGCGGTCCGCGGGCTGAGAGTACCGCGCCAGCGCCTCACGAAGGTCACGTAGCTTGGGCGGCTTGTTGAGTACTTGGTCCACATCGGGCGGTATATCTCCTTCCGCAACGAGCTTCTGCCCCCAGCCTGTCAACAAAATCACGGGCGTAGTAGGGGATACCATCTTCACTGCGCTGGCAACTCTACGCCCATCGACGTGAGGCATGCCGAGATCAGTGATGACAGCAGCGAATGGCTCCCGCCCCCCTGCGTTTGCCTGGAATACATCGATTGCCTCCTGTCCGCCGCTCGCTGTGATCACTGTATGGCCCTGGCTTTCCAGAGCATCATGGAGTGATTTGATCAACAGTGGATCGTCGTCCACCACCAGAAGCCGCAGACATGGCGCCTCTACGTCGCGGGCCGCCGACGAAACCGGTTCAGAGACGGCAGCAACTGCGAATTTCAGCCGGATGGTCGTGCCCGTGTGCGGAACGCTTTCAATCTCAATTTCGGCATTGTGCCGCCGTGCCACACCGTAAACCATAGCCAAGCCGAGACCCGTGCCGCGTTCGCCCTTGGTTGTGAAGAAGGGTTCCAGACAGCGGCGCCGGGTCTCTTCGTCCATTCCGGCGCCAGTGTCCATGACTTCGACCTGAACATGTTCGGCCGGGGCCCCGTGTCCGGCAGAGGTCCGCAAAGTCAGTTTTCCCCCGTCCGGCATGGCATCTACAGCGTTGAAGACGAGATTCGTGAGCGCTTCGCGAATCTCGCTTTCGATTCCCGCAATGGAGCCCAGGTCCTGAGCCAATTCCACCCGAACGTCGATGACGGCGCCACGCTGTTGCGACATGTCGCTCCAGCGGGCCCGGGTCAGATCCACCACCTGCTGAGTTAACTGATTGAGATCAACCGGTGCGAGCAGCAACTCCGGCTCGCGCTGACGGTAGAACTCTCGCATTCGTCCTACGGTATGCGCCACGTCGTCGATCGCACGCTGGGTGATCTCCAGATATTCGCGAGTCCGTGGGCTGAGATTGGGCTCCTTCTCCAGCAAGATATCGACATAGAGGGCCACGGGCGAGATGGCGTTGTTAATGTCGTGAGCAATGCCGCTGGCCATCTGCCCAAGCGCGCGTAAGCGTTCCTGCTGCAGCACCGCCTCCTGGGTCTGGCGCAGATCGTCATAGGCTTGCTTCAAGGCCCGGTGAAGCTCAGCCTCTCTTTGGGCCCGAGAACGAACCGCCTCTATTTCCTTGTTTTTCAGCTCTTCGACGATGCGATGGTTTTCTTCCTGAAAGAACTTGCGACGAAGCAAAGCCCTAATTCTGGCTTTGAGAACAGCCAGATCACTGGACTTTCCCACAAAATCGTCGGCGCCCGCCTCTAGCCCACGGGTCATGTCCTCTTCCGATTCGCTCGATGTCAGCATGATCACCGCAGCTGGCTGCCGTGCGACCTGCCGCCCGCGCTCCAACTCGGTAATGCGGCGGCACACCTCAATTCCATCCATCTTGGGCATGACTAAGTCAACCAAGATGCAGTCGAAAGGTTCTCGCATGATGCGATCGAGCGCCTCTTCGCCGCCCTTGGCCCTGACTGCTTCGTAGCCCTCGCCGTTCAACACATTGGAGAGATGTTCGAGATAAGTGGGACTGTCATCGATCGCCAGGAGCCGCGCACGCCGGAAGGAAGCTTCGTGAGAATCGAGCACCGCCGAGCGTTGGCTGGGGTTGCGCATCAAAGTGCGAACCCGCAGCAGGAGAATTTCTGGAGCGACGGACTTCGAGACGTAATCGTCGGCGCCACTGTCCAGGCTGGCGGGCTCGCTGCCGTGGGCCTGCTCCATGGTCAGCATTAAAATGGGAATGCCGCGTGTGCGCACATTCATGCGAACCCGCCGGCATAGTTCGTCGCCACGAATTCCGGGCAGATGATAGTCGGCGATGATGAGGGCCGGCAAATGCAGGTTCAGCTCGTCCAGCGCCGATTCCGCCGTCGAGGCGCACGCCACCTCCCAGCCCTCGCCTTCCAACAGATAGCGAAGTTTCAAAGCCTGCGTTTCGGAATCTTCAACAATCAGAATCTGTGTCGTCAGTTCCATCAAGCCACCTCACTGCGAGGCAAGATCAATTCAAGGATTCGGGGGGCGATCGCTGGAAGCGGCAACGATTCGGACACGGCCCCGAGACGCACAGCTTCCGCGGGCATCCCATATACGACCGCTGTAGACTCGTCCTCGGCAATGGTGTACCCGCCACTTTGTCGAACCCGCAGCAGGCCTTCTGCTCCGTCGTCGCCCATGCCGGTAAGGAGCACACCGAGTGCC
>Ga0182024_10002871_pt1 | contig 41968 bp, 17 predicted proteins | sample P32metaG_FD_120480 | JGI IMG/M metagenome (GOLD analysis project Ga0182024, IMG submission 120480) | Permafrost microbial communities from Stordalen Mire, Sweden - P3-2 metaG (Illumina Assembly) | ecosystem: Environmental > Terrestrial > Soil > Wetlands > Permafrost | place: Sweden: Stordalen... | reverse complement strand
GAGCCGGATCGCCCGCTCCTGATAGGCTTTTTCCAGCCAGTCCATCGCCTGGTCATGGTCTCCCAGTCGTAGAAACAAGTCGGCTACGAACCCAGCCAAAGGAAAAGGAGTTAGCTTTGCCATCCAAGCCATCTTTCGGGCGGTGCGTTCGGCAGGCTTTGGATTTCCCAACAGAATTTGTTCCACGGCATTGGTCCATGTGGTCGTAAAAGAAAAAGAAAGCAAGCGTTCCCAGTGGCGATAGGCGTCCACCGCCTCTTGCTTCATACCCATCTGTTCACGGACGAAAGCCAACATAATCCAAGCATTACCGTGCTGCGGATTGCTATCGAGAACGGCTTGCAGCATCGCCGTAGCGAGATCGAAACGCCGTTCAAAATAGAACACCCTGCCGAGGTTGATTTGCACCTCGGCGTTCAATGGATCGTTGCTAAATACTCGCTCCAGCTCGTCTTCAGCCTCGTCGAGCTGCCCTGTTGGAGCGCACCAAAGCATTGCGCGTCCGATTCGGGCGAACCCATAGAGCGGGTTAAGTTGGAGCGCGCTATCGAAGTAGCGCTTGGCTTCGGCCCAATTGAAATCGGCAAGCCCGCTCACGAGCCCCAGTGCAGTCTGAGCGTCTAGCGAGAAAGCATCCAGTTCAAGAGCCTTTCGAGCGGCAAACCTGGCGCGATCTACCAACGACTTCGCGTTGCGCAAACGAAACATGAGCGCCGAGGCGCATGCGATGGAGAGATTGCTCCAGGCAGCTGCATACGCAGGATCTGTTTTGACTGATGCTTCCAATGAGTCGATGGCTTGCAAATAGCCTTCGCGGCTACCTTGATGGAGGAGACGCCGTCCTCGAAGAAATAGCTGGTAGCCGCTGTCGGCGTTGCCATGGACCCGTCGCATTTGCACGGCCGGAACATCGCTCTCAGGTCGATTTTGGAATCGGGCAACAACATCCCGAGAAATCCTCTCCTGGAATTCAAGGATGCCCGCAGTAGTCTGGCGATATTCCTGCGACCAGAGAATCGTCGAATCTTCCGCGTTGACCAGTTGAGCGGTGATCCGTATGTCTTCGTTGTCGCCACGCAGGCTGCCGGTCACCAAGGTATCTACCCGCAGTTGCTTTGCAATGTGCCGAGGATCGCAAGTCGGATCACGAAACTGAAACGCGGAGGCTCGTGCGATCACGCGCAGGCCTTCATGCTGGGCCAGACGGTTGAGAATGTCTTCGCTCAACCCTTCGCAGAACAGCTCGTATTCGGTGAGATTGCTGAGGTTGGCAAAAGGCAGCACCGCCACCGAATGGCGGTTACGGGAGAACGACGGCAGAAATTTCGCCTTAGTCTCATGTTCTTCGCGTCCGCGAAAAGCTGGAACATAGCTGCCTGGTTCCAGGACGATCAATACAGGGTCTGTCGCACCTTCGTCGGCGTAGTACTGCGTCAAACGCGCGCGGAGCCTTCGCGCATCGATACGGACGATCGGATCGGCTTTGGGATCGAAGTCGTGTCCGCGGTCGAAGACCTCCATACCCAGCAGGGTTTCCTTGAGGCAGTCCTGTTTTCCCAGCAAAGTATGTTCAACGAGATGTTTCAGCAGCCGAGATAAACGGCGCGGGCGCAAAAACGCCGAGCTCGCCAGCACTCTCGCAAGCTCTCGCTCGATCTCGGCAGGCGGCATGCCGTGTCCAGCTTTTGGCGCCATGAAAGGGAAAACTCCCATATGGTGGGAAAAATTACCGTAATCAGTTTACCCCAAGTTACTTCACGGTTTTGCTGAGTCTTCATATTCTGCACCTGAAGGGGAGGAACCCATGCCGTCTTGGCTTGTTTCACAAGGTTCGTATAGTCTACGGCTTCCCACTTCTAATCAGCGCGATCAACACAGATAAGGAGCTCGTCCGTGTCGCAAACCCGCCGCTCTTTCGTTGCTAGCATTCGTCCTCGTCCTCTTCAAGCGCCTTGTGGAGTTGCCGCCCTCTTCGTCTCGCGCGCCAGCGCGGCCATCGCGCAGGCCGCAATGCTTGTGTTGATCCTTTTTGGCTGGCTGGGTTTGCCGCTGGTAGCCGGGGCGCAAAGTGTCCTCGGACCGCCCGTGGCCACAGGAGGCAATCCTATTGCAGTCGCTGCGGACCCTCTAACCAACCAGATCTATGTCGCAAATAAGGGAAGCGGCACTGTGACGGTGATCGATGGGGCAACGAATGCAACCACGACGGTGACTGTGGGAAACGGCCCCGATGCAATTGTGGTGAACGCCGCGACCAACCAGATCTATGTCGCAAACAACGACGGCGGCACTGTGACGGTGATCGATGGGGCGACGAATGCAACCTCGACGGTGGCTGTAGGAACTAATCCCGATTCGATTACCGTAAACTCCGTCACTGACAAGATCTACGTGGCGAATGAGGGAAGCGGCACTGTGACGGTAATCGATGGGGCAACAAATGCAACCTCGACGGTGACTGTGGGGACTGATCCCGATGCGATTGCTGTGAACCCAGTGACCAACCAGATTTACGTGGTAAATAGCGACAACGTCGTCGGCGGCAGCGGTACTGTAACGGTGATCGATGGGGCGACAAACGCAGCCTCGACAGTGCGTTTAGGAGGCTCTCCTGTTGCGATCGCCGTGAACCCCGTGACTAACCAGATCTATGTGGCAAATACTGGCGGCACTGTGACGGTAATCAACGGGGCGACAAACGCAACCTCGAAGGTGAATGTGGGAACCGAACCGGTAGCAATTGCGGTGAACCCGGTGACTAATCAGATCTATGTGGGAAATAATGGCAACGGCATCTCCGGCGGTACTGTAACGGTGATCGATGGGGCGACGAATGCAATTACGACGGTAAATACACCAACAATCGCTCCATATGCGGTCGCCGTGAACCCCGTGACCAACCAGATCTACGTGGGAAATGACGGCGACACCAACACTGTGGTAGTGATCGATGGGGCAACGAACGCAACCTCGACGGTGAGTGCAGGAACCGATCCCACTGCAATTGCGGTGAACCCCGTGACCAATCAGGCCTACGCGGTAAATCAAGGTGACCGCACTGTGACGGTGATCGATGGGGCAACGAACGCAACCACGACGGTGAGTACGGGAACAGGAAGCACTCCTGTAGCGATTGCCGTGAACCCCGCGACTAACCAGATCTATGTGGCTGATAAGACCAGCAACACCGTGACAGTGGTCGACGGTGCAACGAACACAGCCTCGACAGTGAACATGGGGGCAGGAAGCAGCCCTGTTGCAGTTGCCGTGAACCCCGTGACCAACCAGATCTACGTAGCAAATAATGGCGACGGCACTGTGACGGTGATCAACGAGACGAAGAACGTAACCACAACGGTGAACGCGGGAAGCAATCCCGATGCGGTTGCCGTGAACCCCGTGACTAACTATATCTACGTGGCAAATAATGGCGATGGCACGGTGACGGTGATCGATGGGGAGACGAACGCGACCAGAACGGTGACCGTGGGAAGCAGCCCCGATGCGGTTGCCGTGAACCCCGTGACCAACCGGATCTACGTGGCGAATTACGGCGACGGTACTGTGACGGTGATCGATGGGGCGACCAATGCAACCGCGACGGTGGGCGTGGGAAGCGCTCCCTATGCAGTTGCCGTGAACCCCGTGACCAACCGAATCTACGTGGCAAATTTATTCACCAGCAACGTGACAGTGATCGATGGGGCGACGAACGCTACCGTGACAGTGAACACGGGAATCAATCCGTATGCGATTGCCGTGAACCCTTTGACCGACGAAGTCTACGTAGCAAATAACGGCAGTAACACTGTGACGGTCATCGATGGAACGAATGCAACCTCGACCGTGAACACGGAAAACAATCCTCAAGCGGTTACCGTGAACACTGTGACCAACCAGGTCTATGTGGCAAATTACGGCAGTAACACTGTGACCGTGATCGATGGAGGCGGAAGTCAACCTGTGCCGCTCACGGTTACCGCGGGTGGTGTGGGCGACTCGCTGACTGTGAATGGAACGAGCATCTTTGCAACGGTGAATTCTACGCCCGCTTTCACGGCCACAGTGACGAGCAACTTTGCCAATTTCCCGGTGTACAGCGGTCTTTCCGCCGCCGATCCGGCACCGGCGAACCTTTACTACTGGGACGGCGATAGCAGCATGTCGAGCTGGAAACCGGCAACCGTGATCGGTGGCCCGTATCAAAATCCGGCGGTGTACCCCATCACGCTTCCGCAGCAGAGCCTCGGCGTACATACGCTCTACCTCTTTGCCGATTATGGCGACGAGGGTGAAGGAATCTCCAGCAGTGCGGGGGTGGGCAGCTCGCCGGTGATCAGCAATTTGCAAGCGGTAAGCTACGCAGTTCTGCCGGCTCCCACCACGACCACCCTGATGGCGAACGTGAATCCGCAAAGCGCAGGCAACACGGTGAGCTTTACCGCGACGGTTACGCCCGGCACAGGCCGCACGGCTGTGCCGATCGGCTCAGTTTACTTTTTTGACGGCTCGACGCTGCTGGGCAAGTCAACGCTGGCACAGAATGGCAGCGCGTACATAGCCACATATGCGTGGACGGCGACCGAAGGTTTGAACACGATCGAGGCGGTATATGACGGCGACGGAAATTACGCTTCCTCGGCCGCAACCTTGACAGAAACCGTCGAGGGCACGCCAGCGGCAATCAATATCGTTGCCGGCAACAACCAGACCGGCGCGGTAGGCACGGCCTTTACTTATGCTCTCGAAGTCCAGGCGGTCGATGCCGACAATATTCCTGTGCCGAATGTGGCGGTGAACTTCAGCGGCACGGGCCTCAGCCTCAGCTCAGGCGGAGCGGCCGTGACAAACGCGAATGGGATGGCAAACGTGGCGGCAACGCCGACTACCTCAGGTACGCTGAATGTAACCGCCAGCGTCGCGGGCCTCGCGGTGACAGCCATCTTCACGGAGATGGGGACCGGCTCAGGCCAAGAGACGCCGGCGATCGCCTGGACGACGCCGGCCGCGATCGCCTACGGCACGGCACTGAGCGGAACGCAGCTCAACGCCACGGCCAGCTACAACGGCACGAATGTTCCGGGAACCTTCATTTACACACCGGCATCTGGAACCATGCCTGGCGTGGGCGCGCAATCGTTGAGCGTCACTTTCACGCCGAACGACCAGACAACCTATACAACGGCCACCGCCAAGGTCATTCTGCCGGTGACGCAGGCAACTCCAAAGGTGACGTGGGCGACCCCGGCTGCGACTACCTACGGCACCGCGCTAAGCGCGACGCAGTTGAATGCGACAGCCAGCTACAACGGGACGACGGTTGCAGGAGGATTCAGCTACTCGCCAGCCGCTGGCACGGTGTTGACCGCCGGTACACCAACACTCAGCGTCACGTTTACGCCGAGCGACACCACGGACTACGCGATCGCGACCACCACGGTTTCAATCGTAGTCAACCAGGCCACGCCCTCGCTGAACTGGACGGCGCCGGCCAGCATCAGTTACGGCACGCCGCTGACCTCGGCGCAGTTGAATGCAACGACAAATGTGCCGGGGCAATTCACCTATACGCCGGAATTAGGCACGGTGCTCGGGGCGGGAACGCAGATGCTGAGCGTGAGCTTTACGCCCGACGACACCACCGATTACAAGCCGACTTCAACCACGGTACAGATCGTAGTTGGCAAGGCGACGCCGGCGATTACGTGGGCAGCGCCGGCGGCGATTCAATACGGCATGGCGCTCGGCACGGCGCAATTGGATGCCACGGCAAATGTTACCGGCAGCTTCAGCTATACGCCGGCAGCGGGGACGGTGCTCGGCGCAGGTTCTCAGACGCTAGGCGTATCCTTCACCCCCGCCGACACGACCGATTACGTTTCGCCGGCTGCCGCGACGGTGCTGATCGTCGTCTCCAAGGCCACCCCTGTGCTCAGCTGGGTAACGCCTGCGTCGATTCCCTACGGCACCGCGCTCGGCTCGACGCAATTGAATGCCACGGCGAATGTTGCCGGCAGCTTTAGCTATATGCCGGCAGCAGGGACGGTTCCCGGCGCAGGCCCACAGACGCTAAGCGTGATGTTTACGCCAACCGATACGACGGATTATGGAACGGTGACGGCATCTGTGATGCTCGCCGTTACATCGACCGCTCCGACGATCACCTGGACTGCGCCAACGGCCATCACCTACGGCACGCCGCTGACCTCGGCGCAACTTGACGCAAGCGCGAACGTCGCCGGAGCCTTCAGCTACTCGCCTGGGCTCGGCGCCATTTTGCCGGCAGGCAAGCAAACACTGAGTGCGATCTTCACGCCCAGCAACACAAGCGACTATTCGAGTACCACGGCGACAACCACCATCGTGGTCAATCAAGCCACGCCTGTCATCATCTGGGAACTCCCGGCAAACATCTATGCGGGAACGCCGCTGAGTGCGACGCAGTTGAATGCGGCGGCAAGTGGTGCCGGAAGCTTCACCTACTCGCCAGCAGCAGGAACGGTGCTGCCCGTGGGAACAACGACGCTGACAGCAACCTTCACTCCAGCCGACACGACGGACTACGCTTCACCGGTCACAGCCACCGTACAACTCACGGTTACGGCAACCGACTTCAGCCTCGGCGTGTCGCCCGCTCAGCAGACGATTTTGGCGGGAAATTCAGCGGCCTATGTCATCACAGTCGCGCCGCTCAGCGGCGACTTCAGCAACGACGTTACCTTTTCGGCCAGCGGCCTATCGGCTGGTGTCACCGCCAGCTTCTCGCCCTCAAGCGTGACACCCGGCACTGCCGCGACGAGTACAACGATGACACTGAGCACCTCTTCGAGCACTGCAGGGAATCGCCGGCCGCTATTGCCGATTGGCGGCGGCATGGGCGTTCTCGCAGCAATGCTGGCAGGCTTCGGCTTGCGACGGGCGCGCAAGGCATCACGGCGGTTTCTGGTCACCATGCTTGCGTTGTTTGCGCTTGGCGCTGCCACCGCATTGACCGGATGTGGAGGCAATGGCCCATCTCCGTATAACAACTACACCGTCATTGTTACGGCCACTGCTGGCAGCGTTTCGCATACAACTCAGGTAATTCTCACCGTGGAGTAAGCAAAACCACTTGCCGGCAGCATCGCTGTGTTCAGGCCTGCCGGGATCACACCGCCGGCTGTGCCTGCCAAAATTCCATCCGGGTGCAAAATGGACCTGGTTTTAAAGCCAGGAACAGTGTTGAGAGGGATTTTCAATTGAGCAAGCAGGTGTTCGGTGACGACAGGGAGTCAAGAATGTAGCGCCGAAACTCTCACAAAGGGCCAGTGGACATACTTCTCCGCACATTCACCTTCAACCCCAAAGGGAAATATTCGTAGCAAAAACTCAGGCAGCCAGATCGTAGCGATGATGCGAACCACCAAGTCTTATCGTCGATACGACTCCACAGCCGGCATCGAAGTTCTTCGCCGCTTCGCGGCCAGCAGGCGTTCCCTTCGCCAGCGCAAGATGAGCACGGTCTCCCGCTAGTAAAGCGAATTGCATCCCCGCGTCCGCAAGGATCGCGGGTGCTGGCTTTCAGCCCACTTGCTTGGGTCCCTTGTGAACACCATAAGTCTGCACGGCATTGGTTGCGAGCAGGGTACTTGCAACCGGGGGACCGTAGCCGTGCAATTGTGTTGTTGTGGTCAATGGGTGACGCCAGGTCCCGTTACGGTCTTTGTTCATTCCCTGGCTTGAATCATAGCGGATGCCAAGAGTATTCATCATCTCGGCGCAGTAAGTACATGCGCCCTGGCTGGAGCCCATAAAGAGCGAATCCGCGTAGCAGGCCTTGAAGTCGGATTCGAAACGTCCAATCGTTCCCTGATCCGCCTGTTGCATTTCCGTGAAAGGGATGCGCTTCAGGTACTTGATATAGAGAAAGCGAACAATTCTCGACTCGCCGTGAAAACCGGAATGTTGCTCGCTGCGAATGAACAAGTCGGAATCAAGAACGACCTTGACAGATTGAATCTCATCAAGGAAGGGACTGAAGTCTTCTTTATCCTGCTCGTCTGTGATTGAAACCGTGGAATTCAGCAAATGCTTGACAACATCGCTGAAAGGCTTCTTCTTTATGGATTCCCCCGCCTCGATTTCCTTTTTCAAGGCCTCGCTCACATCCGGACGGGTACGAATCATCTTGCTGGAACTGAGGCGGTAGAGACGGGACACAGCATAGAGAAGAAGCTCTTCATAACGCTTGTTGTACTGATGAGTGAGATAGAACGTACCGTTTCTCCGATAAAACGCCGCCGTCGTCGTGCTCTGGTTGTCAAAACCGGCTTGGGTGTGGAGAGCCGACGCGATCGATTCGAGGAGCTTGGCGCGATTCACAGTATTCACCTCACGGATCCTCGCTCTGGCGAGCGAAAAAGTTAAGGGGAGTTCTGAACATGGAAGAAAGTCGATGCAGTCTTGCCGCGTCTCACAGCATACATGCGGAGGATACGAAGCTACAAGTTGCACTCTTGACTAATGCAAGATGAGCCTGAGCGCGGGAGTTGATTTCAACGCAACCGGCTCTTAACCGCTAGGGTATTGAGACTTCCATTCAGTTTCTCGGTCAGATGGAGTTTTGGCGAGGCACAAGCGTGAATCCAGCCCGATGCCAACGAACTACGGTCTCTGGCTCGACGAGAATTAATGCGCGCTTCCATCCTGGCCAAAGCCCGCGCAACGTCACCCAGGAGAATTTGTCAGACGGAATAAGTCGCGGCTGCGGACGCTTCCGCTGGAAAACGGAAAGCTGCTGCCGAAGAGCCAGGTTTTCCAAAAACAGCTCGCGACGAGAGCGAAACAATCGAGTAAAGAGAACAGCCAGGAGCTTCAATAGGCGCAGCATAAGATCAGTTTTACATGTTAGGAGGCCAAATGGCCGCCTGATCTACATACTTGATTCGAGGGCAGATCAGTATTTTTGCGAGGCACAGCCACGTACGTCGTTTGTGCGGCTAAATCTACGATGGACTGAGGCAATCAGGGGTTACCAGTAATCGGTACCAGCCGCGCTAGCCCGGCTCACATGCGTGCTAGGTACACGATCTCCGGCGGGATCTACTGGATTCAGGTCACATTCTGAGCGGCCCCAAGCCCCTTCAACTCTTCTGCGCTTTGGGCGGGGAGACGAGGATAGGCAGCAACACCGATACGGCCATGACGCCCGCAATGATGTGCAGCCCACTCACATACGACCCGCTGGCCTGGCGCAGGTGAGCAATCAGCAGGGGCCCGAAGGCACTCGCCGAGCCCCAAGCTGTCAGCATGAGCCCATAGATCGGACCAACATTCTTTGAGCCGAAGTAATCGGCCGCAAAGGCCGGCATGGTGCCGAATCCTCCGCCGTAGCACATGAGAATGATGAACGAAACAGCCGTGAGAACAGGCACGGAAGCAATTCCCGGCAGCATCCAGAACAGGCCCACCTGCACCAGGAACATAACAACGAAAGTCCATCTGCGCGTGAGTGCGTCGGACGTCCACGCCCAGAAGATGCGGCCCACCGCGTTGCCGATACTGACGATGCCCACCATGCCCGCCGCGACAATCGCGCTCACTTTGGCGATCTCCTGAAACATCGGCGACTCCTGCGAGATCAGCGAAATGCCGGCCGAAGTATTGAGAAACAAAAGCAGCCACAGTGCCCACCATTGCCATGTTTTCAATGCGTCGCCGAGCGAGTAGTCTTTTGACGCGCGCTGTTTGGATTGCGTCGCGCTGGGGGACCAGCCTTCCGGCTTCCAGCCATCCGGTGGATTCTTCATCAAAGAACCGGTGGCCATGGTCACCACTAGATACGCAATGCCCAGATAAGCGAAAGTTTGCAGCACGCCCACACTTTGAATAAGCCGGGTAGCCACGGGAGCCGTGACCAACGCGCCTGCGCCAAAGCCTCCCACGGCAATGCCGGTGATCAGGCCTCTCTTATCCGGGAACCACTTCACCAGCACCGCGACAGGAACGATATAGCCGAAGCCCAGGCCAATGCCGCCTATCACTCCATAGCTGAGATAGAGCCACCAGAGCTTGTCGGCTGAGAAGCTTGCCAAAAAAACACCGAGGCCGTAGAGAAACCCGCCGGTGAGCGCAACGACGCGCGGACCCTTCTTGTTCAACCACAGGCCGCCGAAGAACGCGGCGACGCCCAGCACAAAAATGGAGATGGTAAACGTCAGTGTGACGTCTGAGATCGACCAATGAAACTGTTTCGCAAGTGGAATACGAAAGACACTCCATGCATACACAGCGCCCAGCGCCATCTGCATCAGAAATCCCGCTGCTGCGAGTCCCCAGCGATTGGTGTTCGACATGCATTCCCTCCAAGGCTGATTCGTCCAGAGATGCGGCTCCTATTCGCAACTGCCGCGCAATTTGATCTGGTTTCCGAGAGTCTCAAGAAAGCGATTGATCAGCGCCATGCTTCTGCGCAGTTCCTTATGGCGGAACTGGTTGAGCAGCGAGAAGAGTCCAGGTGGCTCAATAATCGGCTTCCGATAGCAGCCCAACGTTTCCGTGGTCGCTGCAGCAAAGCACTGCAGCACCTCTGGATTGATGGAGCCCAGCATCTTGCCAAGGATCAATGCATTGCGCATCGCGCGCACTGATTCGTCTGACTTAACTGCATCCACTGCGATTTCAATTAGCTTGTCGCTAGCACCCAGCGCGCCCCGCAGCAGTTGCAACACCCCGTGATCGTGCAACTGCTGTAATAGCTCCCATGAGTCCAGCAGCGCTTCCGCGTGTTCAATGGGCGCTTCGTCGAGGCGCTTGCGCAGCTCCTCGCGAGGATCGCGTGGCGGTAACTCCAGAGGGATCGGTCGAGCCATCGTTCATTCTCCTTACCTGCAAATACGGTTAACGTGTCTGAATCTGAACCAATCCACTGCCAGGTTGGCGATAGTCCGCGCGCTTCCACTTGCGCTCCACTTCCACGCCATTCTGCGGCGTTGGATGTCCGAATCGCGAGTTGGTCTTCGGCAGCGGACTCTCGCCAACTTCGCCAAGCACTTTCAGCTGCACAGAAGTTTCCTTGTAGGCCGGCGTGTGTGTCACCTTGTCCGTATAACTGCTGGTGAGGCGGTTTACCGGCTCGTCCACCGAGTTCATGGGCATGTACAGCTCTTTCCCAGTCACCCGCGTTGTAATCACAGCTTGCGCGCGCACTTTTCCATAACGCGAGGTAAGCTGCACCCAACTGCCTGTCTGGATGCCGCGATCGTTGGCTAACTCGGGCGAGACCTCAATAAATGTGCATGGGGTCTTTTCGCGAATGCCCTCGGTGCGATAGGTCATGTTGCCTTCATGAAAGTGCTCGAGCAAGCGTCCATTATTCAAATGCAAATCATATTCGGCATTCTGTTGATCGGACGGCTCGTACCACGTGAGTGGATAGAAGTTCGCCTTGCCGTCAGGGAACTTGAACTGCTTGGTATACAGCAAAGGCTGATCGCTGCCATCTTCGGCCACCGGCCATTGCAGCGTCTTATAACCCTCCAGCCGCTCATATGTGACGCCTGCCAAAATCGGAGTGAGCGGAGCAATCTCCTCGTAAATCTGCGAGGGATGTTCGTACCCCCATCCAGCCCCCAGGCGATTGGCAATGTCCTGAATGATTTCCCAATCGGGCCGGCTCTCACCCAGCGGCTCCATCGCCCGATAGAGCCTTTGAATGCGCCTCTCCGTGCTGGTGAATGTCCCTTCCTTCTCAAGGCTTGGGCAACCCGGCAAGATTACGTCTGCAAAGCGGCAGGTCTCAGTGAAGAAGATCTCCTGCATCACAAAGAAGTCCAGCTTCGACAACGCATCCGCGACATAATTCGCATTCGAGTCCACCATGCTCAACTCTTCGCCAAATACATACATCGATTTGAGGCGCCCGTCTTGAATGGCATCGATCATCAGGTGGTTATCGAGTCCGGGCTTCGGAGGCAGCGTCACATTCCACGCCTTCTCAAACTTGGCGCGAATCGCAGGATCATCCACTTTCTGATAGCCGGGAAAGTAATTCGGCATGGCGCCATGATCACTGGCGCCCTGCACATTATTGTGTCCACGCAGCGGATAGGCTCCCGTGCCCGGCCGCATGTAGTTGCCGGTCGCCAGCAGCAGATTCGAGATAGCCGTCGATGTATCGGACCCCATGATGTGCTGCGTCACGCCCATAGCCCACAGAATGCAGACGCTATCGGCTTTCGCAATCATGTGCGCAACCTTGGTCAGAGTTTCGATGGGGAGCCCGCATCGCTCGCTCGCCGTCTCCATTGTGAAGGGCTTCAGGCTCTTGAGGTACTCCGCAGCCCCGTTGACCCACTTGTCGATGAATTCCTGCTTGGCAAGCCCGTTCTCCAGGATGTAGCGCGTCACCGCCGAAAGCCAAAACAGATCCGTACCGGGCCGCGGATGCAGGAACACGTCTGCCCGCTGCGCCATTTCGTTCTCGCGCAGGTCAGAGACAATCAGCTTTTGCCCGCGCAGCTTGTGCGAACGCTTCACGCGCGTTGCCAGCACCGGATGGCTCTCCGCCGTGTTGCTTCCAATAATCAGCACTAGCTCCGCCTGCTCAATATCGGAGATAGAGCCGGAGTCGCCGCCATAGCCTACCGTTCTCCAGAGTCCCGTAGTCGCGGGCGCCTGGCAGTAACGCGAGCAGTTATCCATGTTGTTGGTGCCGATGACTGCGCGAGCCAGCTTTTGCATTAGATAGCTTTCTTCGTTGGTGCACTTCGACGAAGAAATGAAAGCCAGCGCATCCGGCCCGTTCGCGGCTTTGATCTCGGCGAATCGGCGCGCCACCAAGCCCAACGCCTCGTTCCACGTAGCTTCGCGAAAGCCATCGCCCTCGCGAATCAGCGGCTTGGTAAGCCGGTCGGGGCTGTTCACATAGTCCCATCCAAACTTGCCTTTAATGCACGTCGAGACACCATTCGCTGCCCCATGAGCCGGTTCCACTTTCAGAATGTGCCGGTCCTTGGTCCAAATATCGAAACTGCAACCCACTCCGCAGTAGGTACACACGGTCTTAGTTTTCGTTGTGTGCGATTTGCGCATTGTGGCTTCCATTTCAGAGAGCCTCAGAATTGCGCCGTACCCAACCTCCGGTTCAATCCCCTTGACCACGTCGATCATGCCATTCAGCGCGGGTTTCGGCAGTGCGGTAAAGTAGCCTGCCTCGCCCAGCATCGACTTCTCCATGAGCGCATTGCATGGGCAAACGGTCACGCAATGGCCACATGAAACACAACTCGATTCGCCAATCGGCGCGCCGCCATCCCATAACACACGTGGATGCGGATCCTCCCATCGAATGCTCAGCGTCTCGTTCACTTGCAGATTCTGGCAGGCCTCCACACATCGACCACAAAGGATGCACTGGTCTGGATCGTAGCGGTAGAAGGGATTCGAGTTGTCCATTTCATACGGCTTCGCTTTGTAAGGAATCTGCTGATGCTCAACCGCCAGCAGTTTGGTGGTGTTATGTACCGTGCAATTACCGTTGTTGTTGTCGCAAACCGTGCAATAGAGCAGATGATTGCCGAGAATGCGGTCGAAAGCCTCGCGCTGCGCAGCTTGCGCGCGCGCCGACTCTGTCACAATTTTCATGCCGTCCGCGGCCGCGGTGCCGCAGGCTCTCACCAGCTTGCCGTCCACCTCGACCATGCACGTGTCACAGGTTTGGATGGGCCCAAGCTGCGGGTGGTAACAAACCTGCGGAATCTCCACGCCGCTGCGGTTGATCGCGTCGATCAGGCGTTCACCGGGTTGGACCGCAAGGGTCTTGCCATTGATGGTGGCTAACATAGGGAATCGACCTTCCGTGACTCTTTGAGATAGTAGTACCGAAATCCCGGCTTCGTAAACTGATTTGATGCGATTCTGTGAAAGGTGGCGCGAATTTTTGGTTAAAGCGCTGGCTTCAGCAGGAAATTGGCTCGCAGCCGGGATGAGATCAAGCGCCGGAACTGCCCACCGATGGCGCGGCAAAACGACGGAATCTCGCGAAATAGACTACAAAACGGCGTCAGCGGGGGAAGCCAATCAACGTCAGGCCAAGCCAGCGGGCGAGCCTGAAGGGGAGACTGGAAAGCGCCAGCGCCTACGCGAAAATTGGGATTCCCGCCGCCGGCGCACAGCGGATCGGTATTTTGGCGAGGGATAACTCTCTATTGAGCAAGATCGGCTGTATAGAATTCGCGCTCTTTGCGCTTTGTATGCGCGACGAGCAACTTGCTGCCGTCGGAGGAAACAGTGAACCCCGGAACCTCTGATTCGTAGAACGGCGGCAGATCGCTCAAGCGCGCCGCCACAGTGGCGGATCCGCTATCCGGATCGATCTTGAAAATCTCTGCGCGCGACTTGGAATCCCGCGATACAGCCATATAGATGAATCCCTTTGCGGCTGCAAGGTCATTTAGAAAGGTTGCATGGCCCAGTGTGTGAAATACCTCTTCGGTAGCCCCGTCCTGCAGGCTTCTACGAATGAGCGAAAGCGTGCTGCCTTCGCGGACGAGATATAGCCACTTACCATCCGCTGATGCCACAAACCCAACCAGGGCTTCCAGGAAGAGTGGTTCCGCCTGGGTAGACCCATCTGCGCGAACTCGCCATATTCGGGACGATCCATCGTCGTTCGACGAGAAGTATATATACGCGCCATCGCTGCTGAAGACCGGGCTGAAATGTCGATTGCTCGTAGCGGTTAGCACTTTTAATAATCCGTTGGCGGTGTCATAGCAATACAGATTTGTGGCGGTGTCTCGGCGAAGACCAAAGACGATCATCTTGCTGTTCGGCGCCCATGAGGGTAGAAAAACCAACCCTGTTCCCTGAAAGTGTGTCAGCTGCTTCGGTTCCCGTTCTCCGCGTCGATAGAGCCAAAGTTCATCCCAGCCCGAGCGCGTGCTTGTAAAGGCGACTGACTGGCCGTCGGGAGAGTATTCCGGCGACGCGTCGATCTTTTCAGAGGGCAGAAAAGTGTGTTCCGCGGACTTAGAATCAAGTGGGAATTCCAACAACTCGGTTACGAGACGACGGTGATTGAGCACAAGCGTACCGGCCGAGGAGACTGCCGGACCGATGGCATCGAATCCTTCGGGACTGATGGGCTGAAGCGCGCCACCCGCCAAGGGCACTTTCCAGATTCCGTATCCGTAGCTTTGACCTCGTGGACTTCCAAAGAGGATCGCTTTCGATCGATCAGTCCAGGCGATTCCACGAACCCCTTTCGTATCGAACGTTAACCGGGATGCGGTTGCTGACGGCTCGCCCTTGATCGACACGACATAAAGATCTCCGAGGCCGCCCCGCCGAAAAGCGACCCATTGGCCGTCAGGAGAGAATTTGGCGTCGATGTCTCCGCTTGAGCCGACTGGGGGCGAGGTCAACGGAGTTCGCTCGCCTGTCGCAACACTTACCAGGACGAGCCGCATCGGCGTCAATGGGGCAACTTGCTCGGCGGTGAGGAGAAAGCGTCCATCGGGCGACCAGTCGAGCGCTGGATGATCTTCCTCATTAGGCCAGTAGCTAAGGAATCGCCCCACAGGTTTGATCGCTCCACTGGCCAGATGCAGACGCACGATCTCGAAGTGCCACATGTCGATGCTTCGTGTGAATGCTATTTCACGGCCGTCGGGCGACCACACGGGCCGTGCTTCAGAAAAGTCTTCCTGAGTGAGCCGAACGGGAGGCGATCCACTGCCGATATCTTTCACATAGACGAATGTCTTCCCGTCAGAGGCCGGGGAAGCAGTGAATGCCAGGCGCTTCCCATCCGGCGACCATGCCGGATCGTAGACGTGTGCCGGCAAGGAATCCATAGGGCTGAGTTCTCCAAGAGGAGCAGGCGCAAGGATCTGTCGCCCCCTCCATATCCACGCCACGATGAAGCTTATGAGCGCAATCACCAGAAGGCTCGCCACAATTGGAATCCACAGAACGGCCCTCGATCGCTGACGCGACGCGAGGGTAGGTTGTGGGTTCTGCGGTTGTTGGGGAGGAGGGAATTGTCGCTCCGAAGATGCCACCGGCTCCGCGGATTCGCCCTCGGTTAATCGAGATTCCCGATTGCGGGGAGCGATGAGGGGGATGTAGCCGCCCTTTGGAAGGTCAATCCTGATAGGGTCGTTCGCGCCGAATGTTCGATAATACAGATCCAGTTTGTCGCGGACCCTGCGCGCATGGACTCGCACGATCGCGTCGCTTTTGGGGTCGTAATCTGCGGGCCGGTTGAAAACCTCCAAGGCGATCGTCGTCTCTTTCAATTGTGAGGTTTGGCCTTGCCGCGAACGTTCGACACAGAACTGAAGAAATTGAGCGGAGCGCGCAGAGGCCGCGAACGCCGCTGACTCCAATATGCGGCGCAACTGGGAGTCGACCTCTGCGTCTTCAACCATTGAGAAGAGGTTAGTCATCCAATGTTAATGCGCAATAAACCTCGTTTATCTTCGCGTGTTACCCCCTTATACGTCCTGAAACTGCCAATATTCATCTACGGTTCATGCAATGCATGGCAAGGTGGGAGCCATGATGATGCAACACTCCTTCCTCTCCCCTCTCCATCGCCCGAGCACCCTCTCTTCCGGATTCGGTCGATGGGTCTTGCTGTTTCTGCTATTCGCGGCCAGCAACGCATTTGCTCAAAGCGGCGCGGTTAGCGGCCACATCGTCGACGCTACAGGGTCTGCCGTTCAAGGCGCCCAGGTTACGATTACCAGGACAACAACGAATGAAGTGCATGAAGTGCGAACAAACAACGAAGGCTATTTCTTGTTTCCTCCACTCCTGCCCGGGAATTATTTTGTCCGCGCCTATGCATCCGGATTTGCAAAAGAGACAATCGACCATGTGCTGCTTGAGGTCGGGGGATCGCGTTCGATCGATGTAATGCTCAAGCCGGAGGATGTATCTCAGGAGATTACAGTCACAGCGAGCGCGCCGGAATTGGTTGTCGACCATCCAGACCGCGGTAATGTGATCGAGAGCGAGTTCGTCGAGAACATGCCGTTGAATATTCGGAACCCTCTGCAAATGGTCAATTTTGCTCAGGGCGTAACTGCGTTCAGCATCGATTCGGGGAACAACGATGCCAGTGAGGCCTTCACAAACACATTCCGAATCAACGGCGGCAAGCTGGCGACAACAGAGAGCCTGCTCGACGGCGCGGCGAACACGACGCTCTACGACTACAATGCCATAGCTGCCGTTCCCCAGGTGGATTCGATTCAGGAATTCAAGGTACTCACCGATGCATACGCTCCGGAGTGGGGACGGACGAGCGGCGGGATCGTGACATTTGCGACCAAGTCAGGAACGGACCGGCTTCATGGAAGCGTGTTCGAGTATCTGCGCAACAGTGACCTCGACGCCAACAGCTTCAACTCCGATGTGGCGGGATCGGCTAAGCCGCACTTTCAACGCAACCAATACGGATACGCACTGGGCGGCCCGGTTGCCTTTCCACCTCACTACCACGATAGCGGCCACCGCACGTTCTTCTATTCGACCTACGAGGGCTTGCGGCAAAGCCAGGCCGGAAACTTCACCTACACGGTGCCGACGACGCTCGAGCGGCAGGGCGATTTCTCGCAGACGCTGGATACGAACGGCAACCTCATTGTGATGTACGATCCACGCACCACTACCCTGCAGCCTGCCGGAAGCACTGCGTGCACCGCCAGCCCCGTACCGGCCGGCGGCACGGTCTATTGCCGCTCTCCGTTTTCCGGCAACAAGATTCCTTCGCAATACCTGGACATGGCCGGCGGAAACATTCTGGCTAAATACCCACTGCCAAACCAGAAGGGCCAGGGACTTAGCTCCGTGAATAACTTCTTCTCGAACGCGCCGACGAGCAGCATTCAAGATACGGTCAATTTCAGAGTGGACCACAGATTCAGCGAGAGACAGTCGATCTTTGGCCGGTATGACTGGTTCCAGAGATATAACTACTTCGGAGATCCCTATGGGAACGGTCTATCGCCGACGAGCAATCATCAGCGTTTGCCCGGCGACAACACCATGCTCGACCACACTTGGACCGTAACACCAAACATCGTGTTCGAGCACCATTTCGTTTATGCGCATCAAGAGTCAAACAGAATTCCGGAGACGCTGGGCTACGATCCAACACAGCTGGGCTTCAATTCCAGCATAAGCACGGGGCTGCCTTCCGTGACATTCCCAGATGTGACGGGAAACCGGATAAGCGCCCTTGGACCACAGAGCGGTCTGGAAGCAGACGGAGGAACGACGTATGAATACGCAGCGGCTGTCACCCAACTCAAAGGCAAGCACTCGCTGAAATTCGGCTTCGACTATCGCCTCCTTTCGGAAGATCTGCATGTCAATCAGCTGGTTTCGGTCTCGTCAACGTATGCCACCAGCTTTACAGCAGGCCCCAATCCAGCGGCCGCGCTTGGCGACTCAGGCAGCGGTATAGCCGATCTATTGCTGGGCGCCGGCACCGTCACTAGCGGCATTGTCCCAGGATTCCACATCGATCATCCTTATTACGCAGTGTATGCGCAGGATGAATACCACATAACTCCGAAGCTTGCACTCACCTATGGGCTGCGATACAACCTCGAGCTGCCGGACGCCGAACAACACAATCAGTATGAATATTTGGATCTGACATCATCCTCGCCCTTGAACTCTCAGATAACGTCACTTGGCAGCTTGACGGGAGGCCCCGGCTTTCCGGGGGTGAACGGCGCCGGCACACGGCTCCAGAGCACTCAATATACGAACTTCGATCCCAGAGTCGGGTTTGCCTATCGTTGGGACGGCAAGACCGTAGTTCGCGGCGGTTTCGGAATCTTCCATGCCCCGTCGGTAGATGGCATCGTCTATACCTCCCAGGGCTATTCAGCGGTAACTACATCGAATCCGGCGCTAGCCAACGGTGTCACTCCACAGTTCAACATGGACAATCCATTTCCCTCAGGCTTGAACCCGGTCACTGGGAGCAGTCTTGGCCTCAATACCAACATCGGATTAAGCATCGCCGGAACGCCGAGAAAGCAGGTAGTGAGTTATAGCGAGCAATGGTCGTTGGACATACAGCGGCAGTTGCCCGATAACTTCGTCATTACCGTCGGCTATGTGGGGAACAACGGCCTGCATCTTTATGAGCCCTACAACTATAACGAGCTGCCTGACAGCGATCTTTCGATGGGAACGGCTCTGACGGCAACGGTTGCAAATCCCTTTTATGGAATCATCACCAATCCGACATCGCCACTGAGCGCCAAGACTGTACAGCAGGGCCAACTACTACGCCCCCACCCTCAGTTTCAGAATATGACCGCCAATTTGCTCAGTACAGGAAGCTCCAGCTACAACGCCCTTCAACTTTCCCTCGAACACCGCTTCTCGCAAGGGCTGTCCCTCTTGTTCGCATATACGCATAGCAAGATGTTCGACAACGTGAGCGATTATCTCGGTCTGAACTTTGTTGCTGTCCAATATCAGGACGCCTATTGCCCAGCCTGCGACCGCTCCATCTCCGGCCAGGACTTGCCGGACGTGATTCGAATAAGCGGGCAATATGAGCTGCCCTTCGGGCGGGGCAAGACTTTTGCCAATCATGGGCTCCTCTCGCAAACAGTGGGAGGATGGAGCGTGGGCAGCTTCTTTCAGTTTGACGATGGTCTGCCCGTCCAGGTGACTTCGCCGAACAACTCAAACTCCTTCGGAGGCGGCACAACCATGCGTCCGGATATAGTGCCCGGAATCTCCACCGGAGTGTCAGGGGGACGGCAGATCAAGAATGGCGGGCTCTATTTCAATCCCCAGGCCTTTATCCCAACTCCGGCGTTTCATTTCGGCAACGCTCCACGGTATTTAGCCAGCGTGCGCAGTCCGGGCACATTGAACTTCGATATGCTTGCGGAGAAGAAAATCCCGATCGTTGAGCCCTTCGCATTGAACTTCCGTGTCGAGTTCTTCAACGCCTTCAATCGCATTCAATTCGCGGGACCGAACGCGAGCATCAGTTCATCGAGCTTCGGTGAGATATTTCTGAATCAGCTCAATACCCCACGGGATATCCAAGCCAGTCTTCGCCTGAGCTTTTAAGCGATAGCCGCACGACGCTTTCCTCGAATCTGAGGAGTCGTCGCATTCATCGACCGCCGACCTTCACTCTCCACTTCGTCGCAGAAAAGGAAGATTCAACATGTTTAGAAGAATTTCTTTGATGATTCTGGCAACCGCCCTAACTGGGTCGATATTAGCAGGCGCCGAGGTAACGGAGTTATCTTGTGTCCAGACAGCACCCACGGAATACAGGCTTACGTATTCCCTCATTGGGGACTCTCACGAAGTACAAATTTTCGCAAGCGCCGATCCATCCGGAGAAAAGGAACTGCAATTTGTCCTGAAGACCTCCAAAACCGATGTGACTGTTCACGCCGGAGCGCCGCGGCAGCGGATGTATTTTTTCCTGAGACCAGATCACGGCGAGCGGCGGGAAGTATCGATTCGCCATCTGCCGCTCGACGGAACGCCCAATTTTCGTGATCTGGGCGGCTACGAAACGACGGACGGACACTTCGTGCGATGGGGCACCATCTACCGATCCGGGGTTCTGTCGAACCTTACTGCAAAGGATTTCACTTATCTTAACCAGCTGGATATCCATGCGGTTTGTGATTTTCGCACAGCACAAGAGAATGCTACAGCCCCAGAGGTATGGGTTCCGGGTGTCAATGTGGAACATGTCAGCCTGCCCATTGGCCCCGGATCACGTAAGGATGCGAGTCAGTCTATGGAATCCATTCTGGCCACCAATCCTAGCCCAGCGGAGCTTGAGGCGTGGTTGACCAAGGTATACGGCGGGTTTGCCTTCACGAATGCAGAAGAATACGCCAAGGTGTTTGCACAGCTAAAGCAAGATCACCTGCCACTGCTCTATCACTGCACGGCGGGGAAGGATCGCACGGGGGTATTCAGCGCATTGTTGCTTCTGACACTTGGTGTGCCGGAGAAGACCGTGGTGGCGGACTATGAGATGACCAACCGGTATCTCAGGGACGGCATGTCGAGCGAGGATAGTAAGAAGATGCTGGCAGGTAACCCGGCATTGGCACACCTAACGCCGGAGCAACGACAGGTTCTAATCGCTGCCAACCCTGAGTATCTGAAAAGTACCCTTCGTCAAATCGAAGTAAAATACGGCTCGTTCGACAACTACCGGCGTACAGCACTTGGTGTATCCGATGGCGACGTCGCTAGACTGCGCGCCCGGCTGCTGGATAAATGAGGGCAAAGGTCAATCCTCTTACCGCATCTTCCTAATTCACGCTCGCGGGATCAAGAAGACTGGCTGGAGTGCCGGCGCTTTTTGTACCAGTTGGGGTGAGAGAAGCTGATATTTTTCTCCGGCTATGTTCGGGCACCGAGAAACTCCCACTGCTTGTTAAGTCGAACGGCATTACCTCCGTGCGCGCGTTCGAAGGAGGCAAAGAGGCGAAGTTTGTCGGCTCAAATGGCTTAGAATCTTTGACGTAAATGCAACCCTCAGGATCATTTTTAATGTGAAGTCGGCTTATCGCTATTGACCAATTGCTAAAGCGAGAATTCGATACCACAGTATGCCATCACGGTACATGCTGACAGCGGCGGTCGGCTCTCAGGGTTGCGTTGTCGCCATCACCGTATTGACTGGTCGAAAAAGGAAGGGGATACGCTCGAGCGACTGGCACTTCAACCTAAGCGCTGATTGGAGAGAGAGAGAGAATCCGCTACAACAGGAATAGAGCCATGAACCTACAGCCGAATACAGAGCTGTGCCTCGCCAAATGACTATCCGGACGAAAGATGCACTTGATTTCGAGTTAGGGTGTTTGGTCACATTGCGGTGCAGAATACGCCGCCGGTCAAGCGCAATGACGAAGAAGCAGTACAGAACACTGAAGGTGCGTCTGCACAGTGAAGAAGTCCATCGCAGCAATGTCTTCACGATGATTGCTGAGAAAGGCCGCCTATCGCCTTGCCGGCTCATGGTTGCGAGGCCCCTTTCGCATCCAGCTCAGCACGGATCGCTCCGAAATATCGAAGCCGAGCATTCGCCGTGAATCCGCGGTGCACCCGAGATGGGGTTCTCGGCGACCATGCGGAAGATCAGTTCGCGCAGCCTCTGGCGCACGCACTTTCTTCCCGCACGGTTCCTCCGGTGCCGTGAAAGCCACTTCCAGTAGCACTTAAACTCAGCTCGCCGCCAACGAACAACGGTCTCTGTTTGCACGAGGATCAACGCGCGCTTCCATCCAGGCCGAAGGCGGCGCAACATCTGCCAGAAGAGCTTGTCAGAGACGATAAATCGCGGTATTGGGTGTCTCTGTTTCAAGACGCCGAGCTGTCGCCGGAGTGCCAGGATTTCCAAGGGCAGGTCGTGGCGGGAACGAGCAGATCCGGCGAGAAGGACGAGCAGAAGCCTCAGCCAGGCGCAGCATGAGGCAATTTTTACACGGAGACTGACCGAAGTAGGCATGCCACTTATCTGCCTGATTCGACAGCAGATCGCTATTTTGGCGAGGCATAACCCCTGATCCGAACAACCCGAGTTTAGCGAAATACCGCCAATGAGTATGGGTTGACGAAGGTTTTCGAAGCTCTTAGAATGTAGCTGGCGCTCAGTCGCCATTTCCCCAGCCTTCCAATATCGAGAATGGCCTTTCCCGTGGAGAAAGGCAGTCTGCACTAGAACCGGTCTGATTAACACTGACAAGCGTTGATTCCGCAAACTTGCAAAAACGGACGATTACTTAACAGACCAGTTCTCAACCACAAGCAGAGTCCCCCGAAATGGCAGATGTAGTTGTTTTAGCCGGTATCTCAGATGAATCCTTGGAGAAGCGTCAGACCCTACAGCAGGTGCTACAGTCTGATCTCTTTCAGCGCGCTCCGAATCTTTCGCGAATCCTCACTCACCTCTGTGAGAAGTATTTTGACGGCAACGCGGATAAAATCACGGAGTACAGCATTGCAATTGAGGCACTAGGGCGTTCGGCGGCGTTCGACCCTCAGGTAGATGCGATCGTTCGTGTCGACCTGCATTTGCTGCGTAAGCGGCTGAGGGCCTATTACTCAGATGAAGGCAAGTGCGACCCCGTGCAGATTGTTTTGCGCGCGGGGGGGTATGTACCGGAATTTGTGTCTATCCGCGAGAAGAGCTCTCGCGCCGTTACCAAAGGCGCACAGCGTCGCGGGTCCGAATGCGAATCCCCAGCGCCTGCGGTGGCCGCTACGCAGGAAGGAAGCGAACAGCAGCCAGGCAGCGAGAATCCAGCGCCAATTCCCAGGCAGGCCGAGCCGCTGCGCAGGATCGCGTGGCATCTTTGGCTGGCGGTAGCAGGGTGCGGACTGCTTCTGATGTTTACCGTCCTGGCTGTGCTTGCGCTCGCGGCCATCCATCGCACACCTGGGCTGGTTGTGCTTGCGAGCGTTCCCAAACCGGCCCAGGCAGTAACGGCGGCGGTCCTGCGGAATCTGGACCTCGGATCGCAATCGGATTCGCTTCTCAAAGGCATCAGGATTCGTTGCGGGAGCGAGAGCGACTACGTCGATTCAGCGGGGCTGCATTGGTTGGGCGACCGCGACTTCACTGGCGGCACGGCCTTTGCACGGCCGGTGAATGCGATTCTGCGCAGCACTGATCCTGCCCTTTACAGCTATGGACGCCAAGGTGTCTTTCGATACGACATTCCGGTCGCGCCGGGCACATACGAGGTGCGCCTACTGTTCGCCGAGACACAGCCCGGCATTGAAGATGGGATGCGGGAAGAGTCGTATACCATTGGGCTTGGCCAAGCCGACATGATCGATGTCCCATCCGACGCGGGAGGCGCGAATGCAGCAACGGAGCGCGTTTACGCCGGCGTGCGGCCGGGGGAAAACGGAAAGATCCAACTGAATTTCTGGTGGATGAACAGCGAGTTAAATGCCATTGAGATTCTTCCGGAGACGAACGGGAAGCCGCAGCCCGTGCGCATCTCCACGCTGCCCAACTTGTATGAAGACGCTTCCGGTGGACACTGGCTTCCCGACCGGTTCTATTTTGGAGGGCGGAATTCCGGACACGAATTTGCGCGCAACCGGCCCGACCCGCCCCTCTTGTCGCGGGAGCGATACGGAAGCTTTGACTACGCAATTCCGGTGGCCAAGGGTTACAAATATGAGCTGACACTCTATATGTCGGAGCACTATTGGGGCGTGGGGAATTCCGGCCGGGGCGGCGTGGGCAGCCGCACCTTCTCAGTCAGGTGCAACGGGCTGGACCTCCTGACAAACTTCGACGTGATGGCCTCGCAAAAAGACGCGAGTGCCGTCGCCGTCCGCTTTCGCGACCTGGACCCGGATGCGACAGGAAAATTACATTTGAGTTTTGTGCCGGTTGTGAATTATGCGCTGGTGAATGCCATTGAGGTACAGGCGGAATAGGCGAATAGATAGAAAAGCAAAGGCGATTGACGTTAAACGCCCCGGCGCATGGCTGGCAGAATTGCCATCAACCGCCGCAATCGCCTTAAGCACTTTGCATTGAATCCTTGAGGCGGACGCGGTTCAGGGCGATTAACCAGCCTTTCATGCATTAACGTGCCCCCCGGGCGGAAATGCGCAGCAGCGGATGCTCGGCCGTGGTTAATTTATCTGGTCTTAACTTCACAAGGCGCCCTGCTGTTCTGCACAATTTATCCAGTCTCAAGCCGCTTTTCCACCCAAGGATAAGTGGTCGTCCGCAGCACGCTATACGACTCAACAATCCCAGCCTGGACAACCTCCAAGGAGAACAAATTCCCCCATGGCAAAAATACGCGGTTTTGTGTCAACCACTCTAACTTTAGCCCTGTCGCTTATTGCGCTGGGCTTGTTTGCACTTCAATCGGCCCACGCCCAAACCCAGACCACACCCGATACCTCGCTGGGTGCGGACAATCCGAACGGCGGAGTTGTCTGGTGCAATGGAGACAGCTCTGCCTTCGTGGAATATACCGACCCAGCCGTTCCTGGAACACACTATCCGGACACGGTTGCACCTGATGGCTTGAGCGCCAATCCCTCCCCCACAACCGTTGGCCAATTTGACTCCGACCCCGTGCTTGAGAATCCAAATGCGAACTCGGATTTGGGCAATGATGCATTGACCCAATTCGTGCCCGTGGCTGGTGAGGATCAGTATGCGATCCAGCTCAACTACTGGAACTCCATTACATCTACGCCGCAGGGCGCAATCGGCTACTCGACCGGCAATTCGTGCATCTTGTTCCACTACAATGACAGCAATATAGGACAATTCGAGATCACGTACCCCGCAAACCCATCCCAGGCTGCTCCGATTGGACAAGATGCGGACAATGAGCAAAGCATCTGGGCCACTGGCCACCCAAACTCATTCCCATGGTATGGAAACGCCCCCTACTCCTTAAGCTCCACAGATGGCGGACCGACCGGATACGTCTCCACCTGGAAGGGTTGCAGTTGGGACAACAATAGCTGTACGCCTGGTTCATCCGTTCTGCCCGCGTCAGGCTTTCCGAATCCCACCGACATCAACTCTTTCCCACAGTTGCTCTCCACCCTTACCAGCATTCCGACCACCTGGAATATATCGAACGACAACAATTATGGGGATGCCTTCAGCACGGATGGAAACCATGTCTGGGATTCTTCCTACGACATCTGGTTCGATAAAACCGCACAAACCGCCACTGGCCAGGCGCCTTATGGGCCCGTCCGCGGCCAGAATGACGGCCTCGAAATCATGGTTTGGATGAACAGCAATCACAGCTACGTGGAAAATGCGGCAAACGGTCAATTTGCACAACCAAACGGCCTTGGTTTTGTTGAACCGAGCGGCTGGCCCCGCACCCAGGTGGTCATCAACGATGTTCTCTATGACGTTTGGACCGCGCGATTGGACAACCCTTACTTCGGCTACGCGGTCTCGACGGGCAACATGGTTCTCACATCCGGTCAGGAACCATACACCTGTCCTACGCTGGCTACCTATCTCTCGACAAACGCTGGTGGAACCGTAAAGACGAATCCCGCCCCCGGCGCCGTTTGCGGCACTGAGTGGAATGTCGTCTCATTTGTCGCCACCAAGAGCATCGACGGAAAAGACGACTACCGCAAAGATGGTATGTCCATGGATACCAAGGTGTTCACGGACTTCATTCTTGGCATCCAGGATGGCCTATGGGCAAATCCCACCACTTCCGCATGGACCGATCCGAACCTGAGAAACGCCGCCGGTGTGCTTGAGTGCCCTGCTTCGTCGATGGACAGTCAGCAGGACCACCCCCTCTCGACCCTCCCCCTCGGCACCGCAGCGTGCCTGAGCCAAAACTGGTATCTCACATCTGTGCAGGCGGGATTTGAGCCTTGGGAAGGCGGAAACGGTCTGTCGTCCGACTCATTCCAGGCTCACGTGTTTACAACGGCGACCACCGTGCAATCGGGCGTTCTCTCCGGCAACAGTACGCCCACCGTGAACTGGGCGCAACCGTTCGATGTCGTTTACAACTGCGGTGAGAGCACTGTGGGGCAGACAGCGCAATTCCAACTCGAAGGTACCAATTCGCAAACCGGTCAAGCTCAAGATTTCCCGACGAGTGGTTTCCAAGCCATGACGGCGGTTCCGGGAACCAATCTATTTGAATTCACTGTGACGCAACTGTTTCCGATACACGGAAATGCGACCCTCACCTTCCAATCCAGCTGCAGCGCTGGCAACCAAACTGCCACGATCTTCATCGATCCGAGCGGCCAGGTTTTCTACTCCGACGGCGTAACCCCGGCACAGGGCGCCAAGGTCACGCTCTCCAGTGCTCCCTCTGCGGCCGGACCGTTCGCGGCTGTGCCCAACAACAACTTTGGGCTGGCAAGCGACATCATGAATCCCGACGACAATACGGTCAACCCGATGACCTCAACCCAATACGGCGCCTTTGAATGGGATGTGGCTCCCGGTTTCTACGAAGTGACTGCTGAGTTGGATGGATGCGGAACTGTAACTTCACCAGTGCAGCATGTTGTATCCGCTCCTATTGAGAACCTCTACCTGGTTCTTCCTTGCGCGCCGCCGGCTCCAGTGGTGCCAAGACCAGCGATTACCGGCCCGGTTAAGACAATGACCGCGACCACCGCATCGAGTACTACGATCAATCTCACCTGGAGCCCGGTTTCGCTTCCGGCAGGGGCCACTTCGTTAACCTACACAGTGACTGAAACGGAGCCTAACTCCGTCGTAATTGCAATCGGATTGACCGGAACCTCCTTTACCGTGACCGGTTTGACGCCGGGCACCTCATACACGTTTGCGATTACGGCTGTGGATTCGGCTGGGACCGCCTTGCCGTCTCCTCTGGCCAGCGCAACTACCTCGACCGTTACCACCGGCAACTGCCACGTTACGTATACCGTGACCAGCGCGGTTCCCGGCGTTGCCAATGGACTGACGGCAAACATCAACATCCAGAACACGGGCACAACGGCCATCTATCCCTGGACCCTTTCGTGGACGTTCCCTGGGAATCAAACCATCAGCTACGCGTGGAATACGCAAAAGTCGCAAAGTGGCGAGAATGTATCCCTCGCGAGCACAGCTACGTGGGAATCCATCCCTGCCGGCGCAACCTTGACCGGCGCGGTTGGCTTCAACGGCAGCTTCACCGGCACGAACACCAACCCGACAGCCTTCTTCCTGAACGGATTGCTCTGCAAGTAAGCATAGCTTTCCCAAACCCGCGAGGCGGTGTTGAGCCGCTTCGCATCAACGGCAAAGCTCCTGCCCCCCTGCGGGAGCTTTGCTTGCTTTACTTGCTACTGTGCCTCGCCAAAAGACTATCCGGACGAAAGATGCACTTGATTTCGAGTTAGGCTGTTTGGTCACATTGCCGTGCAGAATACGCCGCCGGTCAAGCACAATGACGAAGAAGCAGTGCAGAACACTGAAGGTGCGTCGGCACGGTGAAGAAGTCCATTGCCGCGATGGCTTCACGATGGTTGCTCAGAAAGGTCGCCAATCGTTTTGCCGGTTCTGGGTTGCGAGGCGCCTTTCGCATCAGACGCAGCACAGATCGTTCCGAAATATCGAAGCCGAGCATTTTCAGCTCGCCGTGAATCCGCGGTGCGCCCCGGATGGGGTTCTCAGCGACCACGCGGAAGATCAGCTCGCGCAGCTCCCGGCGCACCCACTTTCTTCCCATCCGGTCCCGGTGTCGCGAGAAAGCCACGTCCAGTAAAGTTTGAATCCGGCCCGATGCCAACGAACAACGGTCTCTGGTTGCACGAGGATCAACGCGCGCTTCCATCCCGGCCAAAGGCAGCGCAACATCACCCAGAAGAGCTTGTCAAAAACGGTAAATTGCGGCAGTGGGTGTCTCTGTTTCAAGACGCGAGCTGTCGCTGGAGCGCCAGGATTTCCCAAGAGCAGGTCGCGGCGGGAACGAGCAGATCCGGCGAGGAGGACGAGCAGGAGCGTCAGCAGGCGCAGCATGAGGCAATTTTTACACGGAGACTGACCGAAGTAGACATACCATTTATCTGCCCGATTCGACAAACAGATCGCTATTTAAGCGAGACATAAGTCTTGCGAGCCACATCTTCCCAATACCTTGATCCGAATCGTATTCCGCTGTTTTCGCGTTCTTCATTTTTTCTCTTGACAAAAAAAATGTTCCGGCGGAATATTCTCTTGGTTACCAATTCCCACACAACGGTTACCTCTGTCTAAAAAACAAGAGTTGCAAGGGCGATCACTCGCTCTGCCCCTGGTTAAGTGATTGAACCAGGTGCGCTGCGTTCATTGCCCCAAGCGCGATTGGTCCTGACCAATCGAGGCGGAGTTGCGTCCCGCAATGCCGGGAATCCGCCCTCGGTTCTGCGCAGTCCATTCCCGTCTTGCAGCAACTAAACCAACCACGCCCCGGCGGTCGAGCGAACTGGGGCATGCATTGAGGGAGAATGTCATGAGAGGTCGAATTGTCGCACTTGCTGGTGTTGTCGTTCTTGCCGTAGGATTTTTGGTTTACTTACATTCCTTCAAGCGTCCGCACTCCGTGGGGATGACGACCGCCTACGCCGCCCAGGTCTTTCCCATTACCATCAGTTCAGTGGTGCCATCGGAGTTGAATCCCGCGGGCGGCGGTGCCCCGGCGGCGACCATGCAACAGGCAGCGGCTTTCGCATGGCAGGAGTTCATCGCATTAAACTGGCCGGCAGCGCCGCAGACCGGTATGCCGAACACCCGCGACTATCCTGATAACAGCTGCAACTTCAGCGATCCGAAATGCACCGGTCCGCTGGTCTGGGAAACCTTTCGCCAGAAGGTTGAAATCTTCCCCGGACAGAACCCTACCAGCCACACTACACAGCCTCCTCCCGGCTATCCGGGGGTTGTTCCCAATGACCCCTCGTTTGGCTACGATGCACATCCCCAGTACAACTACTATCCGTCGGTTCCTGCCTGCGACGTTCCCCCCGACAGCCAGGTAGTGCTTCCCACGCCCTGGGTCAATCTCGACGAAACCGACCAGATCACGCTGGACTCGATGTTTGCCGGCGTTGCTCCAACTTCGGTGAAGGGCAATAGCTCTCCACAGATGATTCGATTTCTGGCCAAGGCCAATCGAAACGAGTATGTCTATGTTGCGCAGAAACAGACGCAGTGGTGGGCTGGAGTTCTAGGGCCCATACAGACGGCCACGACCAATTATCTGAATCAGTATCAGAAAAGCCCGTCGCCGGGGAGCACCAATGTGGTGAGCTTGCCGGATGGCACGATCGAGGTCAAGGCCGCTTGGCGCGAGCTAACTCCAAAGGAGCTTGCCAAAGGCCGTTACACCACTGCCACCGCGCGCTTCTATGAGGTCAAGAACAGCAACACATGTTATCGTCAGCACACCTTTGGCCTGGTGGCGCTGCATATCATTCAGAAGACGCCCACCGCGCCTTACTTCATCTATGCAACCTTCGAGCAGGCGGATAACATTCTCACCCCCGGCGGCCAGCCAGTGGAGGACGCAGACGGAAACATTAATCCACCTCTACCGCCCTGCCGTTCCGACCAGACCGCACCCTGCCCCACTACGCCAACCGTGACGCTGGACGATACGCCGGTGATCAATCCGAATATGAGCAACGTCCCTCCGCAGGTCAATCTGGTGCCACCAAACGCCCAATACTGCACGGCATCAACCGGGACCACGCCTGTCAATCGCATCTATTATGTGAATTCGCAGGGGTTGCCGGCGCTGCCCACGGACGGATTTATCTGCGTCAACTACCGCGACGAGACAATTCCACCGCCGATCATTGAAGCAAACCAGACCGCGCATGCTGCAATCACGGCATATGACGCGGCCCACCAGATTCCCAAGTCTCCCTGGCTCTTTTACAAGCTGGTCAACGTGCAGTATGAGCCGATCGACAAGAACTATGCGGGACTCTATAAGGGAAACGATCCCAACAGCGGCCACAATCCCAGCAGTTATCACCAGGCGAATATCGTTGTGGAAACCAACCGAACCTTGCAATTGTTCAGCGGCGGATTGGTTCAGTCCGGAGGAACCGGGTCGAACAGCGATTACGAGTCACAATTCAGCGGCACTGCCGGAATGGCAATCCACAAGAACGTGTACTACGGCGGAGCGCAGCAGAATATGGGCGGCTGCATGGGTTGTCACGGCAGCCAGGGGCAACACCAGGCAGGCGACTTCAGTGTCATATTGGCCAAAGGCTCTGTCCAGTTCCCTGAAACTCCGGCCGCCGTGGGAAGCGCTGGCGCCAAGCCTGTCCCGCGCAATCGGAGTCTCGCTTTCCACTTGAATCAATGAACAGCTTCCAGCCCAGAAACGGGCCGCGTGGAAGACTCACTCGGCCTCTACCTTCCCAACCATGATTCAAATCTCATCCATTGCGAAAGGATCATCCCCATGGCTACATTGACAAATTATGCCGAGGTTCAGGCAGCGTTAAATACCTTCGTCAAAGAGGCCAACGTTTCGCCAGGCCTGGCTCCCCACCACACCTTCTGGAACACAATGACATACCAGCAGTTCATCACCGGCAATGTTCCCGGAGTTCCGGGAGGGCCCTGGAAAATTCTGGAAGTCGGGCATTCAAAGGATTCCAACATCATTCAGATTCTCTCCGGGTATGGCAAAGCGTATGACAATTTTGGCCAGATGCCGCGGCCAAGCCCCCCGTACGAACCCGAGCAGGCCACGTTGATTACAGAACTCGCCGCCTGGATTGACGGGGGCTGCAAGAATAACTCCTGATCGGCCTGATCAGCTTTTCAAAGGAAATCAACCAATGCGCATCCTGAGTGTTCTTCTTGCGATTTCGCTGGCTGCTGTGTGCCATGCGCAAGATGTCACGAATCCCTGCCCGAGTGCTCAGCCGGTTCCCCCCGGACTGAAGCTGCCGGCATTCATTCCTCCAGGCGAACCGGTCGCGGTAGAGAAGCAGTTGCTGAAGTACCTCAGCACGCTGGACTATCGCGACCTGGGATGGTGCAGGGATAAGTGGGTGCGGGATACGGGGCCGCTGATCCAGGGGACAGCATCGACCGTGCATCCGGCGGTGCATATCTACTACTCGCCGGAGGTGTCGAACTGGTTGCTGAACGGACGCAAGGGAGCGATTCCCGATGGCGCTGTAATCATCAAGGAACAGTTTTCGCCCGTTCCAGCCGCGCGGTATCACGATATTGCGGAGAAAGACCTGGGGTGCTCGAACGACTGGACGATCATGATCAAGAGTCCGAAGGGAGCTTTCGACGGGTGGTTCTGGGCCGAGGTGTGGAATGGCAGCAAGCCATCGAACTCGATGAAGTTCGACAATCCGTTCCAATATCCGAACGCGGGATATGGACTGGTGTGTTTGCGGTGTCACTCATCGGCGGAGAACGAGCATACGTTCGTGTCGCTGAGCAACATCGAGGGCTCACCGGGATGGCCGCTGCAGTTCCGCGTGGATGACAGCTGGAGGAGCCAGAGCGCGCCGCTTCCGCCGAAGATGTGCGGATTCTGGCCGACACTGATTGATTTGGTAGAGAACGAGCAAACACCACTGGAGACACGGTCGCGGCTGGAGCACGAAGAAGCGATTCCGCCGTCGCTGTTTCCGGAGCATGAGCAGAATGCCGCGATCCAGGAAGACATACAGGCGATGCGGCTGGTGAAGGCATTGCGCGCGGTGCCCCCGGATGTCCAGAAGATGCCGCCGGAACCGCTCGACACTGTCGTTCCGGAACCGAAGCCTAAAGAGGGCGCGCCAGCGAGCACGTCGCCGGGATTTGTGACGTCGTCGCAGTGCACCGGGTGCCATAGCGGGCTAACGGGCGCGGGGTTAGGGCCGACAATGGTGCTGACGTCGGGCACGTCGTCGACGATCAACGTGTCACAGTATGGAGAGTGGCGGTGGACGCCGATGGGGCTCGCAGGACGCGACCCGGTGTTCTATTCGCAGATGGATAGCGAGCTGGCCTACCTGAAGGAGCACACAAAGCAACAGCAGGTGATCGACATCTGCACCCAATGCCACAACGCCATGGGCAAAAGAACGTTTGCGGCGGAGCATCCGAAGGAAGATTACAAGCTCGCCTTTGTCTATGACACCGATCCGCACAACGATGGGTTCAAGTATGGCGGACTGGCGCGCGATGGAATCAGTTGCGAGGTCTGCCACCGGATGCAGGCGCCGAAGGATCCGAGCCTGCCTTATTTTCTCGACCACCAGATCAACGGCGTGTTCAACGTGACTCCGCAGGGCGAGCTGCACGGGCCGTTCAAGGACAACGAGATCACAACGTATCCGATGCTAACGGGCATTAACGAGAAGCCGAAGTACGACGCATATATCCAGTCGCCGCAAATGTGCGGGACGTGCCACACGATTCTGCTGCCAGTGGTTGATAGCCCCAAGCCGGAGACGACGTCTGTGGAGCAGGCGACCTATCCGGAGTGGCTGAACAGCGATTACCGCATCGAGTATGGATCGGTGGGCGCGACACCGAAGACCTGCCAGGAATGCCACATGCCCACTGGGTATACGAACGCGAAGACTGCCGTGAATGTGGCGACGATCCAGGACAAGATCGCCATTGTGCAGGACGGAACCTACGCGGCCGTAGAGCATCTCGCCAAGCCGGACGATGTGAACGTGCGCTATCGCGAGACGGGCTTCCGGAGGCATGAGCTATTGGGAACGAACGGATTCCTGCTTCAGATGTTTTTAAAGCCGGTGAACGAGCGGGGAAACAACGAGACGCTTGGCGTGCGGTTATCTGACTACATGTCGGGACTGAACACGGATTTGCAGGCGGCGTCGGATAACGTGGTGCAGCAGGCGCGGACGATTACGGCGACGGTGGAGATTTCAAAGTGGGAAGTGCAGGGTGACAAGCTGATTGTCGAAGTGACAGTGACGAACAAAGCGGGGCATCGGTTCCCGAGTGGCGTGGGATTCCGCAGAGCGTTTCTGGATCTCGAGGCGACTGTGGATGGGAAACCATTCTTCAGTTCAGGGGCGACAAATACCATGGGCCAGATCACGAACTTTGCAGGGCAAGTGCTGCCGACAGAGTCGTTTCAGAATGGGGCGTATCAGCCGCACTTCAGCCAGACGAACCCGATCCGGTCGAGTGACCAGGTGCAGATCTACGAGGAACTGACTCAGAATGCGGATCACCAGTTCACCACGAGTTTTACGCGGCGCGACTACGAGGTGAAGGATAACCGGCTGCTGCCGTTGGGTTGGTCGCTGCATGGGCCGAAGGACCTCGCGATTCCTGAGCCATATTTGCATGCGACGCTGCCGGTCGGCGATGCGCTGAAAGATCCGGTGTACTTGGCGGGCAAGGGGCAGTCGATTGTGCGGTATGAAATTCCGTTGCCGACAGGGGCGAATGCGGCCAGTGTACACGCAACCGTGAGCTTGTATTCGCAAACGCTGCCGCCCTATTTCCTGGCGGACCGGTACGAGACGAAGACACCGGCGACGGGAAGGCTGAACTTCCTGGCCAGTTCATTGGGGACACTGGATGGGACGGACTATTCGGGTTGGAAGCTGCTGATTGACTCGGAGACCAAATAACGAATTGTGTCTCGCCAAAATTACATCGGCCTGTATTTTCATCACTTTCCATCGAGCACGAGTCAGGCGATCCAACCGGCTCTTAACCGTTAAGACATCGGGTCTTCTTTCAATTCCACGGTTAGATGGAGTTTTAGCGACTAGCACAAAACAGCACAGGACCCTAACTTCGAGCTCATCGCTGAAGCACTGAGAATGGTGTAAACACACCCTAGTCAATAGATGTACGGTATCAAGCGTGTAGTCCGACTTCTGTATGCCTCGAACTCTTGGCCAAACCGACCGCTTAACAATCTATCCTCATGGTAAATTCGCATGACGACAAATAGTCCAGTCAGAAGGCTTACCGGTAGCACTAACCAATTGCGAAACGTCAGTACAAACCCAGGAAGCCCGAACAAAAGCCCCAGGTAAATAGGATGACGGACGAATCCATAGATGCCGCATTGCCGCAAGATGAATGCGTGGGCCGCTACAAAATCGACTACAGCCGATTACAGTGCTGTGTCTTGCCAAAAGACTATCCGGACGAAAGATGCACTTGATTTCGAGTTAGGATATTTGGTCACATTGCGTGGAGAATACGCCACCGGTCATGCGCAATGACGAAGAAGCAATACAGAACAATGAAGGTGAGTCGGCACGGTGAAGAAGTCCATCAAAGCCACTTCCAGTAGAGCTTGAATCCAGCCCGATGCCAACAAGCAACGATCTCTGGTTGCACGAGGATCAACGCGCGCTTCCATTCAGGCCAAAGCTTGCGCAACATCATCCAGAAGAATTACCTCTTTCGTCGTATCGCGGCGCAATGGCAGAGGCCGTAACGAATCCAGCGGGCAGGCACAACATACCATTTATCCGTCTGATTCGACAGCAGATCGCTATTGGCGAGGCACAGGTGAGCACTTTACGCCGCAAGTGCTCGCATACACACCGAGGCCTCTCCTTTTGGGAGAGGCCTCGGCAGGTTTGGAGCTAGTGCAGGTTGCTATTGGACAACGGTGACTGCTATCGGCAACGTTTCGGTGACGGCGGAGCTGGTGGCTGTGACCGTCATGGTGGAGGTAGTGCTCGGCTTTGCGGAACTGCCGCAGCCGGTGACCTGAGTGAGGCAGATCACGCCTGCGACCAGCACGAGGGCCAGGAACAGGCCACGCCGCTTCTTCCAACCGAGGAAGCCGAGAGCGATGGCAAACGTTACTCCGCCTGGGAGGAACGGGTTAGGACCATGCTGGAGAGCCGCTGTGCCGTTGCTGATGGTTAGGACGGTGCTAACGGCCGCGGTTCCAGTAGGCGTTACAGAGGACGGGCTGAAGCTGCAGGTCACGCCCGAGGGCACGCCGCTGCAAGCGAACGTTGTGGTTAAGGCGAATCCAGTCCCCGGGGTCAGGTAGATGGTGACGGCGGCGGATTGACCGGGTGTGACGGTTACTGCCGGCGGGTTGGCCGTGAGAGCGAACGATGGAGGCACCGCCGAAGCCGTATAAGTTGCGGTCGCGGCTGCGCTGGGTGTATCACCCGTCAGCGTTGCGGCAGCCATAACGGTATAGGGGGTGGTGGAAGCCGCCAAGGTAAACGCGGCCGTGTATTTAGTGTGGGTTGTGCTTGTCAGTGGATTGGATCCGTCCGTCGTGTACCAGATGACGGCATTGGCTGTCGCATCGGCAATGGTTATGCTGTCTGTCGATCCGACATACACGGTACCGCTCGCCGGGCTGATTGTGGGCGTTGCCACCGTGGCAGCGGCAGCGAAGGTAACCGTCACCGTCGCTGGTGCTGCTGCCGCGTAGTTGGTATTGCCCGCCTGGTTGGCGGTCACAACAACGGCTCCGAAAGCGGTTCCCGTCGGCGTCAGTGTGGTGCCGCTAAGGGTTGCAATGGTAGCGCCGCTTGTGATGGCGAGCGTGACCGGATTGCCCGATCCGCCGCCCGTTGCGGTGATCGCAGAGGTGGCTGGATACGTCGGGCTTGCTGGAGATGCGCTGATGGTGATCGCCTGCGGCACCGCAGTGATTGTGAAGTTGACCGATACCGGGGTAGCGGCAGCGTAGCTCGAGTTGCCCGCCTGCGTAGCCTGAATCGTGCAGGTACCGGCGGAGAGGATGGTTGCGGTCGCGCCCGAAACCGTGCAGACGCCACTGGTGGTCGAAACGAAGGCGACAGCCAGGTTGGAGGATGCTGTCGAGCTCAGGCTGAATGTTCCCGTCGACGAGTACGGGTACGAAGTGACGGTGGGCGCAAACGTGATGGTCTGCGATGCCGGGGTGATGGTGAAGTTGACCGATACCGGGCTAGCGGCTGCGTAGTTCCCGTTGCCCGCCTGTGTAGCCTGAATCGTGCAGGCGCCGGCGGAGAGGATGGTGGTGGTCGTGCCCGAAACCGTGCAGACGCTGTCGGTGGTCGAAGCGAAGGCGACAGCCAGGCTGGCGGATGTCGTCGAGCTTAGACTGAATGTTCCGGTCGGCGAATATGGGTACGAAGTGACGGTGGGCGCAAACGTGATGGTCTGCGTGGCCTTTGTGATGGTGAAGTTGACCGGTACCGGGGTCGCGGCTGCGTAGTTTGAATTGCCTGCCTGCGTAGCCTGAATCGTGCATGTGCCAACGGAAACGATGGTTGCCGTCGTGCCGGAGACCGTGCAGACGCCGCTGGTTGTCGAAGTGAAGCTAACAGCCAGACTGGAGGAGGCCGTTCCGCTCAGACTGAATGCTTCAGTCGGCGAATATGGATACGAGGTGACGGTGGGGGCAAACGTGATGGTCTGCGCGGCTTTGGTGATGGTGAAGTTGACCGGTACCGGGGTAGCGGCGGTGTAGTTCGCGTTGCCGGCCTGCGTAGCCTGAATCGTGCAGGTGCCGGCGGAGAGGATGGTTGCCGTCGTGCCCGAGACCGTGCAGACGCCACTGGTGGTCGAAGCGAAGCCGACAGCCAGGCTGGAAGTGGATGTCGCGCTCAGACTGAAGGTTCCCGCCGGCAAATATGGATATGAAGTGACGGTAGGCGCAAACGTGATGGTCTGCGGAGCCTGGGTGATGGTGAAGTTCACGGCGACCGGGGTAGCAGCGGCATAGCTCGAGTTGCCCGCCTGCGTAGCCTGAATGGTGCAGGTACCGGTGGAGACAATGGTTGCCGTGGTGCTGGAGACCGTGCAGACAGCGCTGGTGGTCGACGTGAAGCTGACAGCCAGGCTGGAAGTGGCCGTAGCGCTCAGACTAAACGATCCGGTAGAGAACGGATACGACGTGACCGTGGGCGCAAACGTGATGGTTTGTGAGTTCGATGCGATGGTGTAGTCGACCGATACCGGAGTGGCGGCGGTATAGTTCGAGTTGCCTGCCTGCGTAGCCTGAATGGTGCAGGTGCCGGAGGAGAGGATGGTCGCCGTGGTACCGGAGACCGTGCAGACGCCGCTGGTGGTGGAAGCAAAGCTGACCGCCAGGTTGGAAGTAGCCGTAGCGCTCAGGCCGAACGATCCAGCAGAGGCCGGATAAGACGTCACGGTGGGTGCAAACGTAATGGTCTGTGCGCCCTGGGTGATGGTGAAGTTGACCGGTACCAGCGCAGCGACGGCATAGTTCGAATTGCCCGCCTGCATGGCCTGAATGGTGCAGGTGCCAGCGGAAAGGATGGTTGCCGTCGTGCCGGAAACCGTGCAGACGCTGCTGGTGGTCGAGGCGAAGCTGACAGCCAAGTTGGAAGTAGCCGTAGCGCTCAGGCTGAACGATCCGGCGGAGAATGGATACGAAGTCACCGTGGGCGCAAACGTGATGGTCTGCGAGGCCTGGGTGACGATTATGCTCTGCTGGACCTGGGCCGCTGCCGCATAGCTGGCGTTGCCCGCCTGCGTAGCGTCGATCACGACTGTTCCTGCGCCCGTAATCGTTAGCATATTGCCGGTGGTAAATCCGGAACCGGTCGAACCGGAGTCAACTGCGAAGAGGACGGGATTGCCCGAGGCGCCGCCTGTCGCGACGAGCGCGATCGGCGCTACGCCGTAGACGACTGGCGTGGCGGGCGGTGTAAAGTTGATGGTCTGTGTGCCAATCGCGGTGCCGCTAAGCCCAATTGTCTGCGTTCCGCTGGCGCCGAAGGCTGCCGTCTCGTTCGACGTCGAGGTAACCAGCGTGTAGCTCAGCAGGTTGTCGGTCAGCGTCACTGTTCCGGTCAACGTGCCTAGCGTTGCTGTGGCTCCCGGCGTAAAGTCGGTCACCAAATTACACGGAGTGCCCTCAGTCACCGTCGCGGTAGCGGCGCAGGTGCTTGTGCCCAGAATGCCGAAGTTCGTGTCGCCGGCGTCGAGAGCCAACGCAGAGAAGGCCAGCGTGGCATTGCCGCCATTATAGACGGACATTTGGTCGTCGGAGGCACTCGTCGCGCCATCCGGGGTGGACGGGAAACTGGCCGCCGTGGTCGGCGAACTGAGATTGAGTTCGAGGACACGGTCGTTCAGCGTATCGGAGACATAGACGTTGCCGTCCAGATCCAGTGCGATTCCCTGCGGCGTGCTCAGTGTGAACGAGCCGAAGGATATTGTCATGCCCGTGCCGCCGCCGATCAAGGAGACATCATTGGTGGTGTCTGTGACGAAGAGGCTGCCTGAGGGCGAGACTACAACTCCGGTTGGTGCGTTCAGCGTTACGCCTGTGGTGGCAACCACGCTGGCTGCGCCCAGCGGCGTGAATTCGACGATGCGGTTATTGCCGGTGTCAGCGATGAACAGATCGCCGGCGACGTCGAGCGCGATGCCGGTCGGTCCGCTCAGCGCGGTTCCACCGAACTTGGTGGTGCTGGGGACGAGCACAAGGTTGTCGGTAACGGTTGCTCCGAACTGGTGAGCCTTCACGATGCGATTGTTGCCAGTGTCGGCGATATAAATGTTGGCGTAGCCGTCGAGCGCAATGCCCTTGGGTCCGTTCAGCGCGGTACCGCCAAAGGTGCTGGTTGCGGCCACCAGCGTGCTCGACGACAAATTATCGCCCTGAATCACTGTCACCTTATTGGCGGCACTATCCACCACGTACAAACTGTTAGCGCCATCCAACGCGATGCCGGCCGGGTTTGTGAAGCCGGGTCCAAGTTCAATGGGAGCGCCCGCGTACCCGCTGTTCCCCGAGCAGAAGCTGTTGCCGGTGGTGGCCGTTATGGTCGTCGTCAGGCAGTAGGCCACCACTTTGGCGTTACCCGAGTCCGTGACGAAGACGTCGCCGAAGGTATCGACCGCGATGCCGGTTGGCCCGTTCAGGTTGACTTGGGTCGAATTGGAGATGCTGGTGGCGGCGCTGGTGAACAGTGAGGATGCAACACCGGGAGCGAGTAGGGGCTGAGGACCGACGCCTACGCCTTGTAGGTTGACGGTCGTTTCGATGGCGCTGCTTCCGTTGCGCGGTGTGTAGGAGCCTTTCAGCAAGCCGGGATGAACGGGCTCGAAGTCCATGATGATGGTGCCCGTCTGGCCGGCGGTCCAGGAAGAGCCGCCGCCGATGGACTTGGTGCCTGAGTAGGGAAAGCTTTGCAGTGCCGCCGCAACGGTGTTTGTCGTGGGTGAACCAGTCGGGAAGAAGTTTCCGCTCACCGTTTCCGGGGCATTGAAGTAGACGGTGAGGGTCGGGGCTTTGACCGTCGAGCTGGCATTGACTATGCTGCTGACAGGCACGCTCCCGAAGTTGTATCCGCCAACCTGGACCTGCATGATGTTGGTGTAGCTTGCATAGTAGTAATTGCCCCAGGCATCGACGCTGCCACCCCAGATGATGTTGTTGGTCAGCCCGCTCACAATACCGAACTCGTCAACAAAGTTGAGTGCGCTGGGCGACCCCGCTTCAAAGGGCACTTCGGAAAGCTGCGTCTTGCTGTTGATGTACAAATTGCCCCAGGCATCGGAACTGATGCCGGTTGCGGTGCCGATCTCCGCACTGGTCAGCGCAGCCGTATTCCCCACCGCGGTCAGCGCACCGCCGCTCACCAGCGAAACAACGCCCGTCCCCGAGTCCATGTAATACACGTTTCCGGCGCCGTCCACTGCGACCTGCGAATTGTAATCGTGCGGCAGCATATCTGCCAGGACTGTCCCGGTGCCCGCCCCCGTGAAAATATTGACCTTGACGACGCGGCTGTTGCTGGTCTCGTTGTTGTCATAGACATCCACATAGTAGAGATTGCCGGATCCATCTATATAAAGATCCGAAATCTGAGGGCCATTGACTTGTGTGCCGGGCGAGGTGGTGGTGTTGAATTTATAGTTCTGCCAAACGCAAGGCAGCGTGGAAGTCGCCGAGCAATGCCCGTTGGCGGTATCGATGGCACTGACGCTCTCGCCACCGGCGGTCAGAGCAGCCGTGTTGGGAATGCCCCCGGAAGCTGGAACCTCGACTAAGGAAATGTAATCAGTCCCGCTCGAAGTAGTTGCCGTGCCGTTGCCTGTGGAAACCCAGAGATTGCCGTTCACATCCACAAATGCGACATTGGCGTTGTACTGTCCAAGCCCGGTGATTAGCGTCAATGGCGCGGTATCCGTCACCGCCGGCACAAAAGCAGGAATCTCCATCAGGGTGGACGTCGTGCCACCGTTGACCATATAGAAGGTGTTTCCTGCCTTATCGACAGCGACTCTGCCAGGGGCGATATTCGTCGAGCCGTTGCTGAAGAGCGTCGTCGTTGCGGTAGTCACAATGGGCGGCACATACGACGCCGCGGCACTCGCAACTGTTGCACCAAGGCAAAGGGTCAGGACAGACAGCAAGGCAACCAATGTTCCGGCTGTGCGTGACCGCAATGAATACTCAAATCTGTTCCAAATAGCTCGCATACCTACTCCTCAAATGCATTTGCCCCGGCTGGGTGCAAAGCTTCCCACCTTATTTGTCCCGCGTTGTCGTTTTGATCCCCTGGTCCACTCGTGCCCCACCCTAAGCTGAGCGTTATCCACACATGCGCCAGCGGCCACAGCCCAAGTTCTAGATTGTGTTGGGTATCGAATTCGGTTGAAAGGCCACTCGGTGAGCGGCTCTGTCCGTGCTCTGTTCGTGCTTCCACATCCCGGTGGGAAGACCCATTCGATCCTCGTCTCCCACGCGCAACAGTCCCCTCAACTTCGTCTCGGGCGGTATTTATCCGCCAAGGAGGGCTAGACAAAGCACACCAGTCTTAAACCGGGAATGCCCGGCCGCAGAATCGGCAGTGGCCTATTTTGCCGGTTTTGGAAACTGGCGAGAAGGTACCCGATGCGATTGGTTGTTGTCAATTACCCAATAGAGCGATTCAGCATTTGAATGCAGCATCTATCCGTGCTGTGCCTCGCCAAACTTCACTCGGGTGCAAAATGGACCTGGTTTTGAAGTCGGAACAGTATAGAAAGGGATTTTCAATTGAGGAAGTAGGTATTCGGCGACGACAGGAAGTCAAGAATGCGGTGCCGAAAGGGTCACAAAGGGCCAGTGGACACACCTCATTCGGTCTATATATCTGATTCGAAGGCAGATTGCTATTTTGGCGAGGCACAGTTCTTCTTCATCTCCGCTCCCCCGCTTGGATTACGAGAGAACGCCTGTTTTCATTGGTTAAGTTTTCGCGGGGTAGGTCAGGTGCAAAAATCCGAGCTAACCATCCTATATTCAATTACTATAAAAAATGCCCAGCACAAATCCATATAAACTGCCTAAATGTCCCTCTCTGCGGGCAGGTTTTCCAAAAACAGGTCACGGTATCAGCGAAACAAGATCCGCCTGCGGCGGAGAGTTCCTGCGAGCCCGGCCATGCCGGTAAGCAACAGCAGCAGGCTGGACGGTTCCGGGGTCACTTGAATATCGAAGTCGGCACTGCCTACCTCGTCGAAGTCCGAGTCCGT
>Ga0182024_10002870_pt1 | contig 41976 bp, 34 predicted proteins | sample P32metaG_FD_120480 | JGI IMG/M metagenome (GOLD analysis project Ga0182024, IMG submission 120480) | Permafrost microbial communities from Stordalen Mire, Sweden - P3-2 metaG (Illumina Assembly) | ecosystem: Environmental > Terrestrial > Soil > Wetlands > Permafrost | place: Sweden: Stordalen... | reverse complement strand
TCTTATATTGGCTGATGGTTGAAGGAGAGCTGTAGTAATGAAGGTTGACATCCTTATCCGTGGCGAAAAGCGCAGCCGCGAATCCGCCGGCCGGTATCAGCCAATCGGCATCGGCGAAGCGCAGGCGTGTCGGACTGGTCCAAATGCTCTTTTGATCGCCGACGAAATCTTTGGCCAACCTACCTAAACTTCTGTTGGCACCCGCAGGTTCAGGCTCATCGTCTTTGTCACGCTTGGATTTGTAACGTTTGGGCTTGTCCTGTTTGTCATCTGCGTTCGAATTCTTCGAGTCCTTCGAATCCGTGCCCGTATCCTGAGACTGCGGGGCACGCGCGCCGGCGAAGCATCCTTCGTTAAACGCAAGAATGACTAAACACAACCCAGCGTAGCGCAACGCATTTCTAAGGTTCCTCATTACGGATGAATGTAAGCTACCGCCAACGCTGCGGAGGCAGCAAGTTGCCCAGCCTGGAACAAATTCTGCCAATTGCGCGTTCCGATGCGCGGCGCGACTTCCGGCACCACGATCGAATCTCCAGGCCGTAATGATGCATTCAAAGGATCGCCACTCCAGAATCCAGAGTTGTTCTTTGCGGCCAAGACCGAGCCATCCGCCCTGATGACGAACACCGCTTTCTTGTTGGCCAGTTGGGTCATTCCGCCCGCTTGGCTCAAATACCACTTGGCGCTTCGGCCGGGGCGATAGCTGACGGCAGTAGGATTGAAGACTTGACCATTCACCGTGATGTAGTCGGTTTTCTTGGGAACGACCAGCACATCACCGTCGCGGATCATGACGTCCGAGGAAGTATTTTTCCACGCGTGCAAATCGTGCTGAAGATGAATCACCACTCGGCCCACTGGCGGGTTCGCCTGCAGTTGCTGAATGGTGGTTTCCGTCTCGCCCAGCGCCGTCAATTTGGCATTCTTTTGGTCGGGATCAATTTCCGGCAAGGCTCGCAGATGGACCTCTTCTTCTTTCAAGCGACGGATCATTTCGGTGCGTGCGTTCGTTTCCAGTTCCCGTACATCGCGGCGCATCAGCACGGCGCCGTACGGATAGGCTTGGGAGGAAAATCCGCCAGCCCGCTCGAGCACCGAGCTGACCCTTTCGCCTGGCCGGATGCCAAATGGACCTGGATGCTGTACTTCACCCCGCACCGTCATCGAGGCGCCTACGTCAGTCCAGCCGGGACTTTGTGGAATGGTCAGCACGTCTCCATCGCGCAGGAGTTTGTTCTCCGTGGTATCGCCAGCCGACACTGCGGAAAGCGCGATCGACAAATTTTCGCTAACGGCATGCTCGGTATCACCAGCTGCGTAGCGAGTAAGATTGGCCTTTACAGAATCAGCGGTGCGCGTCAAACCACCGGCCACCTGAATCAAGTCTTCGACGTGCATGTTGGTCGTCAACGGATAGCGGCCAGGCTTGGCCACCTCGCCCTTTACATCCACGGTGGCCACGTCGACCTGAGCCGTATTGCGGTGCACTAGAAGTCGGTCGCGCGACTCCAGCAAAATATTATCGATGGGATTGCCCGCCAAGGCGCCAGCCAGGTTAACGCTCAGAATTTTCATGGTTCCATTGGCTTGCGTTCTGAACAACTGAGCGGAGTCGAGTGAGGCGTCAGGAGAAACACCACCTGCGAGATAGATCGCGTCTCGCAAACGAATTTGTCCCGAGGTGGCGTACTTGCCTGGAGAGGTCACTTCCCCACCAATCCAAACCTGCGGAGCCGGTTCGAAATCATAGCGTCCGAAAACCCGAACAGTGTCATGTGCCTCAAGCTTCGGAGCGCTCGCCGGATTTGCGAGTGCCGCAGCGAGATCGAAGCTTTCCACGCTCGGACGGTAATCCGGAGGGTTGAGCCGTACAATTTCCGCATAGTGACCGGCGGGTTCCGGAAGGAGGTCGGCATACGAGCGGATCAGATCGGTAACCTTCATATTATCTGTGAAGGAATAGCGGCCGGGACGAAGCACGTGTCCTTGCAGATAGATGGCGCTTTCGTTGTACGGCGCGATCGGGAATATATGGATTTGATCGCCGTCCTGGATTTTGAAAGCACTGAGCTGCTTGGTTATGGATTCCGGGTCGCTGCTCGCGGAAATATCGAGAGTGAGCATGGTGCGCTTTTCGTGGGCAACCAAGCGCTGCACTTCGATGTGCTGTAGAGCCGCAGCTGGCAGAATCCCCCCGGCCAGGTCAAGCGCGTCCGCGAGCGTTTTTTCGCTTCGCAGTTCATAGATCGCCGGCCGCCGCACCATGCCATCAACAGTTATCTGTGGCCCGGTTGGGTCGACGAGCAGGGTGTCGCCGCTTTCGAAATGCGCCATTTCACCACGCACGCCGTGAAGCAAGAGGTCATACGCGTCTACTTCCTCAACCAACTTGTTCCCGCGATAGTGTTTGATCGTGCGCAGCGAGCCGTGATCGGATATCCCGCCGGCGGCGAACAAAGCGTTCAGCGGCGTCGACAGCGAGCTGATGTCATAAGCTCCCGGCTGGGCCACATCGCCGACTACATAAACACGCACGCTGCGTAAGCGCGATAATGAAACATCCGCTGACACATCGCGGTAATTTGCCCGCAATACTTTCTGCACTGTCTGCTGGACTTCGGCTAGAGTATGGCCGCTCACCAGAACGGGGCCGGACTCCGGAAGCGAAATGCGCCCTTGCCTGTCAACCGTGCGTGAGATGCGCTGCGAAACACCGCCCCAGAGATCAATGGCCAGGCCATCGCCGGGACCAACCATGTAGTCGGGCCCGGCCGGTAAATCAATCGGAAAATCCTCTGCGCCGCCGGTCTGGTTGCGAAAAACCTGCAGGCCAAATCGTTCCACAGGCCCTTGCTTTGCAGAAGCCTGCACGTACATATCGTAAAGCGATGGAATATCCGCATATGGATTTGGCCGGTGAACCATAGAGACCGGCGATAGATCCAAGGGACTGGTGCGCATCTCCGTTGGCCTGGCGCGATTATTTTCGCGAGTGCGCTGCACATAATCTTGCGGAATTCGGCTGGTATCTATTGGCGAAATAGGTCCCGCACCACCAATATCTAAAGGCAGGGAAAGTCCAAGATCGCCTCCCGCTCCGGCCGGATATCCCTGTGATGCCGCAAACATCTGGGCCATTCTGGAAGCTCGATCGTCCGAGCCTGCTGCTCCCTCTTCTCCTGGAGTTGCTGGAGTCTGTCCTTGCCCGGTCCGTAGCGACGACAACTGCTGTGAACCGCCCGCGCCATCCAGGCCGCCGCCCATACCCGGCGTGGAGGCCGCGCCCTGCGCACGAAGAATCGGTGAAGAAGAGTTCAGTGGAAACTCGGGAATCGTATTACCCTGGTCCGGAATTTCTGGCAGCGCGTTTGAACCGTTGGTGCGCCGCGGGGTCTTTCGCGGAGTGGATTCGCAACCTGGACGCGGAGGATCACAAGTATCTGAAGCTTCGATGCCCCGGGCTTGCCTCTTGATCTCAGAATCGATTTCAGCATCCTCTTCAGCTTCGAGCTGTGTTTGACGGCGGGCCCGCTCCTTCAGAATGAATTCTCGTTGTTTACCCACTTCAGAATCGGGATTGAAAGTAGGCAACAAATACCCATAGCGCTGAACCAGCCTGGTAGCCAAGGAGCGAAATTTAATGTCCTGCTCAAGCCTGTCAAAGATAGCTTGATCGGTAAGTGAAGAATCTTCTACTATCTGGCCGTCATCGGTGGCTTGCTTGATTGCCAGGCGCTTGAGTTCCACGAGCAGGCCCGGGTCCTTGACCAGCACTTCCTGAAGCTGGCGGGGAGCTGCCGCGAGGTGCTCGTAGTTTTCAGTAGCCAGATCGGAAGGTTGCGACAGCCGTCTGGAGCGTGCAGGCCCACCCTCTGCGGTGTTCTGCTGGGCAGGCTGCGTCTGAGCGCGCACGGGAAGTGCCGTGGTGACAAAAAAAGCGAGGAATAATCCAGTGACGAATAGCGGGCCTCGACCAACGAAATTCATTCGCGGCGAAATAATATGCTCCATAAATCATCCCCCAACAGCAATACCAGCTTTGAATGCCTCGCCGGAAAATTCGATCTTACTGATGTCGAAAGGCGCGCAATAAATTACAATGCTACTCAGCAACGGTTCAGGAATGAAGGCTGCCGGCAGGTTTGGCAAAGCCAAAATTCGAGAGATTTTCAACAACATCTCGCAACTTGTGCTGGCATCAATCAGGACTGGTTAGCAGTATATTTGACGATGTTTAGATTGTAACTAAATTATTGGGGTTGTATCAGTGCACCGGACTTTTGCGAAGAAACCGCGCGCTAGGTACTCCGGTACACTCTCGGTACATTTGTTCTCGAATACCGGCAGCAATTGGGCGTATGATTTGTAGAAGAGTTCCTCTCGGTTTGACCAAGCGTCGCGATTATGGACATTTTAACCCGGCGGGCAAATAAAACGTGTTGATGGCCTTTCGCTCACTCCTGTTGCTCTTGGCGCTGTGTCCACTGATTTACTACATTCTTTCTCTCTACAACATCGTTGGTTACTTCCGTAGCATCCGGCGCTTGCCACCGCGAAATGATGCTTTCGCACCGCCGGTAAGTATTCTGAAACCAGTTCGTGGCGTGGATTCCGAGGCGTACGATAACTTTGCTAGCTATTGCCGCCTTAATTATCCGGTGTATGAAATTATTTTCGCGGTGACCGATCCCCGCGATCCCATTGTTCCCGTCATTGAGAAATTACAGCGGGACTTTCCCAATACTCGGATACGCCTGGCCACGTCCGTGGAGCGCTTGGGACAAAACAATAAAATCAGCAACTTATACCGTCTGGTAAAAGAAGCGCAGTACGAATTACTGGTGATGAGTGATAGCGACGTTCGGGTGGGGCCTGATTACTTGCGCGAGCTGGCGGGGCCCTTTGCCGATGCCGAGGTGGGCGCGGTTACCTCATTCTATCGCTGCGTCGGCGGCGGCACCCTCGCAGCGAATCTGGCCATGCTGGGCATGTGCTCGGACTCTCTACCAAGCGCTCTGATAGCGCGCAAACTTGAAGGCGGCGTGCAGTTTGCGTTTGGTTGGACCATGGCCACCACCAAGGAACGCCTCGCGGAAATTGGTGGTTGGGAATCAATGGCTGACCATCATTCCGACGATTTTGAATTGGGAAATCGTATCGCCCGCCGGGGACATCGAGTAGAGATCATGCGCGAGGCAGTGTCCGTCGTTTTTCCCAGAGAAACAATTCAGGAACTTTTTGGCCAGGAACTTCGATGGGCGATCGGTTTGCGAAACGTAAGGCCCGTTGCCTACGCTGGGATGATTTTTACACACGGACTTCCGTGGGCAATCCTAGCGGCTATCGTCGCCGCCACCGCGGGCTGGACGGCCCTGGCTATCGCCTACTTGGCAGCATATTTCGTGCTGCGAATAAGTGTGGCGTGGGTTGCTGGAGTTTGGGGACTCCGCGATCAAGCAATAATCAGTAAACTTTGGCTTCTGCCGGTGCGCGACGCCATCACCTCCATTGTGTGGCTGGTTGGCTTGCTGTCCGACAGAATTAAGTGGAGAGGTTCTGAGTTCCGCGTGAAGAATGGACTGTTACGACCGGTCGGGGAAGAGCCGCAGAAAAATTGAAGTGAAATACGGGTTGGATTTCCGCACGAATGCGAAGACAGTTTTTCTGAAATACTTCATTACCTTCCGATGAGTATGTGTTTGCTCGCTGGCGAAGATTTCGGCTCTTTGCCTGCTGCGCGACCAAATTAGACAAAATCTAAGGAATTGAATTAAGAAAGACCGGTTTAACTGCTCTTCATCAACGATTGAAGCGCTGAAGCGGCGTCACGCAATGATTGCTGTTCTGATTGAGGCGTGGCAGGAACGCTTTTTACTTCTTGTGTGCGCTGCTGAACCGCCCCGAGCGCGACTTCAGCCTTGTGTTTCAGTTTGGCAGGATCAATTTCCACCAGTGCGGAAAGGTACAGCTCCCGCCAATCCTTAATCGGTTCCCACACCGCGGCGGTGCAACCATCGGCAAATACAAACGCCCGATAACGAATTGGTACGGGCTTCCCGTCTTTGTGGCGCAAAACGAATTCGCCGTCTATCTTTCCGCGCCGCAAATATTCCGCGAAGAGTTTCGAGACCTCTCCGTCATCGAAACTTACATTTTCAATGCTGCGGGCCAGCATTTCCGAGCGTTGGTAGCCCAGCAGGCGGCAAACACCGTCGGTACAATCAACATACTTGCGCGACGAATCGGTGAACACCACAAATTCCGCGCCGTCCACTTCCGGGTGACCATGGCTTAGCAAAAAATAGCCTCCGGACTTTGCTGCCGATGCAGTGGGGTAGTTTACACGCGTAGCATATCTCCGATCAGGACCAGTAAATCTGTAAACCTCTCAGGAACGCTTAGACACGACAGGTACGGCGCGAGCTATGGCCTTTCGCCGAGATTCTCGAGGCTCCATCGCGCCGACGATGCCGGCGAGCGTTCCGGCGAATACTAAGCGATGAATTGGATAGAGCGCGTACCAGTAGAGTTGGCCCATCAATCCGAAGAGATCGAAAATTGCGGTCTGCCTGATCAGCGAACCGGACCCATCCGGCTCTACTTCGAATTGCAACCAGGCTCTGCCCGGCAGGCGCATTTCCGCGGCGAGGCGAAGCAAACGCGCCGGAATTATTTTTTCTACTCGCCAGAAATCCAAAGTATCACCCACGAACAAACGACTGGGAGACCGTCGGCCTCTACGCATCCCAACGCCGCGAAAGGCCAGATCTACAAACCCGCGGAGATGCCAGAGCCAATCGGCGTAATACCATCCCGTTTTGGCCGCCTAATTCTTCTATCGGTCGAAATGCCCCAGCGGGCGAATACGGCACCTGCACCGAACGAGAATCCACGATCCTCCTGCCAAGTTTAACGCCGGCCCACTGCCGCGATTTACGGCCGGAAGAAAACGCATCTGACCATCGTGTGTGCGCAAATTCCTGATCTTCATTAATTAACGCCCGCTTCAAGGCAGCGCGAAACCCCAATGGATGCACAGTAAATGATTGCTCCGCGGATCGATCCGTAACTATGGTCCGGTTGCGCAAACTCTCGACTAGTTCGCGTCCCACGCGCACATACACCGGTGTGACCAGCCCCAACCACAAACTCGAAAGCTTGGGTGACAACACGGGTACCGGGATCATCCAGCGGGTCAGTCCACGTTGCCGCGCGTATTCTTTCATCAGGTCCAGGTAGCTCACCTGGTCGGATCCGCCGATTTCAAAGACTTTATTGTTCTCCGCTGGAATCTCGAGTGCCTGAACCAGGTAAGCGATTACGTCCTCAATGGCTATCGGTTGAGTTGCGGGTCTTGACCCACTTCGGAGTCGTCATGACCGGCAACTTCTCTACCAGCGCACTCACAATATCAAACGAGACGCTGCCCAAACCCACGATGATGGACGTACGAAATTCGATGGTCGTTACGCCTGATTCTCGGAAGATGCGACCAACTTCCTGTCGACTTCGCAAATGCGCGGAGAGCCTGTCCCCCGCGCCCAGGCCGCCAAGATAAACGATGCGGCATACTTTCGCCTCGCGCGCAGCCGCCGCGAAAGATTCGCCGGCTTGCCGATCTTCCTCCTCGAAGGAGTTCGCGGAAGCCATGGCGTACACCAGGTAATAAGCCACGCTGACGCCCTCCATTGCAGCCGGCAGCGATGTTGCATCAAGGACGCGCCTTTTTGAACGACAGTTAAATTCGTCTTCTTCGGAGGTATTTGGTGCTCTCGGCAACGTTGAATCAAGGACTGAAGAATTACGCCATTGGCGATAAACTCCGCGGCTTGCGGCTAAAAAAGAAGATGGGACTCGTCGAGTTGGGACGCCACACCGGGCTTTCCGCGGCCATGCTCTCCAAGGTGGAACGCGGGAAACTCTTCCCTACGCTCCCCACTCTTCTGCGTATCGCTCTGGTCTTCAGCGTGGGTCTCGAGTACTTCTTTTCCGAGGATCATAATCGGCAGGCCGTGGGTATTGTACGGCGGGCCGAACGCAAGCGTTTTTCCGAAAGGCCCGACGGCCGGGACATATCGTTTTATTTTGAATCTCTGGATTTTACCGCCCTGGAGCGCAAGTTAAATGCGTATCACGCGGAGTTCCAGCCGCTGCTGCCAGGAAAGGCCCGGACACACCATCACCCCGGGGCCGAATTTTTGTCGGTGTTGCGCGGCAAACTGGAACTCAACATCGGCGCCACCCCTCACGTCCTCAACGCAGGCGACTCCATTTATTTCGATTCTTCATTACCCCATTCGTATAGAAGAACTAGCCGAAAGCTTGCTCTGCCATCGTAATTACCGCACCTTGATGGGCCTACAGACTCGATCTTGCCGGGAGTCGGGCCCTGGCAGTTCGTAAGGAATGCTGAACGGATGATGGAGTATAGTGGCGGAGTCTGCCTGCATCTAAGACAGGAAAGCCAAAATAGTACGGTGTTCGCGGTATTCCCAAGCGGGCGACAACATCTAAAGCTGGTTGACTAAGCTCAAGGTCAACGCAGAGCGGAGTGTTTCATGCGCTGTCTCCTGGTCGACGATCACGAATCAGTTAGGATGGGTGTCACCGCCATTCTTTCCTCGCGTCCCGATATTGAAGTCTGCGGAGAGGCCTCCAACGGGAAGGAAGCCGTAGACAAAGCCAGAGAACTGAAGCCCGATTTGATTATCCTGGATGTGAACATGCCTGTATTGGACGGCATCCACTCAGCCAAGGAGATCAGGACGTTTCTGCCCGACGTTCCCATCCTTTTTTTCTCCATGCACGACGGTGTGTACCTCGTTCACGAAGCTAAAATGGCGGGCGTTCAGGGATTGGTGAGCAAGACCGACGCGCGTGCCACCCTGCTTGACGCCGTGGACGCCCTGGCAAAGAAACAGACTTATTTCCCCGACCGCAGCGCGCCCACTCGGACAGCGTAGTTTGACATTGAAGCGCGTCCCTGGTTCGGGTCTACGCCTATGCGTGAGTTGTATTTATAACCAAACGACGGCGGCGCATTACAGCCAGGGAGACGAGAAGCGCGATACCGAACAGGATGACGCTGGCCGGCTCCGGAGTCTCCCCGATGAATTCTTGCGCGGCTCCCGGCACTACCGGGGTATAAATCACCATGTTGGTCAAGTTGAAGGTTCCATTGGAGTAGTTATTAGCTAGCGCTGTGTTGTACCAGGTCGTTGAATCGCCGTCCGGATCATTACTGAGCAAAGAGGTTCCCCAGAAAATGGCCCAGGTGGCATAGTGCATGTCGACAATCTCGTCAGCGTAACCAGAGGTTGTGGGATTAAGCCCAAACATTTGCTGCGCCAGCCACGCGGCGGCGTAGTATTTCTGGGTCGAATTAGTCTGGCCCACAAATTCAGTCCCACTCAGGTTACTGAGCGTTGAGGTATTGGCCAGCCACGAATTATAGCCAGTTTCGGTCGCGTAATCGTCACACACCAGGGTGGTAGCTACGCCATTTACCGAGATGGCGTAGGGTCCCACATAAATGCCGTTCTGGGTGAAGGGACTCGGTGGGCTTAACAGCTGCAAAACAGAAGAAGCTTCAGATCTGGGAGTAGCACAAAAAAGAACGAGGATGCACAGGGATATAAGGTAACGTGGTTTCATTTCTTGGATTCAATCCTGTCTAAACTTGACGCGCGGGGATGCGTCCTGAAGAATTCTTGCTCGCAGCACTTTCTACCGGATTCACATTTAAGTCAAGATATATTTGCAAGAACTCGTTTTCTTTCATAAGAATCCAACTATGGGGACTAAAGATCCAGTACTCGGTCATGACTGGACTTTGACGTTTGCAGCCGACTTCCAGCGTAACGCTACGACTTACGACTAATGTGCAGAAGGTGTGGACTTCCAGGGCAATTTAAAATATGTCTAAAGACACCTGCAAAGGTACACGGGAGGGAGGGAGGTAAAAGTTTTAAAAAATGGCGCGCCCGGTGAGGGTCGAACTCACGACCTTCAGCTTCGGAGGCTGACGCTCTATCCATCTGAGCTACGGGCGCGCAGCGCAACTAAAACAGCATCATTCTAACGCTGGAGGTGCGATGCGCGCTACAACCGTCATCTCTAAGTGCGCGCGGAACCAGTTGGAGGGATACATAAGATAGAAGCGAGCCGAACTAATGATAGGAAGGCGCGTGGAAGTTCGCAGAACGATGATCTAACCAAAGCTGAAGTTCAGCCCTTGGCCCGGCTCTTGATGTCTTTAGCCAGTTTTTCTATTTCTTCCGCCTTTTTCAGCATTGCTAAAGACAACACTTTCGCCGAATCCGTTCTATCCACTTCATCCTTCAACTCGGTTGCCAACTGGAATAATTTCTCGACTTTTTTCTTGATGTCTTTTTCGTTTTCTTCCAACGCGGCTTTACGGGACCCCGCTGGAAGAGGTGCGTTCTCATCTGCCGGCTTGTCATCGGCATTGTTAATGGGTCTGGGGTCTTGTTGCGTATGTCCTTTACCCTGCAAGAAAATTAACGGAGCAATGCTGATACTCAGCCCGCAAAACCGGTATAAAAATTTGCGACGCTCTTGGCCGGCTGCAATCATTCGGGCCTCCTTTACCGCGACTTGCGGGCCAGGCGAATCGCCGCCCTTACGCATACGGCTCGCCCGCAGTTCCAATGTTATACTCGGCCTCCTGTAAAGTTTATGCCCAATACTTTAACTTTGACGCACTGGTCTGAGTTCACGCTGCGAAACGGCCTGCATTTGCTCGGTATAGTCGCGGTGGCCCTGATACTCAACCGGCTGTTGCGCGCGGTCACCAATCTGGTCATCAAGCGTGCAGCGTCGCAAACGCGCGCGGCCCAGGCGCGAGAGCAACAAACGCGCACGTTGGCCGAATTGCTGTTTAGCGCCGGAACCAAGATCGTTTGGGGCATTGCGCTGCTCACCGCCTTGCCGGAGTTCGGCATCAATGTCACGCCCATAGCCACGCTTGCCGGCCTAGCCAGCCTGGCCATAGGTTTTGGCGCACAGAATCTGGTGCGCGACATCATCACCGGCTTTTACATCATTCTGGAAGATCAGTACATCGTGGGAGACACGATTCAGGTCGCCGACACGGTCGGCCGCGTCGAACACATCACCCTGCGAAGAACGGTGGTGCGTGACCCGCGAGGCGCTTTGGTGACCATAGCCAACGGAGATGTCCGCACCGTAGCTAATCTGAGCCGGGACTGGTCGCAGGCTTTCGTCGATATTTCGCTTTCGCCCGACGCCCCTTTGGAACAATCTTTGCGCTCGCTGGAGTTGGCGGCCTCGGAGCTGCGCGCCGACCCGGCATGGTCCAAGGCGTTAGTGGATGGACCGCGCATATTGGGCGTTCAAAGTTTTGATCGCAACGCCACAACCGTGCGATTGCAGGTGCGCACGCTGCCAAATCACCAGGATGAGATTTCTCGCGAGCTACGGCGCCGGATCCATGCTGAGCTTCAGCGTCAGGGGATACCACTTTCGATCGTCCAGCGCTTTGAGTTTGCCGGAGCGATTCCATCTCCGGAGCCAGTAAAAGCGGGCGATCTTACAAATCAGTAAGGAGCAATGTATGAGCCAGATCAATTATGACGAAGTAAATTTGATGCTGCGTCTTTATGACCTGCGGCGCGAACCGCGTTTGCGCCAGGCACGGTCGTGGTTCGTGGAACATTTTCATCCTCAATCTCCCGAGGACATGATGCAGAAATATCCCCAGAGCAGTGAGGAGAACACCTATATCCGCATGGTCATCAGTTACTGGGAAATGGTGGCCTCGATTGTGAATCGCGGGTTAATCAATGACGAGCTCTTTTTTGAGAGTAATGGCGAACTGTGGGTGGTATGGGATCGCATGCGTGCAGTAGTGTCCACCTGGCGTTCAGCCTTCAAAAACCCTTATCTTTTCTCGAATATCGAGGAAACCTGCAAGCGGCTGGAAGCCTGGCGCGAGAAGCGCTCTCCAGGTTCCACCGCCGCGATGCGGCAGATGATGTCTCAATTGGGCAAAAATAAGGACGTCTGAATTTCTGCGAGAAGCGCACCAGAGATTTCGATTAACGCAATGATCGTACCGTTTCCGTAGATCCTGCGTGTTTTGCGTCCGGGGAAACGCCAGGCTTGGTGAAGCTGATGCGGTTCCGTCCAGCGGCCTTGGCTGCATACATGGCAGAGTCCACCTGTTGTAATAGTTCTTCTACCGATTGCCCGACCCAATTTTCGGTCCGATGCACACCCATACTCATGGTTACCAGCAGCGGACCGCTGCTGGATTCGACCGGATGGTCAGACAATGCTTTGCGTATCTCCTCCGCGCGGCGTGGGGCAGAAGCGGGATCGTAGTTATTCAGAATGATCAGGAACTCTTCACCGCCGTATCGCCCCACGTAATCATAAGAACGCACGGACAAAAGGAGTCGCCTCGCCGCTTCCTGTGAGACCTCATCGCCGACAAGATGTCCACGGGTGTCGTTGATGCTCTTAAAATGATCTATGTCACAAAGCAAAATTGCTGTGGGGACCCGCTCGCGCTTCGAACGGGAAATTTCGCGGCCCAATAGCTCCACAATAACCCCGCGATTGAACAGCGAGGCGAGGTCAGGGAGTCATGCGTGGCTTTGAAGCGCATGTTTTCGCGGGCTTCCACCAGCCTGCCTTCCAGGTGAAGAATGCGCTGGCCTGTTCGCAACCTGGCTTTTAATTCACCGCTATCAAATGGTTTGGTCAGGTAATCGTCCGCACCGGAGCTTAAGCCGGTAACGATGTCCGTTTTTTAATCCCTTGGAAGTCCGCAAAATCATATAAACGTAGCCTTGATCTTTTTTCTTGCGAACTTCGAGGCAAACCCCCGGGCCGTCCAATTCCGGCATCTCCCAATCCAATAACGCCAGCCGCGGACCATCATCCCTACACAGTTGTTCAGCGGCAGCCATGCCGTTTTGCACCGCTATAACGTCATAGCCTGCTCGCAATAGAGTTTTTTCCAATAAGTGCCGGGACACAGGATCATCATCGGCGATGAGAATTTTCATGGTTGGAGCTCTACGGATTCCATCTGTAACAACAGAGTTTCGGCTTCGCCCTGAAATGCAGTCAGCGCTTCTTTCATACCGGCGATTCGCGCTTCGCGCCCCATGTTCTCCAGGTCGCCGGCCAGGGCAGCGGTCCGCTGGGCAGATAAATTCAGCAGCATCCCTTTCAATATGTGACTCTCCGATTCGACTTGCTTGGGAATTTCATTGGCCACGGCGTCACTCAAACGCTGGAGATGTGGCGGAAAGACCGATTTAAATATCAAAAATAGCTCGCTGACCAGTTCGCGGTCATTGTCCACACGACTGAGTAGCTCCGCTATATTGAGGACAGCCGGCGTAGCGAAATTCACTTGGATGCCCCCCTCGCTTAATCCTTGAGCGACAAACTCTGATACGGTTTAAAAAATCACGGGGCCAGAACCATAGGTAGGGCACGCGCGGGGCCATGAGTGGCCGATATTTAAGTCCAACAGAAGCACTGACTTGATTCTGGGCTCAATGGCGAGAACAGCAGTGCAGGTCCAAATTGAGAAGCGCAGGGCCAATTTGGGACATCGCCCTCAAACGCCTGTTACGCGGCGGTCTGGTTTTCTTTCTGAATCTCGAAGGTTAGCGGCACCCGTTCGTGCAGCAACCTTTCGGTGGCCGCAACCAGAACCTCTTCGTGGAATAGCCGCTGAAAAACCGACTCAGACAAGAGATTACTGATTGACAATAAAATCATTCCTTGGTGATGGGCCATCCAGCAATACACTAACTCAGGGGAACGCGTGTTCGCTTCCTTGGCCTCTTTAAAGTCAGCTGATTCGTACAATCCGTAGGGCCCGAGCCATCCGGACGTTTCCATCTTTCGCAGATTTTGCACGGCGGCGGCGGGATCGACGCTGAGCGCCAGAACGGCGGCGTAGGGTGTTATGACTGTGCGATCTTCCGCCTCTACCTTGAGCGCCAGAGGCGGCACTCCATACGCATGGTAGTGATAATGACCGGCATCATTTTTTTCGCTGCAAGCGCCTTCCGAGATTCCCCAGGGAATATTCAGCGGCTCGACAAAAGTTCTTTGCGACACAACAGCCCCGCGCATACTGTTTTCCAGCAACGTGGCCGGATAAGTCCTCATCCACAGCGTAGGCATCAGATATTCAAACATCGTGCCGGTCCAGGACAGCAGAATTTTGCGGCCCGAATATTGGGTGTGTCCTCTTCCTAGGCGAAACCAACTCGTTTGTGGAATGTCGCCTTTAGCAATGGCGATAAATACGGCGCTACGCGATTCCGAAGCTAAAAGGTCGTAGCAACTGGCCAGCAACTTCTTTTTTTCAACGTCATAACCCACAGAAAGCAAATTGCGTCCGGCGTCGTAGAGCAGACGGAAATCCATCTGCTTGGCCATTTCTTCCGCCTGGCGGGCCAGCAAAAGTAATTCTTCACGGAGAGTAGTAGCGCGAACGCTGCATTGCTGAACACCGTGCTGCAGCGCTTTGATTTTCTCGTGCTTGGTGTTGTCTCCAGGGTTCAAGACCAGCGCTTGTTCCAACCTGGTGGATAACCTTTGCGCATAACCAGGCAACTGCTCGAGGGTCAAGCTGCCAATTACTTTAGGCACGACCATGTCATCGAAATATGTTCTTAGCGAACCAAATTCCGGCAGCAGCCAGGGAACTAAAGTCTCAAGCTGCTCCCGCGCGTCGATAAAGCGCGCATGGGCCTCTTGTAGCCACCACGAGTGGGGATTAACGCCGTTAGCGGCGGAAGATGGGGTGGATAAAGTGTGTTCGACAATGCTCTGCAGGGATTCCTGCAATTTTGGTAGCGCTTCAATCCACTTCGGCAGGTCTTCGTGCAGACGCCTTATTGGGGCGAGAATTTTCTCAACGGATGCGACGGATTGTTCCTGACTTGGGGTGGCAGAGAGCTCTTCCGCCGCCATGACCAGATATTCCCGCAAACTCCGAAACAACGATTCGGACAGAAGTGGCTGAGCCACCGCGGCGTGGCACCCTTGTTTTAAGCACAACAACGAACACACCAGGTTCCCGCTATCCACGCTGGAAATAAAAAAGGGCGGCAAGGCGGTTGAATCTCTGGTGTCATACCAGTTCAGAAAATGTCCATTGGACCTGGGCAATTCCTTGGCGTGGGCGAAAGTTCGGTTGGCTTTATCGAGGAAGCGCTGCAAGGTGATAAATCCCAAATCGTATGCGGCGTATTGAGAATTCAGCTGCAGTCCAAGATTTGTTGGAGAAATTCGATGAGCTACCTCGTAATTCTGGCCCTGCACATTATCAGGAATTAGGAATTGATCTTCCTCGGCGGAAAATGTGCGGAAGTAACGCCAGGTTTTCAGCGCGACTTTGCGCAGGAAATTTTCGTCGTCGGCGGTGATTTTGCTGCGCCCGGAAGCCAGAGGCCGGTCCAGCCAGCGCGCGATGGGCTTAGAAAAGAGCCACAAAGCCAAGATTGGCGACGCGGCCAAAAGTGCGTGGGGCCGGAATGCGGCGAGTAATCCGCCAATAATAAGAGTCACGGCGGGAGTCCAATCGAGATACACATCGACGGGAGTTTTTCGCTTGCTCTCCATTTCCGATTGCGCGGCGGTTTCCCATTCCAACAGGTTGCGGCGCGTAATGGTCAGGCGCACCACCGTGCGAAAAATGGCGTCTATGGTCACGAGTGTTTGGTGCGCCAGAAAAGTAAAAAAGATGAGCACATTGACTTGGCCGGCCGTAAAGTCCCCAAGAATTTGTTTCACGTGTGAGAACTTGTCACCGGTGTTTTCCAGCCTGAGCAGGGAAAAAACCAATTGTGTGTAACGCGGGATCAGCAACAGCGCCACGGTTGCAGCCGTCCAATACGAAGCGGGTCCCGGCAAAAAGAACCACGACGCCAGCAGTAACACGAAGGTGGCAAACTCCGTGACGCTGCGCCGCAAATTGTCGAGAATCTTCCAGCGGGCCACAAATTTCAAAGGGTTCTTGATGAGGTTGCCCTCGGCGTCCGGAACGCGAGGTAACAGCCAACGAAGAATCTGCCAGTCACCGCGAATCCAGCGATGTTTGCGGCGGCTGTGCGCGCGGAAATGCGATGGATAATCGTCGATGATCTCCACATCCGACAGCAGCGCAGTACGGGCATATGAGCCCTCGATCAAGTCGTGGCTCAAAATGGCGTTGGAAGGAAAACGATGCCCCAGCACCTGTCGGAAAACGTCCACATCGTAAATTCCCTTGCCGGTGAAAATGCCCTCGCTAAACAAATCCTGGTAAACGTCGGAAACCGCGCGAGTGTAAACATCCAAGCCAGTTTGGCCGGAGTAGATGTATGCCAGCCGGGAGCGGTTCGCGGAATGTACACTGATACCGACACGTGGCTGAAGTACTCCGTAGCCCTGCTGTACGGTATTGGTTGCGGGATTGATTTCCGCGCGATTCAATGGGTGAGCCGCGGCGCCAACCAGGCGATGAGCGGTGTCGCGCGGTAACTGCGTATCCGAGTCCAGAGTGATCACATAGCGCACGCTGGTCAGCACGGAAAGATCGCCAATCTTCACCGGAAATTTATCCGTCTCGCCACGCAGCAATTCATTAAAGTCCAGCAACTTCCCGCGCTTGCGTTCCCAACCCATCCAGGTATTTTCCACTTCGTTAAAAACGCGGTGGCGGTGGAAATGGTAAAAAGGCCGCACTCCGGTATCGCTGTACTTTTGATTGAGTTCTTCGATCAGGCGCGAACACAAAGAGACGTGGCGGTCCTTCTCATCAAATCGTTCGCGAGAATCCGGCGGATCGGTAAGCAAGGCAAAAAACAAATGCGGGTCGCGGTTGCCGACGTAGCGAATCTCCAGTGTGCGAACCAGGTCTCGGATTTGTTCTTCGTTTATTAATAACGTCGGGATGGCCACCATTGTGACGCAATCGTCGGGAAGGCCTTTGGAGAAATCAAGTTTAGGCAAGGCCTGCGCTGGAATAAGGAAGGTCACCAACTGATTGATGATTTCCAGAGCCGCTTCGCTTGCGGGGAACAGCAGCAGCACCGTCGCCGCGACTAAGGGAACGCCAACGCGAATCCCACTCACGACAAAAGCCATGATCGCCACGATCAAGACTTCCAGGCTGATAAAGTACAGCAGTTCCGGAGCGTCATGGAACGTCTCGGTGACTTGTTTAAATCCCTTGGCGCGATACTCGATTCTTTTTTGCAAGGCCTGGCGTCCGCGATCCACCAGGTAGTAGCCCACATGGCCGCGGCGTTCACGAGTAACCGGGATGGAACGAAATTGCGTCCTGGCTTGCGTAGCAAGATCCACGGCCAACTGCGCAATGGTAAATTCATCGGCTTTCGAGCCGCGCACAAATTCCTGAATGGCGGCGTGATAACTGCCGCGGCTATCAAGGTCCATGCACGGATAAGCTTTGGCCGGATCACCGCGCAGAATAGCTTCTGTTTTGCTAAGCGCGAGAAAAACAGCTTTGAAATCAGAATCGCTGAGTCTTCGAATGCTTTCAATTAAAGAAGAAAATTCAGCGGCGTGACGGTCCGCCTGTGGATTCTGAGCGTTTCGGGCTCCACTAGCTCGGGTAACCTCCGTCGTCAGCTCGGCGAAGCGCTCGAGCAGCACCAACTGCAGCATCTGTTTGAGCCGCCAAATTTCCGCCACTTCGAAATAAGCAGCCTCCTGCGCAGCCTCCATGAACTCGATGAAGGACGTTTCGTCGTAGATAAAATTTGAGGCGGCGAGGTAGGCCTTGGCAGCCATGTAGGCCCTGGGAATTTCCTCGGGATGTGTGCCAGCAGTACGAACCTGGGGAAACGTGGCCTTGGATCGCAGCGACGAGCGGATGTCGAGAGAAGTGGATCTCAGCAAGCGCTGGTTATTGACGACCAGTTGGCTGGCCACTGCTGGAACGCCACGTTCCGCCGCCGCGCTTTTTCGGATGCTCAATACGGTGCGGGCCGCTATTTGCCGCCGAGTTTCGAGCGGAGGACTGAAGGATCTGCGCGCGTTAACCGTCCAATTCTTCGATTGCGCCCTGGCTTCTTCGCGCAAGCGCGTGGCACGGGGTTCCCGCGCTCTGCCATTCTCTTGCGTTTCCGGCGGTTCATTCCAGGCCGGCGGAATCGCCGGGGAATCGTCGGTCTCTAGCCTTCCGATAGGATCGTCAATCATCTTTGTACAGTCGTCTTAACTCCGTGCCTGCATCCCAACTACCGGCAACGTATCTACAATCCGTTTGCTAACGGTAACTGGAGGCCTGCAGCTCAAACATTTCGGCATACCGCCCACCATGAGCCATCAGCTGCTCGTGCCGCCCCTGTTCCGCGATAACACCCTTCTCCAAAACAATAATGCGGTCGGCCATCTTCACGGTGGAAAAACGATGGGAGATAAGCAGCGCCATTTTACCCTTAGTTAGCTCGGCAAATCTCTCAAACACTTCGTGCTCGGAACGCGCGTCAAGCGCCGCGGTCGGTTCGTCGAGAACGAGGATTTGCGCATCACGCAAATAAGCACGCGCAAGAGCAACCTTTTGCCACTCGCCGCCTGACAAATCGACCCCAGTTTCAAAACGCCGTCCTAACATCTGGTCATATCCGAGAGGCAATTTTTGTATCACCCCTTCGGCGAGGCTCTTTTTCGCGGCCAATTCGACTTGCTCCAGGTTCTCGCGCGCGTGAATCTGCCCGACCGCGATATTTTCCCAGGCGGTCATGTCGTAGCGCATAAAATCCTGGAAAATCACAGCGATGTTACTGGCGTAGTCGTCCAGATCGTACTCGCGCAGATCGACGCCATCGAGAAGAATCTGCCCGGCGGTCGGATCGTACAGGCGGGTCAGCAGCTTGACGATGGTGGTTTTACCTTCGCCATTCTCGCCAATCAGCGCAATGCGTTCATCGGGTTTCAGAGACAGATTCAAATTGCGCAGAATGGGCCGGTCGCTGCCTGGATAAGAGAAAGAAACATCGCGAAATTCGATACCCTGTTTAATCGGCCGCGGCATCTTTATAGCGTTAGGTTTGGAAAAAACGGTCGGGCGAACGGCAAAAAATTGCAGCAAATCGGTCAAGAATAGCGACTGGTCTGCGATGCTTGAGAACGTGGAAAAAATCATCTGAAGGTTCGCGCTTGCTCCAGCGATCGCCCCAGTCAGGAAAACCAGGGTGGCCACGGTCATTTCACCCCGCACCGTTTCCAGAATGACATACGCGTAGGTGCCGTAATAACCCACGGTGGTGAGTAGCGAGAGCAGCGAACTGGCCACGAGGCGGCGCTTCGCGAGCGCGACATTTTGCACAAAAATATCGTCGGACAACCTTTGAAATCTGTCGGTTAGGTACTTGCTCAGGCCGAAGAGCTTTAGTTCTTTCGCGCTGTCCTTGCTAGCGCCCAGGAACCTTAGGTAATCGATCTGCCTTTTTACGGGCGTCTGACGAAATGCCTGTGCGTACCCTAGAAAAGCAAAGTGACTCTCGCCGAGAAACGCCGGAATCACGCAAGCAATCAAGACCACTAAAAGCCACGGCGAAAAGAACAGAATGCTGGCAGCCAGCGACACGGTGGTGATGACCTGTTGAACCAGGCGCCCCAACTGTTGGACCATTCCGAGACGATCGGTCGCTTGCACCCGGGCGCGCTCGAGCTTGTCGTGAAATAGCGGGTCTTCGTAGGAAGCCAGGTCCAGGCGCGAAGCGTGATACATGATGCGCACGCTGATGTGCCGGATGAATTTGTCGGCCAGCAGGGTGTCGCAGTAATCCACGGCCCGGTTCAATATGGATGCGAAGCACGCCAACCCAAATTCGAGGCCCACCAACCACCAAAAGTGCGGCCGCAGCGGAGTGCCATGCGGGACGTCGACAGCCTTGATGATCAGTCGCCCTACAGCCAAGAGAGCCAACGGGGATAGTGCGACGATGGCCCGAAGGATTAGCCCCCAGGTAACAACCGCAGGACTCGAATCCCAGATTATTTTCAAAACGGGAGGGATGTTTTTCAGGGACTGGAGCCGTGTGCCCCAAGCCCGATGAAACTTCTGGCCTATAGGGTCGGCCACTGTGGGCATTTTTAAGATACCGCCAGAATTTGTGTCGGCAATTGAGTAAAGCGACGCGGTGAGAGACTTGCCGGGACGATCATATCAGGAGGACCAGACAGAGACAATCACGCCATCAACGGCAATCCTATCCCTGGCAGGCTGGCCCTGGCAATACTGGCAAATCCTTACGGATGGTTGAGAGGAATCAGATTCGGGAGCGAGCCGCCAAGCCTAACGTAGCGCCGCAGGCGAAAATTGCCGTGGAGAGGATGCAGAAGCTGCGAGCTACAATGGCCATGGCGTGAGTTCCAGTTCCCAGGAGAACTGCCGAGAGAAGAGCCGCGAGAAACGCGATTGCGACGAACACTTTCACAGCGAACCTCCTACATTCAACGCCCGGGCTATACTGGCTGAATGCAAATGGCAGTCCAAAGGTTTATTCATAGGCTTCTTATACTTACGGTGTACCTGTTCTTTAGGGCATAGCAATTTTGGGAGGAAAAAAGGTAAATCTTGCATGGTCAAGCCGTTAGACCAACTCTAAATGGTGGCCGGCAGGTATGGAACGGCATCCGTTCGTTAACGACGGCGACGGGGTCGAAAAGTCTACTCGGGCCTGTCTCCGTAACTTTTTCCCCCATTACGAAACATTCTGGCAAATACACGTCGTCCCGTTGCGCGACATAGGCTCTATCCATGCCCGTCGCGGAATCGATGAAAACTTTGATTTTCTTGCGATGCCCATTTGTTCCGGGCTTGTTGTTCATGGCGCTGGGGCCATTGCAGTTCAGTTCCAGGATTCGTGCCCGACATTTGCGCTGGCATCGCTGGAGCGGCCGAGTTTTTGTGGCTTGCGGATTTGTGATCGGAATTTCGGCGCTCGTAATGAGTTTTGGAATGCCGCGATCGGCGGCGTCAATCAAGCCGCCGCTACTATCCTGTTCGGATCGTATTTTTTGGTGGCGCTGTCCAGAGCATTCTGGCTAATCAGGCGGAGAGAAATTGCGCTGCATCGTGAGTGGATGATTCGCGCATTCTCTATTGGCTTGGCCGTAGCTACGATCCGGCCGATTATAGGGATATTTTTTGCTACCAGCCGGTTCTCAGGGCTAACGGCGCGGGAATTCTTCGGTATCGCGTTTTGGATCGGTTTTGTACTGCAGCTCATCGCTGCGGAGGCTTGGATACGCGTAACCGCTCGCACGACAATTTACCCAAGACAGTTGCGGCGTGAGCTCGAACCGGCGCGTGAATAACAGTAGGAATTCAGGAATGGCGGTATCAAGCCTCGCAGCGCTGGAGCAACAGTTTATTTTTTGTGGGTCGTGTTGAGTATGGCGTCGGGGATGATCAGGCGGGCTACGGGTATGCCGCCGATGAAGTGAGAGTCGATGATTTCGTCGACGTCCTCGGGCTTGACGCTGCCATACCAGACGGCTTCGGGGTAAACCACCACAGTTGGACCCAGTTCACATTGGTCGAGGCAGCCGGATTTATTGGCGCGGACGTTTTTTAGGCCCCGCTGCGCCAGCTTGGTTTTGAATAGGCGCTGCAATTCCCCTTGCCCAGTGGGATCGCAACAGCCGCGGGGATGGCCGGGTTCGCGCTGGTTCATGCAAATGAAAATGTGTTTGTCGAATTTAGGCATGGCTACAAGTTTAACTCATGGGTGTTCCAGGTAAGTTGGAGAAGAGCGGGGAAAAATCAAAAGAAACCAGGTTCATAACTCAACTCCGACCCGGGCACGCGGCGACGAGGTGGGTCGTGTTGACAGGCTGCAGCGAAATTTTTTTCGCGAAAAAATGCGAGATTCAGGAGAGGCCGAGGTGGTCGAGTTGATAGCGACCCTGATTGATCACCTGGTCTTCATCGATCCACACATCGCACTTGCGAGTCAGCACATCGACGTGGGTCTTGGAGGCCCAGTCGGCGTGGGTCTGGCTGCCATAGGGATCACCGAAGGCCAGATGCACGCCAGGAAATTTTTCATCCTGCAAAAGCACGCCGATCATGCGCGACAATCCCAAATTTGTGCCGAAGGCCAGCTCGCCGACGCGGTCGCTGTTGTTATCGGTGTGGCAATATTCCCAGAACTCCTGCTGCAGATCCTTGCGCGCGCACTCGGCGTGAACCAGCCGGGCTTCCTTGATTTCGAGGACCAACGGCGTGGATTGCAGGTCGCCGTACTTGCCATTGAAATGGTCGCCGGCGGTGGCATCACATACAAAAGTGCCATCGACCGTCGCGGGAGTGGTGAAGACTTCGCCGGCCGGAAGATTCGACCAATATCTGGGGCTGATCAAGCCGCTAGTTTTTACCCAATCGAGGCCGGGATCAAAATGCGCGGCAATGTTGGTGCCCGCTTCGGTTTTTACGGTGAGGGTTTCAGCGCGCATCATGCGCTCGCGAAGTTTGTCGCTCAAGCGGTCGACCATGCGGTAATCGGCGCGCATGCCCTGCTGCATGATTTCCGCGGTGACGCCGACCATGTGGGCGTAGCGAATCTGGCGGCGTTCGACAATTTTTACGATGGCCATGCGCGCGCCAAGCTCGCCGGACTGGGGGGTCATGCACATGATTCCGACGTCGGCGATTTCCAGCGCGTGCAAAATTTCCGGTGGAGCTTCGCGCATGGGGCGCGGGCCAAAATCTTCAAGCAAAAAAGAATTGTATTTCGCGCCGCACTCGTCGAGCGCCGCGGCGAGACTGGCCGCGACTGGCTTGCTTATCTCGTCAGCAATCAAGGCGACGCATTCGCCGGCGCGCACAGCCAGGCAGGTCTCGACGGCGTTTTTGGCGCCAGGCATCAACTCGTTTTTTGCGCTGCCAAATAAATTGCGCATCTATTTATTTTAACGAATTTTTAACTAGGAGTTAAGACGTCGCTGGACTAAGCGTTCTAGTCGCCAGCACCTGGCTGCCTGGCAATCCATTTGTCCAAGCGGGCATCAAGAAGATCGAGCGGCAAAGTTCCGCCATCGAGGATTTCATCGTGAAAGGTGCGGATATCGAACTTGGGGCCGAGCTTTGTGCGCGCGCGGTCACGCAATTCACGAATTTTAAGTTGCCCCAACTTGTAGCTGAGGGCTTGTGCGGGCCATGAGATGTAGCGGTCGGTTTCCGATTGGATGGTGGGTTCATCGACGGCACCGGATTTGCGAAAGAATTCGACGACTTGATCGCGGGTCCAGCCTTTGGAATGAATTCCGGTGTCGACTACCAGGCGGACGGCGCGAAAAAGTTCAGAGGAAAGCCGTCCATAATCAGAAACGGGATCCTGATAGAAGCCCACTTCTTTTCCAAGTTGCTCGGCGTAGAGCGCCCAGCCTTCGATATAGGCATTGAAGCCAAGACCATGCTGGCGAAATTTTGGCAGGCCGGTGAGCTGCTGCTGCACTGACAATTGCATGTGATGTCCAGGAATTCCCTCGTGGTACGCGATGGCTTCGTCGTCGATCAGCGAGCGCTCGGCAAAGTTGGAGGTGGCTACAACGACGCGGCCGGGGCGCTTGCCGTCCGGAGTGCCAGTGACGTAGTGAGTTGCGGCGGCCGACTGAAATGCTGGAATGGCTTCGACGGTCACTGGCGACTTGGGCAGCAAGGTGAAGAGCTCGGGAAGTTTGGGCTCCATCTGCTCGATGTAATGGCGGAAATCGTCAAGTATTTGTTCCGCCGAGGTGGGGGCGTATTTTTTATTGGTCTTCAGCGAAGCGCGAAATGCGGCGAGATCGGCGAAACCTTCTTTTTTCGCGATGGCGGTCATTTCTTTTTCTATGCGGTCTATCTCGCGAAGTCCCAGCTGATGAATCTCATCGGGGGACATGCGGGTGGTGGTGCGCGCATAAATATTGTTCTGATAACGCTTCTGGCCGTCGGGCAGCGAGGTAATTGCCAGGGTGGTGCGCCCTTGCGGCGCGTATTTGGTGCGAATAAATTCGCCAAAATCGCGGTACGCGGGAAGGACTTCGTTGTTGACGGCGTCATTGATCTGCTGAGTCAGGCGTTTTTGATCTTCAGCGGAAATGCTTGAGGGGAATTTCTTTGTGGGCAGAAGAAACGGGTCGGCGTCAATGATTCCCTGGCACTGGGCCGGAATTTTCTCAGCGAGGAAACGTACAGGCATGAGTTTGTCTTTCATACCGGCCTGCAAGACTTCCGTGGTCTGGTTGAGAGCGCGCGGAATCTGGTGAAGGCGAGAAATGTACTCTTCGTAGTGCTTCACAGAATCGAGCGGAACGGAAAGCGGCAAATCCGCGAGCTTGGTATGGACGCCGTTCTGCTGATTGATGGGCATTTCGTATTCTTTAAAATTGAAATCAGCGATACGTTGCTGGAGAACGCGAACGAGCAAGTCGTGAGAAAGCAGGTCCTGGTCGGCGAATCCGCTGGTGGGAATGGCGTTAATGCGAGCGAGAAATTCTTCGTCGGTTTTATGGTGTTGCATGACCCCGTCGAGAGAGTAGTCATCTAGCTTGTTGTTATAGCGGTAATCGCCGAAGGCCGTGGCGCGTTCTGGAAAATTGCGCAGTTCCGATTCGTAGTAATCGTCGAAGATGGCGTTTTGGGCGGCAACACGATCGGCCGCAGATTTTGCATCTTGGCCGGAAACGGAGATTGCGATGGCGAGGAGGAAAAGCAAACTTAAGTAATTTCGCATAGCCCGGCATCGTACCAGAGCCATCGTTGCGAAACAAAAGACTTGTGGCTAGTGGTGGTTCGAAGGCACTCGTTGGGACTTAGTGCAGCGCTTGGTTATTCGGCGTCTGTTAATTCGCGCACCCAGACATTTCGGAAGCGGACTGGATGATTATGATCCTGCAATTCCAGAGGCAGTTTTGCGGCGTGGGATTTGTAGGGTTCGCCGGTTGCCGTGGGGCCGTGGATTTCGACGTTGTCCTGCGCCAGCACACCGTTCTGGAGTACGGTCACATGGGCCGGACGTAATAATTTTCCGCTGTCGTCGAAGCGCGGCGCGTGAAATACGATGTCGTAGGTCTGCCACTGGCCGGGAGGACGCGAAACGTTGACGAGCGGCGGATATTGGCCGTACACAGCGCCTGCTTGACCATCGGGATAGGTCTTACTCTGGTAGGAATCGAGCACCTGAATTTCGTACAGACCCATGATGATTACGCCGCTGTTGCCGCGATCCTGATCTTCGCCTACGGGCGGGGCGGGCTCTCTGAATTCCACATGGAGTTGCATATCTCCAAACGGCTGCTTGGTGATGATGTCCTTGGTTTTGGGAACGACTTCGAAATATTCGGCGGTAACTTTCCATTTTGCGGGACTGCCATCCTTTTGCGTCCATTTGGAAAGATCTTTGCCGTCAAAGAGCACGATGGCATCCGCGGGGGCGCGTCCCGCGGAAGTTTCCGTGCCGGGCGCGCCGGGGTCGACGGCTGTGGGTGCCGGACGGTTACGGTCGTGCGACTTCCATTTCTGGTCGGTTTGCGCGTTCACGGAATGCGCCAATGCCATCGACAAAGTTAGAACCATCAGCGTGTTCATCAGAATGCGAAAGCTTTTTTTCATGGATATTTCTCCCACGCGATTTAATATTAACGCCCTGACTTAAACGCTTCTGCCTGACGGCGAGTTCCAGCCTTCTCGATATTCGCGCCGCAGAAAATCGTTGGCCTGCGGCACATTGGTGACCTTCATATGGGGGCCGTCATAAAGAATTTTCTTGCCTGCTCGCAGCGCCACGACTCCAAGCAGCATCACTTCGGTGAGCCGCGCAGCATATTCGAACGGACAGGAGGCCTCCGCGTTTCCTTTGGCGGCATCTACCCAGTTCATCTCGTGATCTTCGCCGGGGATACGGGGGAGCTTCTGCGGCGGCTTGCCGTAGGATTCGTGCAGCGATTTGGGCAACAGGCGCGGCTTGGCGCCGTAGGTGTCGTGCAGCAATTTTCCTTTGCTGCCTACAATCAACGCACCGCCGCCCTTGTTCAATTCCTCTTCGCCAAGTTCTTCGGGCTTGCGCGGTAGCAGGCCTCCGTCATACCAAGTCAGCCTTACCGGAGGCATCGAGCCGCGCGCGGAGAATTCGTAGAACGTTTGTGTGGCTAGAGGATAGGAAGCGCCATTGAATGGTGTGGACACGGTTTCAACGCTGGCCGGTAACCCCAAATCGAGCGCCCACATGGTGTGATCGATGAGATGGGCACCCATGTCTCCAATGGCGCCAGCGCCCCAGTCCACCCAGCCGCGCCAGTTGAAGGGATGATAGATGGGGTGATACTCCACGCGTGGCCCCACGCCGAGAAATAAATCCCACGCAAGGGTGTCAGGGATCGGATAGAAACCAGCAAAAGAATTCGCGATGCGCGCGGTCACGCCTGGACCGTTCCACTTCAGCGTGTCGGCGGGCTGTTTCAGCGGTTCGGGACGAGGGACGCCTTGGGGCCAAAATCCCAGAGGGCGGTTGGTCCAGATATGCGCCTCGCGAACTTCGCCAATCGCGCCTGCGCGAATGTATTCCACCACGGTGCGGGCATCGTTCAGGGAGTGGCCCTGATTGCCCATCTGCGTGGCGATTTTCAGTTCTTTTGCGCGCCGCGCGAGCCTGCGAGATTCATCGACCGACCAGGTCAACGGTTTCTGGACGTAGACGTGTTTATTCAGATCCATGGCCGTAAGGGCGATTGGGGCGTGCATGTGATCGGCGGTGGCCACGACCACGGCGTCGATGTCTTTCTGGCGATCGAGCATCTCGCGGTAATCCTGATAGTGTTTCGCTTTCGGCCAATGCTCGGACTTTAAGCGGATCATGCCGTCGAGCCGCTTCTGAGCTTTGACACGATCAAATTCGACTGGAGGGACGCCTGGGACAGGTTGCGGATCCGGTTGATCGAGGCGAGTCTTTAAATTTTGAATGTCCACGTCGAGGTGCTCAAAGGATTTGCCGGCGTAATCCCAATCCACATCGCACAGGGCCACGATGTTCTGGCTGGCCAAGTTGATGAGATTGGCGCGGCCAATTCCGCCAACTCCGACACCCGCGATATTGAGTTTGTCGCTGGGAGGCGTGAAGCCGCGCCCGAGCACGTGTCGCGGCACGATGGTAAAGGCGTTCGCGGTGGCGCCTGCCACGGCAGGCAGGACAGCCGCAGCAGTGGTCAGGAATTTACGGCGTGATATGTCGGTTTTTGCGCTCATTGACCCTCGCTTGCCGCCAACCACTCTAGCCTGACGGCGGACCAAAGAAACGCAAATTTTCATTCTGGTCGAAACATATTGGCGAGACTTACGTCTTACCTATAGCTGTCTATGGGAGCAAGCGTGTTCAGGCCTAAAACTGATGTGTTACAGGGGACCTTAGCGTTGCTGGTACTGAAAACGCTTGTGCGCGGGCCGATGCATGGCTATGGCATTACTCTGCACATTCAAATGCTGTCGAACGAAGTTTTGCGGGTGGAGGAAGGGTCGTTGTATCCGGCGCTGCATCGAATGGCCCAAGACGGCTGGATCAAAGCGGAATGGGGCGCCTCCGAAAATAACCGCCGTGCGCGCTTTTACAGGTTGACCACGGCGGGCCGCAAACAACTTGCTGAGGAAGAAAAGAGTTGGGCGCGGCTTACGCAGGCCGTCGCCAGCGTTTTGCAGCACGCGTAAAATGGAATGCGACGTTTGAAAGGCGGGTTGGTATGTCCTGGTTATCACGGCTGCGAGACACGTTTCGAACAGGCAGATTAGATGATGAGCTCGACGAGGAGTTGCGCTCGCATCTGGAAATGCGCGTCGCGGACAACATTGCCAGTGGAATGACGCCCGCGGATGCGCGGCATGACGCGCACAAGCGATTCGGCAATTCAACACTGTTGAAGGAGGATGCGCGAGAAACCGACATTATCGGATGGCTGGACACTGTGGCTGGCGATCTTCGTTACGCCACGCGGGTATTACGCAAGAATCCGGGGTTCACGCTCACGGCGATTTTGACGCTTGCGCTGGGAATCGGGGCCAACACAGCGTTTTTTTCGGTGGTGAATGGAGTGCTGCTCAATCCACTGCCGTATCCACAGCCGGAGCTACTAGTCACGCTGCACGAGAGCAAGCCAAATTTCCTGAGCGGCTCCATTTCTTACTCCAATTTTTTCGATTGGCAGAAAGACAATCACTCCTTTTCTTCCATGGCGATTGCGCGCGATTATGGCTTCAGCCTGACCGGCCTGGGTGATGCGGAACAGTTGGACGCTAAATTCATTTCTTCGGATTATTTTTTGGTGCTTGGCGCGAACCCGGTGATCGGCAGAACTTTCGCTCCTGGCGAAGACAAAATCGGCACGGCTCCGATCGCGTTGATTGGCGCGGGCTTCTGGAAGCGTAAATTCGGGTCCTCTCCGGAGGTACTCGGGAAGAGCCTGACGCTGGACGGCAAGAGCTACACCATCGTCGGCGTCATTCCCGAAGCTTTCGATTTATATCGTAGCGCCCATCCGACGGATGTCTATGTTCCCATCGGGCAATGGAACAATCCGCTAGTTCCAAACCGCGAGGCAGGTCTGGGTATTCATGGCATAGCCCGGCTCAAAGCCGGCGTAGCGATCGAACAGGCTCGTGCGGATATGGAACGTGTCACCGCGAATCTCGCGGCCATTTATCCCGATGCTGACAAAGGCATCGGCGCCCATCTTGTACCTTTCACGGAAAGCCTGCTCGGTAACGTTCGGCCAATTTTGCTGGTGCTGTTTGGCGCGGTTGGATTTGTGCTGCTTATCGCGTGCTTCAATGTCGCCAGCCTGATGCTGGCGCGTTCCACCAGTCGCACACGCGAGTTTGCAGTTCGCGTGGCGCTTGGCGCCGGCCGTTCACGTTTAATCCGCCAAATTCTCACTGAAAGCATTTTGCTCTCGATAATTGGAGGCGCTTTAGGTTTGCTACTTGCGCAAGGGATCAGGCGCGCTGCGCTCAGGGTGTTGCCCACGGAAATGCCGCGAGCGGCCGACATCCATACGGACTCGCACCTGCTCCTTTTCACTGTCGTGATTTCTTTGTTGGCAGGAATCCTCTTCGGCCTGGCTCCGGCTCTAAAATCTTCGGACCTTTTTCTGTCTGAGACTCTCAAGGAAAGTGGACGCGGTTCGAGCGGGACGCGGCATCGGGCACAGAGCGTTTTTGTAGTTCTCGAAATGGCGATGGCCCTGGTGCTTTTGATTGGCGCAGGACTGATGGGCCGCACGCTCTTGCGGCTTTGGGACGTTCAGCCGGGATTCGATCCGCACAACGTTTTGACCTTCAGCATTTCGCTGCCGCCGTCGATGAACGCTGCCAGTCCCGCCGCTATCCGCGCGGCATTCAGGCATGTCCATGAAAACTTTGGCTCGATGCGTGGCATACAAGCGTTATCGGTGTCCTGGGGTGCGGTACCCATGGGGTCGGATGACGAGCAGGTTTTCTGGCTGGATAACCAGCCTAAACCCTCCAGTGTAAACGACATGAACTGGGCACTCAGTTATGTTGTGGACCCAGACTATCTGAAGACCATGCGCATCGCGATCGTACGCGGGCGCTTTTTCACGGATGCCGATAGCGAGAATGGGCAGCATGTGGTGGTGATCGATGAAGTCTTGGCCAACAAATTTTTTGGCAATGAAGATCCGATCGGCAGGCATATTACTTTGCAGCAGGGGGAAATGAAGGCTGAAATCGTGGGAATTGTTCCGCACGTGAAGCAGTGGGGACTGGATTCCGATGAGACGCAGCAACTGCGCGCTGAGCTTTATGTGCCGTTCATGCAGCTGCCCGACGCCGCGATGAAACTGTCGCCGACAGGCACTACTCTGATGGTGCGGTCAGACGGCTCCGACGCGAAACTGTTCGATTCGCTTCGGCGCACTAATAAATTGATGAGCGACGAACAAGTGATCTACGGCGCGCAAACGATGGAGGAAATTATTTCCGTTTCGTTGGCCGCCCGGCGCTTCGCCATGATTTTGCTGGGTGTTTTTGCGGCGCTGGCGCTGATTCTTTCGAGCGTCGGGATCTATGGGGTCATTTCCTATCTTGTTGGGCAGCGCACGCACGAAATCGGAGTTCGTATTGCTTTGGGGGCGCGCCGTTGGGACGTTCTGAATCTTATTTTGTCGCAAGGAGCAAAGCTGACGCTGCTTGGCATTGTGATTGGAGTGGCTGCTTCGCTGGGCCTCACTAAATTGATGGCGCGTATGTTGTACGGAGTCAGCGCATCCGATCCACTTACGTTTATCGGTGTGGCGATCTTACTTTCGTTCGTCGCGCTGGCCGCTTGCTATATCCCCACGCGCCGCGCCATGCGCGTCGATCCCATGGTGGCTTTGCGGTGTGAGTGAAAAGACGCATCCGATCAAGCCGCGGATGGTGCGAATGAGTCCGCGGATTTGTGCGCCGCACTGATGCTCATTGGCTTTTCGCGCAGGAATGAGCGAAACTTTTTACACAGGATCAGATTTCTTGTGGGCAGCTCGGAAATAATTTGGAGAAGCAATGCGTTCAGGCAGGGATCTGTTACGGGAATCTAAAATTTTAGGCGCATGGCTGCTGCTCACGTTGGTGTTTTGCATGTGGCCGCCTTTGGTCCAAGGGCAGGATCATCCTACGCACGAGGGGCACGACGCCAATGGGGGCCAAGCGGGAATGAGCAATGACATGCCCGGGATGGATATGAATTCGACGGCCCCGGACCCGATGGCGGCCATGCGTACGCCGGAAAAACTGGCGGCGGACAAACGGGAGAGTGAATTCAATCATCACCTGGCTGGCTTTTTTGTGGTGCTGGCGGGAATTTTCATTCTTGCGGAACCGCGACTCAGTTCGCGCTTGCCCAATATTCGCTATGCCTGGCCGGTGTGTTTTCTTCTCGCGGGAATTTTCGTGCTGGTTTACAGCGATACGGAGTTGTGGCCGTTCGGGCCGCAGTCGTGGTTCTATGGCCTGTCGCACCACATGGAGGTGCGGCAACACAAATCATTTGCGCTGATCCTGTTGGCCGTGGGAGTGATTGAATTCCTGCGCGCTCGTGGAAGTTTGAAAGCGGCGTGGGCTGGTTGGGTTTTTCCCGTTGTGGCGATTACCGGCTCCATCATTTTGCTTTTTCACGAACATCGCGGCGGGATGCACGGCGCCGGGCACATGGAACGCATGGCGCGCATCCAGGCTGAGCATCACAGCTACACCGCGGCGGGATTTGGAATAGGGCTCACTAAGGGATTGTCGGAAATCAAAACCAACTGGCAGCCGGTTTTTAATAAGCTGTGGCCGACCATCATGATCGCTTTGGGCGTAATGCTGATGTTTTACACGGAATAGTGATGGCACTTTCTGCGCGTGACCTTCACCTGCATATCAGATTAATTTGGTTCAAGCTTTAATCTTAGGCAAAGCCCGCGCGGCTTAAGGGCAATTCGCGAACGCGCTTGCCGGTGGCGGCAAAAATCGCGTTGCAGAGCGCGGGCGCGAACGGCGGCAATCCGGGCTCGCCGACTCCCGCGGGCTTATCCTCGCTCGCAACGATGTGCACGTAGGTTTCGCGTGGGGCGTCTTTCATGCGGGCCACCTGGTAATCATTAAAATTGGATTGCTCGATGGCGCCGTCCTTCGCGGTGATCTCACCAAAAAAGGCGAGAGAGGTGCCCATGACGGCCGCGCCTTCAAATTGTTGGCGGACCATTTCTGGATTTACAACGGTTCCGGCATCCAACGCGGTATCGACGCGCTTGATTTGAACCTGGCCGGCATCGTTCACTTGCACCTGGACCACTGAAGCTACGTAGGTCAAGAAACTGCGGTGCAGCGCGATGCCCATGCCAAATCCATTGCCGGATTTTTGTTTGCTCCAGCCGGCTTTTTCGGCAGCAAGCGATAGGACGCCGCGAAATCTGGCTGTGTCGATAGGACACTGCTCGTAGGCGTCGTCGTAATTTGGGTAATCCTTGGGGAGTTCTTCCTTGGGAATAATGCGATCGGGCCCAAGAAGCTGCAGCAGATATTCGAGCGAATCGCGGCCGGCGGCGTGCGCGAGTTCGTCGGCAAAGGAATGAACTGCGAAGGCGTGATAAATATTTGCTACTGAGCGCAGCCAGCCGATGCGCACATGGGCGGTTGCGGGGCCGTTTTCCACGCGGTGATTCGGCAATGCGAAGGGCACGTCAGTAAAACCCAGCCCTAGCTCATCGGCTGCGGAATAATTGTTCTTGGGATCAAACGTCGATCCGATTGGCGGAAACACAGTGCGCTGTAACCAGGCCTCGGGCTTTCCGTCCGGGCCTAGCGCGGCTTTCAGGTACATGGCCGCTACGGAGTGATAGGTGTCGAATTTTATGTCGTCCTCGCGGCTCCAGACGACTTTTACGGGCTTACCGGTTTTTTTCGCGAGGACCGCGGCTTCGATCGCAAAATCTGGAAACGATTTGCGGCCGAAAGCGCCGCCGAGAAGCGTAACGTTTACGGTAACGTCTTCTTTTTTCAGGCCGACCGCGCTGGCGATGGCATCTTTCGCGCCTTGAGGATTTTGCGTGGGGGCCCAGACTTCGACTCTGCCGTTGCGAAAAACCGCTAGAGCCGCGGGCGGCTCCATGGAGGCATGCGCGAGGAGCGGCACGTAATAATCGGCTTCCACGATTTTGCCGTTCTTGGCAAAGATGGCGTCCACGTCTCCGTTATCGCGCGCTACTTTGCCGGGCTTGCGCGCGGTTTCCTGTAATTCTTTTTTGTAGGCGTCAGAGTTATAAACACTGTGGGGACTTTTCTCCCACTCGATTTTGAGTTTTTTCTTGCCCTGCATGGCTGCCCAGCTGTTGTCAGCGAGAACTGCAACGCCACCTAAGGTTTGGTATCCCACCGGCGGCTTGAATCCTTCGATTGCGGCGGTTTGCTGTACGCCCGCAACGGCTAGCGCGGCTTTATCGTCCACGGTTTTTGCACTGCTGCCAAACACGGGCGGGTGAGCAACGCTGGCGTAGAGCATTCCGTCCATGCGAGTGTCCTGGCCGTAGACGGCTTTGCCGGCGCACATATCTTTAAGGTCGTAGTTGGGAGTGCCTTTGCCGATGTAGCGCCAGTCGGTACGGGCTTTTAGTTTTACGTCTTCTTTTTTTGGAACTTCCAGTTTTGCGGCGGAGGCCACGAGTTCGCCGTAGCCAAGTTTTTTGCCGGAAGGCGTGTGGATTACTTCGTGTAATTCGGTGTGGCACTCGGTCACGGGTTTGTTCCACTGGGCGGCTGCGGCTTGAACTAGCATGAGGCGCGCGGTTCCGCCAGCTTCGCGCAAGGTGTCGAAGAAACTACGCACTGAGTGCGAGCCGTCAGTATCCTGATCGCCATATTTTTCATCGCCGGGAGCTTGCACAATTTTTACGCGCGCCCAGTCGGCATCCAGTTCGTCGGCGACAATGCGGGGAAGGGCGGTTTTGCTGCCGCTGCCCATTTCGGATCGGTGGGCGATGATATAAACGGTTCCGTCGGTATCGATGGCTAGATAAACATTGGGGTGCAGCGGAGCGTTCGCCATTGGAGCGATGGCATCGGATGTGGCCGGATCGGTTGTCGCGGCGAATGCAGTTTCCGGCGCCCAGCGGACGCTTAGTAACAGCGCGCCGGCGCTGAGGAGACCTTTCAAAAATTCGCGGCGCCCGGGCTCAACAATATTTACGGATTGGCCGCTATTCAAGGACGCATGGTCACGGAGCATTCTTGAGTCTCCCGATTTTCGCGAGTTAGAGTGCTGCTACTTGTACGCTACATCCTACTGCCATTCAGAATTCTTGCAAATGCGGACGCGCGAGGCAAAACCATAGTGATAGAATTCGCTCGAACTCAGGAGCGTGCAGATGAAGCCGACACGACGCAAATTCGTAAGTACGATGGCGATGGCTGCTCTGGGAGCGCGTTATGTTCGTGCGGCCGCGGCGCGGTTGCCACTGGCGTTTTCTACTTTGGGGTGTCCGGGGTGGACCTGGCCGCAAATATTGGACTTTGCGGAGCAGCATGGATTCGCGGCCGTGGAGTTACGCGGAATGCTTGGCGATATGAATTTGCCGGCGCGCCCGGAATTCGCGGCGGACAAAATTCAGGCTGCCAAGCGCGACGTGGCGGCACACGGATTGAAGATCGCGTGTGTGAGCAGCTCGGCGGAGATGCACGTGGCGGAACCGCAAAAGCGTGCCCAACAACTCGCCGATGCGCGAAGTTTCATCGATCTGGCGGCGGCTCTGGGCGCGCCTTACGTGCGCGTCTTTGGAAACAAAATGGAAGGACCGCGAGAGGAAGTTATCGCTCGGGTTTCTTCCGGGCTGCATGAGTTGGGCGAGTATGCGGGGCCGCGAAATGTAACGGTCATCATTGAATCGCACGGGGATTTCACGGATTCGCCCACGTTGAAAGAAATATTGACGCGTGCCGATTCCGAGCATGCCGCTTTGCTGTGGGATGCGCACCATACATTTGATACTTCGCACGAAGATCCGGAATTCACGGTGTCGCAATTGGGGAAATGGATCCGCCACACGCACTTGAAGGATTCGGTGCCTGCCGGGAAAGAGCGGCATTATGTGCTCACCGGAAAAGGCGACGTGCCGGTGAAACGGCAGGTGGAGGCGTTGGTCAAAATCAATTACAGCGGGTTTTATTGCTTCGAGTGGGAAAAAGTGTGGCACCCGGATTTGCTCGAGCCGGAAGTGGCGTTTCCCGATTACGTCAAAGTCGTTGGTGAGTATCTGCGGCAGGCGCAAGCCAAAGCCTGAGCCGCGTCAATCAGGAACAAGGTGTGCGTTAAAGTTTGCTGTTGTTGCGTATTGACTGTACGACTTGGCCGATCGCATCGATAACCACGTCAGATCTATCGATGATGATGAAGTGACCGCTGTTCTCTGCGAGGAGTTCCTTGCTATTTGTCGAGGGGGACAAAAGCTTCTTATGCAGCTCCGCGTATTTCATGCGCCACTGCTCCACGACAGGCGGCGGCAATGGGGGCGCGTTGCCGGCGCTAATGTCAACAAGCGGCTTGTTCCCGGGTGGATGACTTTGGTCTTTGTCGATAGCGTCGGCCTGCGCCACACAATCCAGCAACATGTCGAGACCTTCGGGTAGCTTGCCGGGCGAATCGGCTTTGCCACGGACCTGTTTATTCGCCCAAAGATGAAATTCGCGATCGCGGGCCGAGAGCTTGGCGAAGTTCGGATCGTCTTCCATTCCTATCGCCATTTTTAGACCGGCAGGAGACGGGGGCGGCGGCGGGAGCATCGGTGGTGAGGCTGCTGTCGCTCCTCCCGACGGTGGACGACGATTTATCATAGCCATTGCATGATCGACTAAAACCAGGCCCGCGACATCGTTCGGGTATTGTCCGGCATAGAGACGTGCGATCACCGCACCTACGAATGCCCGATGAGCACGTATCGACCTTTGATTCCCGCGTTCTTCAGTGCTTCGTGAATTTCGCTTACCCGCAGCGAACAGGAGTCTGTCGGGCCATCATCACTCCAAGCGGTCCCGGAATGGTCATAGGAGCATATCTAGGCGCAATTCCCAACCTTTCAAGAAGAAATATTCTCTTTCTGAGATGTACCCAACTATTTTCGCGTGATTGTTCAAGACATAGTCCCCGTTGATGATTTCGGGGGATGCTACATGACTCAGAGTGAGGAACACGAAAAAGAGCGCGATACATAAGAGACCAAGGATTTGTATACTGCGGACGACCCAGCGCGGCTTTCCACGAGACGGATCTCCGCCTTTAGACCGTCGGTCAACAATAACCAAGGGAATTGCAAGCGCGAAGATACCTAAATGCAGCAGAAACGCTTTCGCCCCTAATTTGTCCATGGTTAATCCAAAAAAGCTCGCGACGAAAACGCACACACCTGCAATGAAGCCGGGCAACGCCATTATTGCGATGGCTTTTCGCATGACTTGTTGTGTTCAACTTTATGCCTGCCAACAGCCGTTTGTCTAAGTCCCGGTAAGCCGCGTATGTGGAAACTGACCTCACCACTAGCAGCCTGGAAATACGGCGCGCAAGGCTGATTGATTCGATACTGGGCGGCTGGCATAATTCTGCTCCCTTGGTTGGGCACAGAGGCCTTCATGAAACGTGAGTATCACCGTTGGTATTCTTCGCGGCTGGGCATTGATTTGGGGGTGGTGGTGTATGGGCATTGGGGAACGCCGATGATGGGATTTCCTACCAGCGCGGGGGATGAGTGGGAATTGGAAAACCAGGGGATGATCGGGGCGCTGGGGGATTTTATTGATGCGGGCAGGATTAAGTTTTTCTCGGTGAACTCCGTGAATCATCACGGGCTTTACAACCGGGGGACACACCCGTTTCATCGCAGCTATATGCAAGCGATGTTCGACGGGTATTTGCGTGAGGAAGTTGTTCCGTTTATCTGGGACAACTGCAAATCGGCAGTGGCTATTTCGACGATGGGGGCGTCTTTCGGGGCGTATCACGCGGCGAATACTTTGTTCAAGCATCCGGATGTGTTCAAGCAGTGTTTCGCGATGTCTGGAGTGTATGACGTTCGAAATTTCATGGACGGGATGTACGACGACAATTTTTATTTCAATAATCCGGTCGATTATCTGGCGAATTTAAGCGACCCGTGGCTGCTGGGGCAACTGGCTTCCTGCGATATTCACATTATTACCGGCACGGGGCCGTGGGAAAAGAGCGGGGCGAGCTATCGTTTGTCGGAAATTTTATGGAGCAAGGGCATTCGCCACTCGCTCGACGATTGGGGGCCGCAGGGTGGGCACGATTGGCCGTATTGGAAGAACGAGATGCGCGAATATATTTCGCGGCTGTTCTAGACGGCCGCTGTAAAGGGCACTTTTTCGCGGCTCTTTATTTAAAAAGCGAAGTGCCTGGGAACCTGGCGGCCCCGCCAAGTTCTTCTTCAATGCGCAAAAGCTGATTGTATTTTGCGATGCGATCGGTGCGGCTGGCCGAACCGGTTTTGATTTGTCCCGCGGCAGTAGCAACTGCGAGATCGGCGATGAAGGTGTCTTCCGTTTCACCAGAGCGATGAGAAATAATGGAATTGTAGCCGGCTTTGCGGGCCAACTCGATGGCGTCGATGGTTTCGGTAACGCTGCCAATTTGATTCAGCTTGATCAGAATGGCGTTGGCCACGCCTTCGGTGATGCCGCGGCCGAGGCGCTCGGTGTTGGTGACAAAAAGATCGTCGCCGACCAGTTGGATGGATTTTTTCCCGGCGCCTTTGCGGCCGACACTTTCGGTAAGCTCTTTCCATCCGCCCCAGTCGTCTTCGGCCATGCCGTCTTCAATGGAAACGATGGGATATTTTTCGACCCAAGTGGTCCAGTAGGCGGCCATTTCGGTGCTGGTGTGCTGCGATTTATCAGACTTCTTGAAAATATATTTGCCGGCGGTTTTGTCGTAGAACTCGCTCGCGGCGGGATCGAGGGCGATGCGGACCTGGTCTCCCGGTTTATATCCGGCGGCGGTGATGGCCTCGAGCACGATCTGAATGGCTTCTTCATTGGATTTGCAGCTGGGCGCGAATCCGCCTTCGTCGCCGACGGCGGTGGAGTAGCCGCGTTTTTTTAGCGCTGCTTTCAGCGCGTGGAAAATTTCGACGCCCCAGCGCAGCGCTTCCGAAAAATTCGGCGCGCCGACAGGCATGACCATGAATTCCTGAAAGTCGACGGAACTATCCGCGTGGGCGCCACCGTTGAGAATATTCATCATGGGGACGGGTAAAAGATTCGCAGAGGAATCGGTGGAGTAGCGAGAAAGATATTTGTAGAGAGGCTGTTTCAGAGCGATGGCGGCGGCGCGCGCGGCGGCCATCGATACAGCCAGGATCGCGTTGGCGCCCAGCCGCGATTTCGTGGGCGTGCCATCGAGCGAGATCATTTTATGATCGAGGGCGCGCTGGTCGGCGGCATCCAGGCCTGTCACCGCTTTGGCAATTTCTCCGTTGGCGTTCGCGACTGCTTTCAGGACTCCTTTGCCCAGGTAGCGCGACTTGTCGCCATCACGCAATTCCAGAGCTTCGTGCTCGCCGGTGGAGGCGCCGGAGGGAACGGCGGCGCGGCCGACTGCGCCGGACGTGAGGGTTACATCCGCTTCTACGGTGGGATTTCCGCGCGAATCGATAACCTGGCGCGCATGCACTCGCGTAATTTTCGTGGACATTATCTTGGTGAGTCTCCTTGAAGGTGAATGGCGATTTTACAGAAAAGCGAGAAGAAGAGCACGTCAAGGGTAATTCGACATCTGGCGTATCGATCAGGAAGGCTTTTGACCCTACAAAACGCAAACCGCTTCACCGCTGAATTCCCGTCAACTCCATAGCTCTCTTCGCCTCCGCATTCCTCATAAACCACTCCCAAACACTCCCACTTCGCAAATTTTCCGCGCTCAGTAGCGTCATCCCCACATCCAATCCCAGCGTATCGGCCGAAACCCAGCCCGTAGCGGGATTAAACGCGTCCGCGAATCCGTACTTTCCCCAAATTTTTCCACCATACTGATTTTTCATCGCATGCATCGCCGCAATGCAAATATCCGAAGCGATCATCAGCGATCCTCCGGCCGCGCAAGGCACCACGCTCCCATCAATCCTGCCGTGCCGCGGAGGTCCGCCCCAGGCGGCATACCCTATTGGGCTCGAGGAGCTGGTGATTCCCCAAATATTCTGCGTATAGCCGGGAAACTCCTTGGCCAGATCGGTGTAACACCATTCGCGGTGCGCCCGCGTAGCTGTTCCACAATTTTCAAACCAATCCACCTTCGTTCCGCGGGTCTCTCGCCTTTCGCGAAAATCAAACCACGCAAAGGGATACTGGTAAGTCCACAAAAGTGAAGTCCCAATATAGGTGTAACCCGCGTAGCTATTGGGTTCCCGTCCCCACGCATACCAGGCATCCGCCGGCAGTGCATGTGTTGGTGAACCAATGCCCAGCAAATACATCGCCGCCAGTTGGCAATACTTATCGTAACGAAATTTGATGAAGCCCTCGGGCTTCCATCCGTGCGACAGTAGCTTCCCATCGCCGTTGGTCATCCACGGAAAATCGTAGCGGCTATAAAGCAGTGTTGCCAAATCGCTGATCTCATGATCCTCATGAAAATATTCCCGGCACGTCAGGGCCCCAGCCAGCAACCAGATCGAATCGCTCGTGGAAATTTCTACTTCCTTCCAGCGCTCCCCGCTATGCACATCAATAAAATGGTAAAACCACCCATTCGTCGCCAACACTTTTCCATTCGTATAACTCCGCAGCGCGCGCCGGACCCGGTCCTTGGCCTGCCCCCGGGAGATCCACTTCCGTTCCGCGCCAATACACATGGCCGTTAAGCAAAATCCCGTCACCCCGGTACTTCCGCGCGCCTCATCTCCCTTTTTAACGTTGTCCGCCACGTCTCCATGAATTAAATCGCAGCAGATCCCGGTCTCTTCATCGCTGGAATCCCGAAAATATTGAAAGCACCGGCGTGCTAACTCACCGAGTAGGGCGTCATTATCATGTCTCTTCGCAAATACCAATCCTCGCGCTGGAGTTACGGTTACGGCAAGCCCTGCCGCAGCAACAACGCCACTACCAATTCTCAAGAACTCACGCCTCTTTACGAAGCGGCGCTTCCTATGAAAATCTTTTTCACTATCTTTCACCCGATCTCCTAATCGACCAACGGACACGCACTTCTACGGAACGGGAAATGAGTTCAATTCAATCATGTGTAGACCGGCAATGCATCACCTAACCTCCTTGGGCAGCCCATCTTGTCGGCGCAATTTGCATTTTTTTGCTTTTGAATTTGTGCGGTCCGCTGATGCTCGCTCTTTTTCGGGCCGTCATTCGGGGTGTTCCAGCGGCTACACACGGATGCCGAGTTTGAAGGCATTGGTGTAGGTCCGGCCACTGTGCATCGAATCATTAAAAAACTCGGAGGAAGGATTTGGGGCGAGGGAGAGCCGGAGCATGGAGCTATGTTCTATTTCACCGTAGGAGTGCAAGAACCAAGAGCGACAGTAGCGAAGGCAAATGGCAATGGAATAGTGGAGCTCGAGCATGAAGGAAAAAGCTAAAATTCCCAAAATGTGAGAAGTGGTTCGTTCGCGCGGAACGCGATCGCGTCCTGGGACGAAGATGCTGAGCCTTAACGATCAGGCGGATTCGGGTTCTTCTATTAGGGATTCCTGGCGGACTACTACGACTATTCCTGAGTCGGTGACGTGGAAGCGGCGCTTGTCGGCTTCCGTGTCGTAGCCGATTTCGGTGCGCTCGGGGAGGCTTACGTGGCGGTCGATGATGGCGCGGCGGATGCGCGAGTGGCGACCGACGTTGACGTGATTGTAGATGATGGATTCGGAGACTTCGGAGTAACTGTTCACGCGAACATCGGAGCCGAGCACGGATTTCATTACGCGGCCTCCGGAAATGATGGAGCCGCCGGCAACGATGGAGTCGAGGGCCACGCCCATGCGCTCGGGATCGGCGAAAACAAATTTGGCCGGGGGATACTGGTGAATCCAGGTGCGTAGCGGCCAGGAAGTGTCATACAAGTTGAAAACCGGGGAGACGCTGACCAAATCCATGTTGGCTTCGTAGTAGGCGTCGAGGGTTCCGACATCGCGCCAGTACAGGGCGTCTTTGCGATTTTCATCGACGAAATTGTAGGCGAAAACGCGATGCTTGGAGATGATGCGGGGAAGAATGTCCTTGCCAAAATCATGATGAGATTTGGGATCTTCAGAGTCGGCCAGCAAAATGGGAATCATCAGGTGAGTATTGAAAACGTAGATGCCCATGGAGGCGCTGCAATGTCCGGCCTGATGAGGGGATTGTTTCGGGTGCGCGGGCTTTTCTTCGAAGCCTACGATGCGCCAGTCTTTATCGGTTTCGATTACTCCGAATTGGCCGGCGGCTTCTTCTACCGGAATCTGAATGGTGGCGACGGTCACGTCGGCGCCGGAATCGACATGCTGCTTGAGCATGCGGCTGTAGTCCATCTTGTAGATGTGATCACCGGATAAAATGAAAACGTATTTGGAGCGCTCACTGCCGATGGAATAAATATTCTGGTACACCGCGTCGGCGGTGCCTTGATACCACTGCTGCGAGACGCGCATTTGCGGAGGAAGCACTTCGATATATTCGCCGAGGCCAGCGAGAGGAGACCAACCGGCGCGAATGTGACGATTGAGGCTGAGCGCTTTGTATTGAGTTAAGACGAAGACGCGGCGCAGATTGGAATTAATGCAATTGGAAAGAGTGATGTCGATGATGCGGTAGAGGCCGCCAAAGGGCACCGCGGGCTTGGCGCGGTCGCGCGTTAGCGGCCACAATCGTTCACCCTGGCCCCCAGCGAGAAGGACGCCAATAGCGTCGCGCATATCGGACATGGACAGACCCCCGGGTGACTCTGTGCGAGCGGGTAGATTCTAACAGTATCGGCAAGGGCGGGTACAAGCCTGGAAGGGACGATATTTTCGCCACGCACACGTTTTTCTTGATATTTACTTCTAGATAATGCCGGTTACCGTTTCCTTACTAAAGCAGGGCCGCGCCGCTGGGAAGCCTGCCTTCACAAAGATCCCTTGACTTTAGTGCCTGCAATTGATTAGAAGATGCCAACGGCCTCGTGAGACAATCTATTCAGAACGGCACCAATATAAGGAGCCGCTAGAAACCAATCCTAACCGGATTGGGGGTGACAAAAAATTGGCCGAAGTTATTATCCAGGAGAGTGAGTCACTGGAAAATGCACTGCGCCGTTTTAAGCGCAAAGTGCAGCAGGAAGACATCATCAAGGAAATAAAGAAGCACAGCTTCTACATGAAACCCGGCGAGAAGCGCCGGACAAAAGAAGCGCTTTCGCGGAAGCGACTGCGTAAGAAGCAGCGCCGGGAAGCGGATTAATT
>Ga0182024_10002869_pt1 | contig 41978 bp, 29 predicted proteins | sample P32metaG_FD_120480 | JGI IMG/M metagenome (GOLD analysis project Ga0182024, IMG submission 120480) | Permafrost microbial communities from Stordalen Mire, Sweden - P3-2 metaG (Illumina Assembly) | ecosystem: Environmental > Terrestrial > Soil > Wetlands > Permafrost | place: Sweden: Stordalen... | reverse complement strand
TGGAATCGTTACAATGCGGAAGAACTGCGCCGCGCCTATCCCGAAATCTCGCCCTCCAAAATCGAGATTGTCGGTTCGCCCCAATTCGATTTTTATTGGGATCCGTCCTACTGCTTGTCTGAAGCGGAATGGCGCCGCCAGTTGTCGCTTCCCGAAGGGCGTCCCGTGATTCTTTTTGGCGGCGGCCACTTTTTCTGCGCCCCGCACGAGCCGCTTTTCCTAAAGCAGATCGATGACGCCATCACTGCAAAAGAAATTCCCGGCAACCCGATCATCCTGTTTCGCCGTCATCCGGTTGACGAAATCGAGCGCTGGTTGCCTGTTTTGAACCAAGCGAAGAACGTCGTCTACCACGATCCCAGCCCGGGAGGAGAGGTCACCGGGCACGCAAATATAAGCCGCTCGGACATTCAGAAGCTCGCGTCATGTTTATTTCACAGCCATGTGCATGTGAACGTAGCTTCCACAATGGCCATTGACGGCGCCATCTTCGACCGCCCTCAAATCGGGCCCGCTTATGATGACTCGCCAAACCGAAGATACGATTTAACCTGCAGAGAGCTGTATCTGCATGAACATTACCTGCCGATTACGCGCTCGGGCGGCCTCGAAATCGTCAACAGCAGAGACGAACTCGTGCAAGCGATTCGCCTGGGCTTTGAAGATCCGGGCCGCCTGCGCGAAGGCCGAAGAAAACTCGTGCGCGAGGTTTGCTCGTATGACGATGGCCGTGCCACCGAGCGCGTCGCCCGCGAAGTCCGGTTGTTCCTTGAGCAAGCGGTTCCGGCGCGTGACGCAGTGGCGAGGTCGGCTTAGAACCCAGATGATTTCTCAGGCTGAACGCTCCAATTTCTTACGACAGTGCTGGCGGACGCGCCGGTGGAAGGATGGCGTGGGAACCCTGCTGCTGCCGCTGCGCATGTCGCTGTATCGATTGCGCAAAGAAGCTCTCGGGCGCAACAAGCGCAACGGGATTGCTTCCATCCCCAACCATTCTGCGGCGCAACAGATTCCCGCTTTCACCTCGGACGTTCATCCGATATTTTGCAACCACCCTTCGATCTTGAAGCGGCCGTTTCGTCTTGAAATCTTATTCGCCGAGGCTGATGCGCAACTTCGAGGCATTTTCCGGCTCGCCGGCGGCCGCGCCGCATCGTTGGACGAGGCCACAATCGAATCGAGCAAGGACCCCGAGGACGCGCACGCTTACCACCGGCTCTATTGGGCGCTTCGCTATGCGCAGGCCGCATCGTTCGGCCACACAGGGGCGCAGCAAGGCTTTCTTCGCGATCTGACGCGATATCTCGATGGCCGCTGGGAATCGTCTGCGATTGCAGCGTGGCCGTATACCACGGCCGAGCGAATCGGCTCGCTGACCGCGATACTTTTCTGGATTGATTACAGCCGCATTCCTACACTGACTCCTCTGATCGCACCGATCAAAGCGCAAATTTGGAAGGACGGCATCCGCCTGTCTTCAAACGTCGAAGTCGGGCTTGGGTTGCACAACCATTTGCTCAACGACGCTCGCGGCCTGTTCCTTGCCGGTGCGGCGCTGGACTCCGAATGCGAACAAGCCGCGCAATGGCGCGAGCAGGCGCTGGATTTGTGGGACGAGTACTTTCCGAGGCTAGTCCTGGAAGACGGAACCTTCGCGGAGCAATCGAGCCATTACCATCTTCTGCTGTGCCGGACAGCTCTTGAATACCGGCTGGCAGCCCGTAGCGCAAATCGGCCACTGCCGGCGGGATTCGAGCAGCGCCTTCGGGCCATGTTCGATCTGGCAAACGAACTCCTGCGCCCCGATGGCTCGCTCGCTCGATTCGGGCACAACTCTCCGGATCGCGTCATATCGGATTTGTGGGGTCTGCTCGCCGCCGCGAACCATTATGGACTTCTCCGCGAGCCTCCCCGACACCGCGCGATAACGCTCTTGACGCTCTTTTACTGCGGCGCGCGCCCTGAGCTTTCTGAGCCCGTGAACGCATCAACCTCGTGCCTCTTCCCCAACGGAGGATTCGCAATTCTCCGGTCGCCCGAATTCAATGCCGAACTCACCGCGCACGGTGACGGGCGGGACACCGTCGGCCCGCACGGAGACGCCGGCAGGGGAAGTTACGAGCTTTGGTGGAATGGCCAAGTGCTCGTGCGTGAGCCCGGCAGTTACTTCAGCTCGTCGGATACCGCCGCTGAGTTTTATCAGTCCGCCGACGCCCAGAACGTTACCTCGCTTGATGGACTGTCACCGGCCATCGCCAAAAGCGACGCAAGGTTTCTGGCTTCCTGGTATTGGCCGCAAGGCGGCGTTTGGAAACAAATCGACGAGGCCGGATTTCAGTTTCGATGCGAGTCATTCAGCCGGCTGCAAACGGATATTGTTTTGTCGCGAAAATGGCATCTTCACCAGCCGGATACGTTTACGTTGGAAGAAACGGTCGAAGGGACCAGTTGCGTTCGAATCGAATCGCGCATTTGCATTGGTGACGCCGCCTGGGGGCCGATCGAAAGAGCCGGCGGAAAAGAACTCGGAAGCCTGACCTGGCGCGGAGAGGACGGATCTTCGGCCCGGATGATCGTGAAAGCACCCGCGACCATGACCCTGGCGGAACGCCCGTGTTCATTCCTTCCGGAATATGGCGTCGAAAAACGGGGTCGTTCGCTTTTGCTCACAGGCATTCAACAGCTCCCTTTTTCCTGGACAGTGGAGTGGAAACTAAGAGAGGCAGCATGATAACCGAAACAGCGCAGACATCGGATGCAGTCGAACCGCAGTCCCTCAGGGAAGCCGTTCGAAAATTTTGGGGCACGCTTCCTTGCGGCGTATCGCACAGCGCCCAGCCCACGGATTCCCACGCCTTTTTTGAGGAAACCGAAAAGCATCGATTCAAGATCCACACCGATCTGGATCGCCCGTTTATGAAGGACGCGGTGCGGTTCACCGAGCACACCGGGAAATCCGTGTTGGAAGTCGGTGTCGGCATAGGCGTGGACGCTATGGAATGGCACAAGGCGGGCAACCACGTCACGGGCATCGACTACAACATGCCCAGTGTCGAAATCACGAAGGCTCGTTTCCGAGATGCGGGCGCCGAGGGAACGTTTCTCAACGGCGATGCCGAGAATCTGCCCTTTCCGGACAACTCGTTCGACCTGGTTTACTCCTTTGGCGTTCTCCACCACACGCCGGGAACCGAGAAAGCGATTCGAGAGGTCTATCGCTGCCTGAAACCGGGCGGCCAGGCCATCATCATGCTGTATTACAAGTGGTCGGCCATGACCTGGGGCCACATCGTTTATGGGAACGGCATCCGCCAGGGCGGACTCTGGAAGACCAGGAGCTTTGCGGATTTGATCAGCCGGTACACCGAATGGGACAGCCAGACGGAAACAAACATCTGCCCGCTCACCAAAGTGTATTCCAAGCGCGAAGCCGCGAAAATGTTCCGGCAGTATAAAAACGTCCAGATGGAGCTTCACTACCTCTGGCGCGGCCACTTTGGTCCGTTTCGGAGAGTCGTACCTCTTCTGCCGAAATCGATGCAGGAGCGCCTGCACGAAAGATTTGGCTGGAATTTGTTCATACGAGGAACCAAGTAGCCGACTGCCATGTGCGGAATAGCCGGCATTTTCGATACGCAACGGCCGCCTCAACTGGCCGACCTCCGGCCGATGGTGGATATTCAGTCCCATCGCGGCCCGGATGCGGACGGATTTTTGATCGATGGCCCGCTGGCTATGGGCATGCGGCGGCTCTCGATCATCGACCTCGCTGGTGGAGACCAGCCCATCTTCAACGAAGACCAATCCCTCAGTGTTGTGATGAACGGCGAATTGTTCAACTACGTCGAGCTGCGCGACGGCCTGATTCAACAAGGACACAAGTTCTCTTCGAAGAGCGACACCGAGATCCTTGTGCACTTGTACGAAGAATACGGCCCCGCGCTGCTGCCGAAGCTGAATGGGATGTTCGCCTTTGCGCTGTGGAACAGGAAATCGCGCTCCTTATTGCTGGCCCGCGATCGGATGGGCGTAAAACCGCTTTACTACGCGCGCATTGGCTCGCGCTGGCTCTTCGGCAGCGAACTGAAAGCGCTGCTCACGCAGAGCGACCTTGACACCGAACTCGATTTGGATGCGCTGGCTGATTTTCTCCGCCTCTCCTACATTCCCCGCGAGGCTACGCCCTACCTTCAGGTGCGCAAGCTGCTTCCCGGCCATTACCTGTTCGTTCAGGGCGATCGTTTTGAAAATAAAGCCTGGTGGAATCTGGCCGAGATTCCCACGGATCCCATGCCGGCGCCCGATTCGCCGGAAGGCAAGAACCGGCTCGTAGCGGAATTTGACGACGCCGTGAAGCTGCGGATGCGCAGCGACGTTCCGGTCGCATCGTTTTTGAGCGGCGGACTCGATTCGAGCGTCGTCACAATTACGGCTCAGCGGCTATCGTCCGTCCCGATGCAAACGTTCGCATTGGGCTTCGAGCATACCGAATTCGACGAAAGGCCTTACGCGCTTTCCGTGGCTCGTACCGCGGGCACCGACCATCACGAGCTTTCCGCATCAGTGCAGGATGCCATCGAGCAGCTTCCATTGTTGCTCTGGCATATGGATGAGCCGATGGGGGATTCCTCCATCATCCCCAATTACCTGATCAGCCGGATGGCGGCCGCGAACGTGAAGGTTTGCCTCTCGGGACTCGGCGGCGACGAGCTGTTCGGCGGCTATTCGCGCTATGTTGATCCGGGCGTCGGCAAAATTCGGCGAGTTTTTCAGCACGCACCCGCGGCCGCAAGGGTTCTCGCTCCGATGATCGACCGGTACAATTTTCACTGGGCAGAGGAACTTCGGCTCGCCGGCAGCCCGTCCGCGGCGTGGCGCAGCTATCTGCATCGCCTGCAAATTTTTAATACGCGGTCCCTCGAAAAGATCGGCTTCCCTGCCGCGGGCCACGCGGAAGAGACCATCGAAACTCTGTGGAACAAATATCCCGGCACGGACGCCGTCTCGCGCCGTCAATTCATCGACCAACAGACGTATTTGCCGGACCAGATTCTGGCATTGACGGACCGTATGTCAATGGCGAACTCGCTCGAAGTTCGTGTGCCCTTTATGGATTATCGCCTCGTGCGGTTCACGCAGCGAGTTCCGGGTAGTTTGAAGCAGAACTCCCACGGCGATTTCAAAATTCTTCTGAAGAGGACGCTCGGTCAGCGATGCCCGCCGCAGATTTTGCGACGGCCTAAATGGGGCTTTGACACGCCGCTCAGCCGTTGGGTTCAGCAACCGGCTCTTTTTGATCTGATCCGCGGATTGCCCGAAGGAGCAGCCGTCAAGCAGGGCTTATTCAATGCCGAGGGCGTTCGAGAGTTCGTGCAGGACCGGCTAACGGCGGGTCGCCAGGCCCGGCGCGTATGGAACATGTTCGTGCTGGACATATGGCTGCAGGTGCACCGGCGTCTCTCTCCGCCGCGTGAGACTCTTTCTGAGCTGGTTGGGGCCTACGCGTGAGCGCTCCCCGCGTAACGGTGCTCACGGCGGTTCGCAACGGCGCCCGCTTTCTGGCGGCCACGATTGAAAGCATCCAAAAGCAGACTTTCACCGACTGGGAATACATCATCGTGGACGATGCCTCCACCGATGAGACCGCAAGCATTGTCGAAAGATTCCAGCGCGGCGATTCACGCATTCAGTTGCTGAAGCGCGGCACGTCAGCCGGTCCTTACGCCAGTGCGAATGACGGGCTGAAAATCGCTCGCGGCAGGTACATTGTCCGGACCGACGGCGACGATTTGTCGCCCGCTCACCGCATCGAGCGCCAGCTCGCATTCCTCGCTGGACACCCGGAATATCGCGCCTGCGTCACCTATTGGCAGGCGATTGACGAGGCAGGCCAAAAGCTCAATGTGGTTGCGCCGATTCCGAACAATCCGCGCGTGTTTCGATGGGCGCTTGTGCTTCGCAGCCAGTCTCTGCACAGTGCTGTTTGTTTCGAGAAATCGGCGATGGAGGAAATCGGCGGCTATCGGGAACTGCCGTTATCGCAGGATTACCGTCTGTGGTGCGAAATGACGCGTCAAGGCTGGCTTGGCACGATTCCCGACATTCTTTGTTACGTCCGATTTCATGGAAGCCGCCAGACCAACAAACATTCCGAAATCCAGCGTGAGCTGGCATTGGACGTCCTGTCGGACCACCTGTTTGCGCTGACAGGAGAACGATGGTCTCGCGAAGAGCTTCTCGCTCTGCGCTCCGTGGGCTACAGCGAACTCATGCCGGTCGATAAAGGCCTTGAAATGCTCGACCGCTGGGACGGGCTCTGGCAAGCGGCAACGGACCTGACGGCCGAGGACAGGATCGAACTCAAACGCATGTCTGCTTTTCGCCGCTGGAAACATCTGCGGTCGAACGTGCGCAGGCAACCCGTTCCGGTTCTCGCGGGCATGCTGAAATTGGTAATGACGAGGCCTCAATATCTGGTGCCGGCGTTGCGCGGAAGCGCACTGTGAAAATACGGTCATGAAAATCTGCTTTGTTTGCTGTGAATATCCGCCGGGGCCTCATGGGGGAATCGGCACGATGACCCAAGTGCTCGGTCGCGCCCTTGCCAGAAACGGCCATGAGGTACGAACGATTGGGGTATATCCGCCCTGGTATCACGCGCCGCAAGCCGAAGTGGACCACGGAGTGCAGGTTTCCAGGCTCTGGGAGCGCGAGCATTCCTTCGGCTGGATCTTTTCCCGTTTCCAGCTTTATCAGGCCGTCTCGGAGCTGGTTCAAAAGGGGCTGGCCGACGTGGTTGAAGTCCCCGACTACGCGGGCTGGGCCGCCGGGTGGAGACGCCTCAACGCCCCCGTCGTCACGCGCCTTCACGGCTCGCTCACTTATTTCGCGTCCGAACTGCACAAGCCGGTCGAGAACACATCCTACTGGCTCGAGCGCGCCTCGTTGCGCCGCGCCGATTATTCCTGCTCGGTCTGCAAATATACGGCGCGGATGACAGAACGGGTTTTCAAAATGCCGCTGAAGTCCACGGCAATTCTCTACAATCCGGTGGAAACTCCCTCCGATACCGAGGGACTTGTCCGCCTGAAGAATCGGGTGCTGTTCAGCGGAACTCTTACCCCGAAAAAAGGCATCGTCTCCCTTATCAAAGCGTGGCCCCTGGTTGCAAATTCCATTCCCGACGCGGAACTGCACGTGTTCGGAAAAGATGGCCGCGCGGAGAACGGGCAATCGATGCAGGAGTTCCTGCGTTCGCTTTTGCCTGAAAACGTGTTTCCTGGCGTTTATTTTCATGGCCACGTCTCGCGGGATGAACTCTTCGCCTCGTATCGGACGGCTACCGCTGCGGTCTTTCCTTCCTACGCGGAGGCATTCGCGGTTGCTCCTCTGGAAGCGATGGCCTGCGGCTGCCCAACGATCTTCAGCCAGCGCGGCAGTGGACCTGAATTGTTGACGCACGAACGCGAGGGTCTGCTGGTTGATCCCGACAAACCCGAAGAAATCGCGGCATCCATTCTCCGCGTCTTGCGGAACCCGTCCTTTGCTCGCGAACTCGGAGAGGCGGGGCGCGTTCGGATTCACCAGGCATTCAGCATTGACCGCCTGATTGCGCGGAACGTGGCGTTTTACGAGAGTTGCGCGGAAGACTTTCGACGGAAGTCGTCGCTGAATTAGCGCCGCATGAGCGGATTCGCGGATCGATGATAAGGGCGGAAATGATGCAAACAGAAGCAGTATCCGAAGGCCGCGAGAGCGAGCTTCCCCGTTTTCACCAGAGGCTCGTGATCGTTTCGCACGTCACTCATTTTCGAGCGGCGGGACGCCTTCATGCGTATGCGCCGTACGCCCGTGAAATTGAAATCTGGGCGGACCTGTTCGATGAAATCGTGATTGCCGCTCCGAGCCGGGAGGCGGAGCCGCCCGGCGACTGCGCACCCATCGGCCGCGCGAACGTCCGCGTTGCTCCTCAAAGAGAGTTGGGGGGAGAAACGCTGGGAGCCAAGATTAAATTGGCTTTCGCCACGCCGCTTATAGCCTGGGAATTGTGCATGGCCATGCGCGGGGCGGATGCGATTCACGTGCGGTGCCCGGGAAACATCGCCGTGCTCGGAACGGTTCTCGCTCCGCTTTTCTCCAACAAATTAGTCGCTAAGTTTGCCGGCCAGTGGAGTCCGGGACGCGATGAGCCCTGGAGCACGCGATTTCAGCGGTCGGTCTTGCGTTCCCGCTGGTGGCGAGGGCCCGTGACCGTCTACGGGCGGTGGCCCGATCAGCCCGCGCACGTAATCCCATTCTTTAGCTCTGCACTCACGAACGAGCAACTTACTCGCGCTCGTTCGGCAATCGCCCGGAGGCCTCCTGATAATCTGCGGCACGTTCTCTTCGTCGGACGCCTTTCGCGCGCAAAGAATGCCGACATTCTGCTCGAAGCGCTGGGGCAACTCCGCCGGGAAGGCGCGCGCTTCACAGCCACGATTGCCGGGGAAGGCCCTCAACTGCCCTCGCTGCAAAAACTTGCCACGGATTTAGGCTTGAACGAAATCGTGCAATTTACCGGAGGCGTCAGCTTCGAGAAAATCATTGAGCTTCTCGAGCACTCCGGCATTTTGGTGCTGGCCTCCGAAACGGAAGGCTGGCCGAAGGCTATTGTCGAAGCGATGGCTTTCGGTTTAGTCACAGTCGGTTCCCAGGTAGGGCTCGTCCCTGAGATCATGGGGGAAGGACGCGGCCTGATGGTCAAGCCGCGCGACGTGGAAGCGCTCGCTGCAACTATAAGGAATGTGCTGGCCGCGCCCGAGCAGTATGCCGAAATGCGAGCACGCGCCGCGGAATGGGCCAGTCACTATTCGATTGAGTCGCTGCGCGAATCGTTGCGCTCTTTGCTCGCTGAAAGCTGGAGCTTACCAATCGAGAATGAGCCGAAGGTGCGGCGAAAACCGTCCGCTGTTTTAAGCTGACCAGGCGGTTGCGAAAGCCGGGCGGATCGAAGGGCAGCAGACGCAAGTAAATAGGAGTAGTTTGAGACGGATGCCCGATCAAAAACAAAATCGAACCTGCGCGGGCGCAACGGATGCGGACCGGCGCTCCGCTCTTTTTGTCGGCGCGTTCGTGCCTAGCTCGCTGGGCTCGCGAGGCATTTCGGAGGACGTCTCGCTTCGTCTCGCCGCGTCGGGCTGGGAGATTCTGACGACCTCCCGGCGTCCTGGCCGTTTGGGGCGGCTTGCCGACATGCTATTCACCGCTTGGCGCGAGCGGCAACGCTACCAGGTGGCGGCGATCGACGTATACAGCGGCAACGCCTTCGCATGGGCTGAGGCAGTTTGCTGGATGCTGCGCGAGGTCCATAAGCCCTACGTACTCATGCTGCACGGCGGAAATCTCCCTAAATTTGCGTCTACGCGAGCTGCACGCGTGAAAAAGTTGCTGGCTTCCGCTTGCGCGGTTACGACGCCTTCCCGCTATTTGCTCGAGCGCATGCAGGCTTACCGCAAGGGCATTCTGCTGATCCCCAACGCCATCGAGATCGGCAACTATGGTTTTACGCTAAGGAGTCCGGCGGCGCCTCGCCTCGTATGGCTGCGGGCCTTCCATCACACGTATCAGCCCGAACTCGCGGTGCAAACTCTGGCAATTCTTTCGAACGACTTCCAGGATCTTCAGTTGACCATGGTCGGCCCGGACAAGGGCGATGGAAGCCTCGAGCAAACTCGACGAGAGGCGGAAAAGCTGCGCGTCGGACAGCGCCTGGTTATTGCTGGTGGAGTCGCAAAAAATCAGGTGGCGGAAAGGCTTGCTGCCGCTGACATTTTCCTGAACACTTCGCGGGCGGACAACACTCCGGTCAGCGTCATCGAGGCAATGGCCGGCGGATTGTGCATCGTCAGCACGAACGTCGGCGGCATTCCTTTTCTGCTGCAGCACGAGCGAAACGCGCTGCTCGTCAACGAGAATGATCCGGCCGCCATGGCTGCGGCGGTGCGCCGCATTCTTACGGAGCGCGATTTATCCGAGCGCCTCTCGCGGAATGCCCGCCACGACGCGGAACAATTCGACTGGTCCGCAATTGTTCCTCAGTGGGACGGCCTATTGCATTCCATCGCGCAATTCGGCCAATCGGCGCGGGTGCCCGGCTCGTCGTTCGCGCTTCCCTCCAAGCTGAATAAGCCGGCCGTTTCAACGGACTTTCATCCGACGGGAACGGGCCGCACCACATGATCGTCTCCACCAAAACCGCTCATGCAGCGCAAACCGTCTCGATTTCTCTGGTTGTCGCTTGCCGCAACGAGGCAAAGCATATTCGCTTGTTCCTCGATTCTCTCTTGGCTCAGGATATGCAGGGCTTTGACTGGCAAATCGTTGTCGCGGACGGTGCGAGCGATGACGGCACCCGGCAAGTGCTTCAGGAATACGCAAACGGCAATCCTCATATCACCGTGATCGATAATTCCGCGAAAATCGTCTCGTCCGGGCTCAACTCCGCGATCAGTGTTGCCCGCGGAACCATTATTCTGCGCATGGACGCGCACACTGAATACGCTCAGGATTACGTCAAGAAATGCGTGGAGGCTCTGGAGAAAACCGGCGCTGACAACGTCGGCGGCCCCGCTCGCACCAAGGCGGAAGGCTTGCGGCCTCGCGCGATTCAAGCCGCCTATCACAGCCGATTTTCCACGGGCGGCGCCCGCTTTCACGATGACGACCATAGTGGCTTCGTCGATACGGTGCCCTACGGCTGCTGGCGCAAAGAAACCCTGTTGCGATTGGGACTCTTTGACGAAGAACTCGTTCGGAACCAGGACGACGAACTCAACCTGCGTCTCATTCGTTCGGGCGGCAAAATCTGGCAATCCGCCGCAATCGTTTCGTGGTATCGCCCGAGAACGAGCCTTTCCGCGCTCTTCCGCCAATACTTTCAGTACGGTTTCTGGAAAGTACGCGTCATTCGCAAGCACCGGATTCCCGGCTCGTGGCGCCATTTGATACCGGGAGTTTTCGTGTCCGTGAATATCTTGTTGCTCCTGACCGCGGCGTGCACTGGGATTACGGGGGCGCCTAGTGTCGCACGCGTAGTGCTGCTCGGGTGGATTACGCTGCTGGTAGCCTATGTGGTCGCGTGTCTGGTTGCTTCTTTCCTTGCCGCACGGCGGTGCGGTTGGTCCCTGTTGCTTTTTCTGCCAGTCACTTTCGCCGTCTTTCACTTTTCCTACGGGCTTGGTTTCCTGATGGGCTCGCTCTACTGGGCGTTCCGCGGAAAGGCGCAATCGCGCCTCGGAGATTTCTTCGTCGGGGTAAGTCGATGAGTTCTCCTCCTACCATCCCTTCCGCTCCGGTCGACGCCGAAGCCCGCGAAATTCTGCGCATCCGCGCCGAATATGAGCGCCGCCGCAAGGAAATTCCCGCCGACTTTTACAGCTTGGGCCGTCCAACGAACCTCTTTTTCGACACCCAACTCGTTCGCGGTTGCATCGCCTCCCTCAAACACGAGGGAATGTTCCCGCTGGAGGGACTCAGTGTCGCCGATGTTGGCTGCGGGGCCGGGCGATGGCTTCTCGAGTTTGCGCAATGGGAGGCCACGGACCTTCACGGAATTGAGTTGGACGAAGCCCGGCTTGAGCGCGCGAGAGCGCGTTTGTCGTCCACCGCCGACTTGCGCGTCGGCGACGCCCGTTTTCTCCCCTGGGCGCCGAATTCTTTCGATCTGGTCTCGCAATTCACTCTCTTCAGCTCGATTCTCAGCCCGTCCGTTAAACAGCAAGTCGCGGCGGAAATGCTGCGAGTGCTCAAGCCGGGCGGACTTATTCTTTGGTTTGACCTGCGCATCGACAATCCTCGAAACACCAACGTGCGCGGGATCCCGGCCGGCGAAATTCGTTCGTTGTTTCCAAACTGCCCGGTCCGATTACGGCGCGTTACGCTGGCTCCTCCCATCGCGCGGTTGGTTGTTCCCATTTCATGGCTCGCCGCGGAGATTCTCGAACGAATCCCTTTTCTTCGAACCCACTACCTGGCCGTAATTCGCAAAACTTCCTAAGTCGCGTTTTTTCTTGGCGTTCCGCCCCACGCCAAGATCGTCCTACCGGTCCGCCTACATGGGCAAATCCTTTCTCTTTTTGTGAAATCCCCTTATGCAGACTATTTACATGCAGCTGAAAATACAGGGGTTATACGGGCAAGTCACGTGCACATCCTTGAGTAGCCAGCGCACCGGTTTCGGTCTGCCGGCTATCTGTGTACATCGTTCAGCCTTACTGGGACTTAAGGGGCGTAAGCTTGCCTGGTCGTTTGAACCTGTTCCCTTTTCCGCCGATATTCAATGTGTTCATCCGCAGATAAGTCTGAAATCTCCTAATTAAGTGCAACCGGCACCCTACAAGACTTCCGCTCAGCAGGACGCGCTGGTTTCGGTGATTATTTGCACCTGCGGCCGCGCATCCGCGCTGCAGAACTTACTGAAAGCCATCGAACTTCAGACCTATCAAAATTTCGAGATTTTGATCGTTGACGGCAACCAGGAGCCTTCACCCGCGCGCGAAGCCGTTGAGAATTATCTGAAGCAATCGAATCTTTCCGAAAAACTGGCGTTGATCAAGTCGGAAAAGGGCCTTACCCGGCAGCGCAACGTGGGGTTGGAAGGGGCCAGCGGAGAAATCATCTGTTTCTTCGATGACGACGTCACCATGGAGGAAGATTTTCTTTCCAGGGTTGTCGCGCTATTCGCGAGCGCCGATATGCAGGACGTTGGCGGGATCACGCCCTACGACACGCTGCACTATCCCTACGCGCTGAGTTTGCGGTGGCGCCTGCGCGCAGCCCTAGGCGTGATGCCGAGTCTGAATCCCGGCGATGTCGACCGACTCGGAAGAGCGGTGCCCATCAGCTTTCTGAAACCATTCGCGGGAAGCAAACAAATCGGATGGCTGCCCGGATTCGGCATGATCTATAGGCGTGCCGCCGTGGAAGGCCTGCGCTTCGATGAGTTGCTGCCGACCTATGGCGGAGAAGATCGCGATTTCTCGATGCGTGTGGGAGAACGCTATCGCCTGCTCGTCTGCGGCGATTTGCACCTGCGGCATCATTACTCGACGGAAGGCCGCAACGACGGTCTCATCCGGCTTCGCGAATGCAGCTTTGGCGCCGGGCGCCGGTTCGCTAAATATGGACGCGGCTTTCGGGATTATGTGACGGTCGCTCGCACTTTCCTGGGCGATTTTCTGGTTGATCTGATTGCGTTCGCGCGAAGCCCCTTGCCCGTGAATTTTTTCGCGATTTTTGTAAGGCTGCACGCTTCGTTCCAGGGGCTCCGGTCAGTAAAGAAGGGCGAACGACTCGCGATCGCTTCGCCGGCCCGAAGTTCCTTTGAACGGCGGGAAGTCCCCGTTCTAATACGCAATGAACGCGACCGCTGAAATCCCGCACAACACCGTTTACTCCACCGCCGTTCGCGAGAGTCCGGTCGATTGGACTGTCTTCGGACAACTCTGTGTTTGCGTCATTCCAGCGATGGCGGCCATCGATTTTGCGAATCCCTTGTTGGGTGCGCAATATCTGGCCGGCTCGTTGCTTCTCAATCTCGGCTATCACGTCGTTACGCGCAACCGCTACCGCTACATGGCTCTGCTGCTGGGCGCGGAACCGGCGTTGAGCCTTCTGCGCGGCGCCTTTTTCTATGACAGCATATTTTACTTTCTCGCCCTGGGGACAGTACTTTGGGCCTTCCTTGCGTGGAAGGAAGTCCGGTTCGTCTGGCAGGACTCCACGTGGCGAAGCATAGCGCTGCTCTGCCTTATTTACTGGCTTCTCTCCGTTGCGATTCGGGGAAACTTAGGCGCTAACCTTCGATCCCTTGAGTTTGCCCTTGGCGCGGCTTCGATCTGCTTGTTGGCGAACCGGCGTTCCTACCTGGCTACGGGCCTAATCGGCATACTGATTTCCGCCTCGGCTTACGCCATCGCCATGCTGCCTTACGGCGTGCGCCTCGGTGAGGGCGAACTCGACAACGGCGAGACGATCGGCAATCCGGTTTTGATGGGCGTACCGTGCGCGCTCATCGTTCTGCTCTCGCTCACCGATCGCGGGCGCTACCTGATGATGGAATCGAGGACGACCACGCGCTTGCTCCTTTGTATGATCGCGGGGCAATGGCTGATTCTTTCCGGCTCGCGGGGAAGCTGGCTCATCACCATCATGTGCCTGATGATCGTGTATGCGTACAACAAGCCCAGCCGCAGAACCATCGGCATTGCGATTGGTATTGGAATCGTTGCCAGCCTGATCGTGCTTTCCACGGACCGCGGATCACAAATCACCACCGTGTTCGATAAGACGGTCGATGGCGATCGTTCGCTGAATAACCGCACCAGCGGACGTTCTTCACAATGGGAAGCGCTGCCTCAGCTTTTTGCGGTGTCGCCGATTTGGGGTTGGGGGCCCGGCAACGGCGGCGACGTCGATTATATTTACACTCACAGGCATCTCATCTTCCATTCCCTTTACGAACAAATCATTGCTGAAACGGGTTTGATGGGCTTCATACCTCTGATGACCATCCTCGCGGTCACCTTTCGCCGCTCGGTCCGTCACTACCGCACATATGGTGAGCTCACTCCCATGGTTGGGATCGTCGGCTTCATGCTGATCGGCGTTTCGGTTACCGCTTTCGACTTTATTTCCGGCGTCTTCCTTGGGCTTGCTTTGATTGCCCGCGAGCCCACACCTCGGTTTGTGATGAGAGAGCTCCTGGTTACACCGATGGAAGAACCGGAAGAAGATCCCGTGTCGGTGCAGGAATCTCAGGTTACATAGTTTCATTCCAAGAGCGGGTTTAAAAGTCTTCCGGCAAATTCGCGCCCGAACCACGCAGTCATGAACGAGACCTTACTTCACGTTTACCATTCGCTTCCCACGTGGACTCGCTCCATTGTTGCCACCGGGCGCGGTGCGTACCTGAATTATTGGCGCTATGACGGCAATACAGAGAGGCTCGTTCAAGAGGCTTTGGAACGGGAGCATTGGAGTCCCGCGCAATGGAAACTTTGGCGCGAGGAACGGCTGGCGTTCGTGCTGCATCGAGCAGCCACCAAGGTTCCCTACTACCGCGCTGTTTGGGAAAAGCGCCGCCGCAATGGCAGCCGCGCTTCCTGGCAGTATCTCGAAAACTGGGACATTCTCGATAAAGCTTTGGTGCGGGCGAATCCGGCGGCCTTCGTGGCCGACGATTGCAAAACGTGGCGCATGTTCCCCGAACACACCAGTGGAACCACCGCCAAGCCGATCACGATGTGGCGCACGCGAGAGGTACAGAAAGCGTGGTATGCGCTCACCGAAGCGCGCATGCGCCGCTGGTACGGCATAACCCGACGCGATCGCTGGGGCATTTTCGGCGGACAGTTGATCGTTCCGGTCGCCCATCGGAAGCCGCCTTTCTGGATATGGAACGCGGCCTACAATCAGCTTTATATGTCGTCGTATCACCTCGCGCCCGATCTGATCGGCCATTACATCGACGCGATCGCGAAATACAAGGTGGAATACCTGCTGGGGTATACCTCGGCGCTCCACTCGGTTGCGCGGCAAATACTTCGCCTGCGACGAACCGACATCAAGATGAAAGTCGTGCTCACCAATGCCGAGCCGGTTTCCGATCTTCAGCGGCGCGATATCGCGAAAGCTTTTCAGTGCCCGCTGCGCGAGACCTACGGCGCGGCCGAAATCGTGGGCGCGGCCAGCGAGTGCGAACATGGGAAGCTGCACCTCTGGCCCGAAGTTGGAATCCTCGAAAGACTCAACGGCCGCGGCACGGTCGAAAATGAAATTGCGGGTGAGCTGATTTGTACCGGGCTGCTGAACGCGGACATGCCGCTGATTCGCTACAGAATCGGCGATTGCGCGGAATTGGAATCCGAACACGAGTCGGCGTCATGCGCCTGCGGGCGCTCCCTGCCTAGAATCAAGGGGCTCGAAGGCCGCATTGACGACATCCTGCATACGCGCGATGGACGCGCCGTAGGCCGCCTCGATCCCGCGTTCAAAGGCGGATTGCCGATTCACGAAGCGCAAATCATCCAGGAAACACTCGAGCGCATTCGCGTGCTCTACGTGCCCGCGGACGGTTTTGCCGCCGGTTCCGGCGATCAGCTGGTGCGCGCGATTCAGGAACGCCTCGGGTCGGTCGAAGTAATTCTGGAAAAGGTGAATCAGATTCCCCGGGAAAAGAACGGCAAGTTCCGTGCGGTTATTTGCAAGGTCCCGCTCTCAAAGCGGGCCGCGGTCGAAGCCCACGCAAATTAACTTGGGCCCTGAGATCGCCAACTCAATCAAAACCATAGGACACGCTCCCGTGAAACAATCGAGACGCATACGCATACTGCTCACCGTTCCTCATCTAAACCGCACGCAAAGCCCTTACAAGGAAATGATGGCCATCGCCCGCCATCTGAACCGCGAAGATTTCGATCTCACGATCTGTGCTCTTCGCAATGGCGGCCATGAGGAGACAGGGCCCGTCCTCGACCGCCTCGGTATTCCCTGGTTCGTTTCCATTTTTCGCGCGCGCAAGACATCTTTGGCGGAATGCAAGGTTGTCTATCAGGGCCAGAAAGAAATCGGCCGGCGCGGCCCCTTCGACATCCAGCACTCCCTCGATTTCACTTCGAGCCCGGTCGAGGCGATCGCGGCGCGAATTCGCGGCCGGCGTTACGTCTACAATCAGCGGAACATGAACGAGAACGGCCATCCTTTTTTCCTGCGGATGAAATTCCGCTTCTCGAATCGGATTGTCGCCATCGCCAATCACGTGCACAAGTTTCTGTTGAAGGAGCGCGCGCCGGCTTCCAAACTGGTGAACATTTTCAACGGTATCGACCTCGAACAGGCGGACCTGGAATTTTCCAGGACGGCCTCCGCGCCGGGAAACATGATTCTCGTGCTCGGCCAGATCGAGCCTCGCAAGCGCCACGAAGACATCATCAAGGCCCTGCCGCTGATTCTGAAGCGTCACCCGGAAATGCATCTCGCCATCGCGGGCCACGTCTACCATCAGGCTTATCTCGCGGACTTGCGCCTGCTCGTCGACGAACTGGGACTTCAGGACAAAGTGAATTTTCTCGGCGGGCGCGATGACGTCCCGGAATTGATGCGGCAGTCGAAGGCCCTCGTCCTGTGTTCCGAAAGCGAGGGATTGCCCTGGGTCATTCTCGAGGCCATGGCGGCGCGTCTGCCTTTTGTGGGATCTGATATTTCAGCGAATCGGGAAGTGGTCGAAAACGAGCGCACCGGCCTTCTCTCGCCTCTCGGCGATCCGGCGGGCTACGCCGAATCGATCGATCGTCTGATGAGTAATCCGGGGCTGGCGGCGCGGCTCACATCCGAAGCCCGCGCGATGGTGGAACGCACGTTTTCGGCCGTGGTTATGGTGCGGCAAACGGAAAAAATGTACCGCGAAATGATGTTGATCCGGCGGCCCGACCCGGTTGGCGCGGGACTAGTCGCTCATCGAGCCAAGTAACCGTCGAATTCAACCATTTATCATGGCCCCACGGAACATGAACCCGATCGGCGTGATGCAAATCGTCGATACGCTCGATACCGGCGGCGCCGAGCGCGTCGCCGTGAACATCGCCAATTATTTGCCGCGCGACCGATATACGCCTTATCTCTGCACCACCAGACGAGACGGTGAGCTCGAAGGCTCGCTGCCTTCCGATGTCGGAAGGCTTCGGCTGAAACGACGGAACCGGTTCGACATCGCCGCGGGCCACCGGTTGGTGAATTTCATCAAGGCAAACGATATCCGAATTCTTCACGCCCATGGCGCGTCGCTTTTTCTCTCGGGCATCGCTTCCGTCTTTGTTCCCGGCGTCCGGCTTATCTGGCACGACCATTTTGGCCGTTGCGGTACGGAAGAACGGCCCGCCTGGCTCTATAGAATTGCATCGATGCGGACAAATGGAGTGATCGCTGTCAACACTTTGCTCGCCGATTGGTCTCGCTCTCGTCTCTCATTTCCGGCGGGTCGAGTCTGGTACGTACCTAATTTCGTGAGCGCCGAGCAAGATGGCGAAGCGCCCGGACTCCCGGGCACGCCCGGGAAAAGGATCGTCTGTGTAGCGAACTTTCGCCCGCAAAAGGATCATCTGACGCTGATTCGGGCGTTCGCGCTCGTGGTCCGCCAAGTGGCGGATGCTCATCTACTCCTCGTCGGTCCGACCGTCGAAACTCCACACTTGCGCGCGATTCGTGACGAAGTCGCATCGCTGGGCCTCGCTCAAAATGTCATCTTCCTTGGCCAGCGCACGGACGTGTCCGCGATTCTTCGGGGATGCGACATGGGCGTGCTTTCCTCCACTTCCGAGGGTTTGCCGCTGTCGCTGCTCGAATATGGCGTCGCGGGTTTGGCTGCCGTTGCCACTCGCGTCGGCCAGTGTTCCGAGGTTCTTGACGAAGGAAGGGCCGGGCTGCTCGTTTCGCACTCATCTCCCGTCGAGTTGGCGGAAGCTATCGTCTCCGTGCTTTCATCGAGGGAGAAACGCCTCGCGTTGGGTAAGCGCCTGCGCGAGAGAATTGAAAGATCGTATAGCGCGGAATCCACCATGCAGCAAATCTGCGCCGCGTACGACGTAGTCCTTGGCTATGCGGCGCCGGTTGCAAGCCGTATCAGTGCGCCGTCCGCCGCGAAAATAGCCCAGCTGTAAATTTCCTGACGAAGAAACCGGACAAACGATGAGTTCCATTGCCATCGACACCAAAACACAAGCGATAGCCGACAACCTCGACCGCGGTTCGAGCGCCGTCGAACGCCGGGGATTCAATTCCACACACTGGATCTTGGCGGCAATTGTGTTCGCCGCGGCGTTCTTGATTTATTCGTTTTCCTGGATGTCCGCCCCGCTCGCCAACACCGACACGCCATCGTATTTGGAACCACTGAGCGATTTCCTGGCACACCATCATTTCACGCAGCTTCACGGCCGCACGCCGGGTTTTCCGCTGTTTCTTTACCTGTTGGGAACCGGCCGGACATATTTCCACGCAACTCTTTTAATGCACTTTGCGGGTGTCGCCGCGCTGCTGTTCGTGCTTTCGCGGCTTCAAGTGCGCGCCGGCTTCCTATGGGTTGTCGCTCTGCTGATGCTTCTTCCCTGCTACGTGCAAAACACGGCCTATCTCGGAACTGAAGCGATCACGGAAACGTTTCTTGCTCTCGGGTTTGCCGGCCTATGCCTATATATTGTGGACCGCCGCTTGGTCTATGCGGTCTTCTCGGCTCTCTTTTTCGCCTGGGCTGGTCTCACCCGCCCAACGAACGTGTTCACGCCCTTTTTGTTGGCTGCGCTTCTTCTGCTTTTCTCCAAAAAGAAACTCCTGCGCGCGGCCGCCCTGCTGGTGCTGATACCGGGTCTCATCGTCGGCTCTTATATTTCCTATACAGGAGTGAAGTTTCATTACTTCGGTGTGAGCTATCTCACCGGCTATCATCTCTCGAACGCAACCATCGGGCTTTACGAAAGCATTGACAACCCGGTCGCGCGGCAAGTTCTGCTTCAGGCCCGCACCGACATGCACGCCGACGGTATGACACCGAACGACGCCGTGTGGAGAGCCCGGAAACTGCTGCAAGCGCGTCTGGGACTCACCGATTTCCAGCTTGCGGCGTTCCTGCTGAAAATGAATGTTCGTCTGATCACTCATCATCCCGAAGCTTATCTGGAGGAAGTAGCGCGCGCTTCGTGCATGTACTGGTTTCCGTATTTGACGAAGGTGATCGACACCAGACCTTTCTTCAAGTTTCTTTCGGACGGGATACAACTGTCAGTCGCGGCCGCATTCCTTTTCCAGGTGGCCGTTTTGGGAAGCTTGCTTGCCGGTGGGCGCATGCTGAACCGGAAACTCGTGTCTTTCACGGACGACCGATCCGTGATTTATTTGTTGGCGCTTGCAATCATCTTTCAGACCCAGATCCTTTCCTGCGCCATCGTCGGCGGCAGCAACGCCCGCTACCGGAGCGTCACGGACCCCTTGATCCTGTTCGCTATCGCGCTCGTTGCTGATTGGTGCCTGACGGCTTGGCGAGCCGGCCGCCATACCTTGCAACAAGATCGCGTGAGCATCTAGTAGGGCTGGCCTCGCAAATCACACGTCAGCAGATAACAGCATGGAACAAATCTTATCAAGCAATCTGAACGCGATGGCTTCCGGCATTGCCGAACCAATCGCGGTTCTCACGGCCTCCCGCAAACGCCCCGAGCGCATCACCGGCGCCACCGCTGCGCCTCATCGCCGTCCGGGGATGCGGAGTTGCATAATCTGGATGCTTTTGTGCGGCGCCGCTTTCGTAATCTACTCGCACTTTTGGACCAAGGCTCCCTTCGCCGATGCCGACACCCGCTCGTACACGGAAATGGTGCCGGACATTTCACATTTTCATTTTACAAAGCTGTACGGACGCACGCCGGGTTTGCCCATCTTCTTCGCGTTCACGGGCACAAGCCGCGCTTTCTTCTACGCGGTGCTCTTGCTGCATTTCATAGGCGTCACCGCGCTGCTGATGCTGCTTTTCCGCCTCGGTGTTCGATCGAGCCTGGTGTGGACTTTCGGTCTTCTGGCTCTGTTGCCGCCCTATGTGCAGAACGTGGTGTATCTGCTCTCGGAAGCTGTTGCGGCGCCTTTTCTGATACTGGGCTTCGTCTCGCTCTGCTTATTTATCTTCCAGCGGCGCTGGGTGTACTGCGTCTCGGCATCGTTCTGGTTTGCGTGGGCCGCTCTCGCTCGGCCCACGAATGTGATCACGCCTTTTCTTTTAGGACTGATGCTCGTGGCTTTCCTCGGAAAGAAAATGATTCGGCCGGCGCTGGTGCTGGTCAGCGTGACGACGTTGTTGGTCGGTTCCTACGTGCTTTACACCGGAGCGAAATTCCACTATTTCGGATTGAGCTATCTCACGGGCTACCACCTCACCTGCACCACCGTAAATTTCTACGAAGATATCGACAATCCGATTGCCCGCGACGTTCTTCTGAAGGCGCGCACCGAGATGTATCGGCAGGGCTTGCCGCCGATCGACGGAGTCTGGCTTTGGCAGAACAAACTGAAACAGGCACTGGGCCTTTCAGACGTTCAGCTTGGAAATTTCCTGCTGCGCATGAACATCAAGCTCATCGCGCATCATCCGGAAGCGTATCTCGAGGATAGCGCCCGCTCGATGGTTGGTTACTGGTTTCCGTATGTCACGAAATATGCGGTTGGGAATTCCAGAGTTGGTCCAATTCTCAAGAATCTTTGGGACGGTATCGAGGACCTCGTTTCCGCCACATTCCTGTTGGAAGTTGTTCTGCTTGCCGGGCTGACTATCGGATTAAAGATGTACGGCGAGGATATCCTTTTTAGGGGCGGACGGGCTTTGGTGTTCGTCCTCGCTGCCGCGACTATTTTCCAGACTCAAATCGTATCCTGCCTCATGGTGGGCGGCGAGATTCCACGTTATCGCAGCGTCACCGATCTTTTGATTTTGTTCACCGTTGTTCTCGCCTCGGATTGGATTTGGACCACCTCGCGCGCCGCCCGTAAGAGTCCCGCGCGTTCTGAAGATTAATCGATCCTCGGTATCGCTCGAAACAAGCCGGCGAAATAAGTCAACCGCTACAGCCCAACGATTCGAACCCGACATGGCAGCCAACACGCATATCGAAGTTCTTCCCTCTCGCCACCTCGCGGCAGAAATTCCCGCGGGCAAAAACATGACCACCATCCGAAGCCTGTCGATTGCCGCGCCTGCTTACAACGAAGGCGAGGGCATCGTGCCGGTCGTCGAACACTGGCTGGATTTCCTCGCCAAGCGCGCCGACCTGCAACGCTACGAAATCGTGATTTGCAACGATGGCAGCCGCGACGACACCGCGGAGAAGCTGAACGCCATCGCCAAATTGCATCCGGAACTGGCCGTGATCAGCCACTCCGTAAATCAGGGGGCGGGAGCGGCGCTTGCTGCCGCCATTTCCGGCACCACGGCCGACTGGGTGCTCCTCATCGATTCCGATGGTCAATTCGCCATCGAGAACTTCGATCCGCTGCTCGCCGCGATTCAGCAGTCCGGCGCGCCCGCCGCTATCGGCGTGAGAGTCAAGAAACTCGACGGAATGTTCGCTCGTTTCGGATCGTGGTCCAGCGGTTTTCTCTGCAATTGGTTCCATGGCACGCGCTATCGGGACTTCAATTCGGCCTGCAAATTGGTGAAAGGCGACCTTCTCCGCTCGCTCCGCCTGGACTGCAAGGGCCTCAACTATTCCACCGACGTGACTTCGAAGCTCATCGAGCGCGGAGTCCGGATCGCCGAAGTGGATATCTCGCATCTTCCCCGGGCCGCCGGATCGAGCAGTCTCCGCAAATTTCGTGGCGCGCGCGATCGGTTCCTGTTTGTGCTGTACGTCGGTTTTCGGCAATTCCTTCTGCGCATGCGAATCATTCAGGTGAGCAAATATGCACTCAAGTAACGGGTTCCTCCATGTCTCGCTGTTTTGCGGCGGACGCGGAAGCACAACAATCACGCGCGAACTTCTTCGCTGGCCGAACGTCCAGCTGAACCTTCTCGTCAACGCTTACGATGACGGGCTCTCGACGGGTGAACTTCGCGATTTCATTCCCGGGATGCTGGGTCCCTCCGATTTCCGGAAGAACCTGTCGCACCTTCTCGATCTCTACTCGAACCAGCAGCACGCGCTCCAGCTCGTGCTCGAATACCGCCTGCCTCTCGATTTCACGGAAGCCGATCGGTCGGCCCTCGAATCCTACGTGGCTGATCCTCGCAACGCCCGGAACCTCACGCCCGAGCTGCGCGAGCTGTTTTCCCAGCTTGACCGCGACCTGCGCGACAAGCTCCTCTCTTATTTGAACCGTTTTTTTCTCTACTACCGCCAGAGCGGCAAGGAGTTCCGATTCCCTGATTGCTCGCTCGGAAACCTTCTCTTCGCAGGCGCGTACTTGCATCATGGGCGCAGCTTCAACGCTGCTACAAAAGATCTAGCCCAGCTTTTTGGCTCGCAGGCCCGCCTGATCAATGTGAGCAAGGGCGAGAACCGCACCTTAGTGGCTCTCAAAGAAGACGGCCAGATTCTTTGCCGCGAGGCCGAAATTGTGGGTCCTCAGAGCAGCAACCGGATGGATTCGGTCTATTTTCTGCCGGCGCCGCTTTCCGCGGAAGAAAAGGCAAAACTGAACCGCTTCTCGTTTCGGGAAAAGCGCGATTGTCTTTCTTTGATGGAAGCTCGGGCGGAAGTTTCTGACGAAGCCAAAGAGGCGCTTCTTTCGAGCGACGTAATCATTTATGGTCCCGGCACGCAGTTTTCCTCTTTGATGCCCAGCTATCGCGTGAAAGGGCTTGGCGACGCCGTCCGCAACAGTCCCGCCCGCATGAAGGCCATGGTGATGAACTTGTGCGCGGACCATGACATCCAAGGCATGGACGTTGCCGATATTGCGGATAAGCTGCTCGAATCCTTCGGCGACACGGAGAACGAAGGCCGCTACGTCACGCACATTTTATATAACCAAAACGTTTCTGCCGGACCCACCGCGCTCGCGCTGCCGGATAGGCTCGCAACAAACGGAAATCGTTACAAAAATGCCGCGATCGTTCAGGGAGACTTCAATAACCCCGCGCGCCCGACGGTCCATAGCGGCTACGCCATCGTTCGCAAGGTGATGGATCTTCTCGAGCGGCAGACAGCGAAAAGACGCCAGGACACGCTCGACATCTACGTCGATCTACTTTCCCGGTCCATCGCATTCGACTCCATCCTGCAGGAGTTTCTCGAACTTCCGTGGCAGCAGCAGTTCTGCAAGGTGCGTCTGCACGTAAACCAGTTGGAACTGCCCGAAGTGAAGCTTCCTCAATATCTCGAACTTCGAAACACATCGTTCCAAGGGCCATTCACCGAGCAGTCCATGTTGGTAAACTGGATCAATCAGGGTGACAGCGAGTATCTTGTCACGCTCACCGGTGACGGCGAGTACCGCCTGCGCGATATTTTTGCGGGAATCACGGCGCTGAAGGGTGGGACGTTCGGAGCCGTTCTCGGCTCGCGAACCCAAAGCCGGAAGCAGTTTGCTACTTCCCTGCGATCCGCTTACGGCGAGGGTACTCTGCTGTTCTGGACCAGCTGGCTGGGGGCTTTTTTGCTCACTACAATGTTCGCTCTTCGATTCAAGGTGATCTTCTCGGACACTCTCACGGGATTCCGCATCTACAAGCACAGCAAGGTATCCGAGCCGCTTCACCAGGCGCTTTCCAAGCACCCGCCTCGATCGTCCGTAGACCTCACCAAGGCCCTTGTGCGCAATAACGTTGACGTGGCCGAGATGCCGGTGAGCTACCGCACCTTCCGCGGCTTTACGAAAGTTTCGTGGCGCATGAAGCATGCATTCGACACCGCCCTGAGCATTCTTGGGTAATTCTACGTATCCCGCGATCACATCGAAGAAGCACTTCTTGTTCGACCTCGATGGAACCTTGGTGAATTCCAACGATTTTCACGGGGCCGCGTTCAGGGAAGTCCTCGGCAAATCCGCTCCGGATCAGCTTCCCGGTTTCGATTACGAACTGGTGAAAGGGCGCCGCACCCGCGACGTGTTTGCGGGTTTTGGCTTCACCGACGACGCCCAGCTCGCCGTTCTGTCCGCGGCTAAACAGAGCGCTTACTTCCGTTCGATTGCCCGGGAAGGCCTTCCCTTGATACCCGGCGCCCGCCGCTTGCTCGATTTTCTCCGCGCAAAAAATATCCGGATATATGTCGTGAGTGCCGGCAGCCGCACCTCTGTCGAAGAAGCTCTCCGCGCCGCGCGAATCGAGGCTTACTTCGCGGGCGTGGTTACTTCCGACGAAGTCACTCATAGCAAGCCGCATCCGGAGATCTATCGCAAGTGCCTCGACTTGCACGGTCTGCATGCCGCTGAGTGCGTCGCCGTCGAAGATTCCGAAAGCGGCATCACGGCAAGCATTGCTGCCGGAATCGACTCGGTCCTTGTTAATTCCGACTCGGCAGTCCCGCGAGCACGAGCTATTTTCCCCACTCTCGAGCAATTCGGCGACTACGTAATCGAAACTTTCCGGAGAGCTGCGTGATTCGCAAAGCCGAGTGCGCCGTGATTCCCGCGGCTGGGCGCGGCACCCGCCTCGGTCTCAGCGTTCCTAAATTGCTCGCCCCCGTCAGCGAAGATGCCACGATCTGGAGCATCCTGCGCGAAAAGCTCTTCTCGGCGGCGGAGCGCATCCATCTCGTCGTGGCGCCGCAATGGGCGTCCACTTTCGAACTCCTGCTCGCAAACGACTCGCAGCGCCAAAATCTTTCACTGAGCGTCCAGGAAGAGCCTCGCGGAATGGGCGATGCGATATTCGGCTCCTACGATCATTGGGCCGAAGCCGAAACCCTGTTTGTCGTGTGGGGCGATCAAATCCATATCTCAAAATCTACGTTGCGGAGCGCGCTTTCTCATCCCCAGGAATCAAGCGGCCGGCATTGCACGATCCCCACGGTGCTTCTCGATCAGCCTTACGTTCAATATTGTTTCGATCAGCAGGACCGTCTGACGGCCATCCGCGAAACTCGTGAAGGCGCCGTGTGCGACCCGCTCGGATTCTCCGACGTGGGAACGTTTCTGCTGGATGTTGGCGGACTTCGCGACGCCTGGGATTGCTACCGCCGGGAGCGAAATGCCGGAGCCGTAACCGGCGAGATCAATTTTCTGCCGTTCCTCCCGTATCTTGCACGGCACGGCTGGCAGGTTAGCCGCATCGCCGTGGAAGATCCCGTCGAGGCGCGCGGTATCAACAGCCTCGAAGATCTCAGGTTCTTTCAGGAGCTCTATAACCGGAATCGGAAGGTGCATTCGACTCTTGCCGATTAGCGCTTGTGATTCCCAGTTTGAGGAAACTTAGAATGCCCGCGAAAAACGATTTCGTCTTGGTTACCGGCGGTGCCGGCTTCATTGGAAGCCACATGGTCGAAGCTCTGCTCAACCGCGGCTACCGCGTTCGCGTTCTCGATAATCTTTCGCAAGGCAAACGCGAGTGGGTACCCGCCGAAGCGGAATTTCTCCACGGTGACATCGTCAATCCCGATGATTGCAACACGGCCTGTGCCGGAGTTTCCGGCGTCTTTCACCTGGCAGCAATGAGCCGCGTAGCGCCTTCGCTCAACGACATCTCCGGCTGCACCTTGCCGAACGTGATCGGCACGCAGAATATTCTTGCCGCCGCCCGCAATGCCGGCGTCCGCAGGCTCGTTTACAGTGGCTCATCGACTTTTTACGGCAACGCAACGCCCCCACATCGCGAAGAGATGCCTTCGGAATATCTGAATTTCTATTCGCTCACGAAATCGGTTGGTGAACAGTATTGTTTTCTCTTCGACCGCTTGTACGGTCTCTCGACTTCTGTCGTGCGCTATTTCAATGTGTACGGTCCGCGCCAGCCTGAGACCGGCGCCTACGCCCTGGTAATCGGAATATTTCTGGACCGCCTCGCCCTGGGTCTTCCGCTCGTGATTCACGGAGAGGGATCTCAGCGTCGCGATTTCGTGCATGTAAAGGACGCGGCCGAAGCAACCATCCGTGTATTCGAGAGCGGCTTCCGCCGCGAAGTCTTCAATGTCGGCTCCGGAACCAACGTCTCCATCAAGGAAATTGCCGATATCATCTCGCCCGTACAGGAGCACGCTGCCCGGCGCGCCGGCGACGCCGAAGTCACTCTCGCCGACATCACCAAGATTCACGCGAAATTAGGATGGGAACCCAAGATGCGTTTCGAGGACGGCCTGCGCGAACTCATTCAGCTTACACTGGCGCAAAAAACGGTTTCCGAGGTTCGCTAAGTTCCGAGGTTCGCCGAAAGAGATTCAATTACGCAAGATGAATACTCAGGCCCAGGGCATCTCCTTACCCCGCTCGAAGCGCATCTCGCCTTCGTTCGTCGATAAATTCGATCTGTTTTGCATTCTGGCTCTTCTTCTTTCCTTCCTGATCGTAAGCCGCCTGCCCACCATTCCCGCGAAATACGGCGATATGTACTTTCACCAGGAGGCTCAGACTCTCGCTCGTTCCTTCTACGGAGTCTATTCCTGGAAGCAAGTCACGGTGGTACGGGCGCCGGGACCGGTTCTCTACTACGCCGTCCCCTATCTTTTTGTCCGCCCGGACGCTCCCGAGGAAACCTATTGGCGCTCCGCTTTGATCTGGAACGCTCTTTGGATGGCGACTGCCATTCTGCTGATCCGGCGCACAGCCGGCTACCTGCTCGACCCATCCGCTGGAAAAATAGCGGCGGGCCTCGCGCTGATGGTGCCACTCGCGGTTTATTACAGTTTCGGGGTCGCCGCGGAAGCTCCCACTTATGTTTCCGCCGTGTTTTTTCTTTACGGGTGGGCGCGCTGGCGAAACGACCGCCTGCTTCGCTTCTCTTCCGGCGCCGCCATTGCCATGGCCGGGCTTATCTCACTAACACTGTTTCGCCCGAATGTGCTTGTGGTGCTTGGCATCGCCGCTGTCTGCGGAGCCGCGCGTTTGGTTCGTCACTCGAAGCGTGGCATCGGCGATGCGAAATTCGCAATACTGTGCATCGCTATAGGGCTCTCGACGGCCGTCCTGGTCTCCGTGCTCGTGAAGAATCTGCCCGCAAATCGCGGCGCGGTAAACAATATGCAGGACGCGAATTTATCCGACGTTCTGTTCTTCGGCAGTTTTCAGTTTCGTTCGGAGCCCTGGGACTGGCGCTATTGGGGCAAAGCGAACCGCGATGGCAGCCTCGATTATCAGAACTGGGTCGACACGCGGCAGGAACTTATACGGACGTCCGCCGCAACCGGCCAGCCGCTTTCGCGTCTGCAAATGAAATGGGCCCTTCGCGACATCGTTCACCATCCCGCGAGGCGCTTCCAGATGTTTGCGGTTCGCACCCTGGCGCTCAACGTATGGATCGCAAATTCGACGCAGCCGGCCAATTTTCATCTCGGCCCATTGAAAGGCCGCACCGTATATCTCGTTTTCCACATTCTCCTGAACGCGCTGGCACTCTCACCCCTGTTCATCTCTATTTGGTATCTGAAGACGCATCCCGCTGATTTCTTCGGCTATTGGCCGCTCTGGGGAGTTTGGGTAGCCCTTCTACTGTTCCACGGCTTCACGTATGCCGAGCCCCGGTACATGCTGGCAGGTCAGCCGGGACTGGTAGTCTTAGGCGGCTGTGCGCTCAGCATCGGGCTCAGGCGTTGGAAGGCTACTTCTTCCTGAAATTCTCTTCCGCGTCGTGCGGCCGTCCGTTCTGCTCAGAAGCCGTCAGCCATCTGATAAACGCTTTCAGGGGGCGGAGCTTTAAAGCTCCGGCATAAAAAAGACGAGAAAAAAATGTGCTTTAGCTCTTGAAGAGATTTTTCGTTTTGGCTTCTCACCATTCATAAGACATGTTCCAGCCGTTCCGCGCCTCAAACGGTTCCCTCTTAACGGGTTTGTAATCGCCCGCGCGAATCACGCCTCACCTTCCCGGCAAATCCATCAAGATATTTCTGTTCTGCTTTTGATTCCGGAGACGGATTAGTTGCCCTCATTCCAAATTTCGCTGTTCGTCCTTGCTTGTCTTTTCTGCGCCGGAACTGCGCCGGCAGCCGAGCACTATGTCGCCGTGTACGGTACTCCCAACGGCGACGGCACCATCGACAATCCCTGGGACCTGCAAACCGCTCTCAGCCAGCCACCTTCCGTTCAGCCCGGAGACACGCTCTGGATTCGCGGCGGCGCGTATCAAATCGCCGTTCATGATGGTTTCGTGAGCAAGTTGAGCGGCACCGCCGCCCAGCCGATCGTCGTTCGTAACTATCACGGCGAGCGGGCGACAATCGACGGCCAGTTGAATGCCTACGCTCTCTACGTCAGCGGCTCTTACACCTGGTACTGGGGCTTGGAAGTGATGAGCTCCTGCACGGTCCGCGCTACCGGGCAGAAATATGGATGGTGCTCCTTGGGTGTCGGTGTATTCGGCCCGGGGAACAAGTTCATCAACCTGATCGTGCACGACACGGCGCAGGGATTCTCCGGATTTAACTCCGCGCCCGATACCGAGTTTTACGGAAACTTGAGTTACTACAATGGATTTGTCGGCTCGGACCGGAACCACGGTCACGGGATGTATTTCCAGAACGATACCGGAGCGAAAACCATTTCGGACAACTTCGTGGGCGACAATGCGGACGAAGGAATACAGATTTACGGCAGTGGAAACGCAAGCGTGATGAATTTCGTGCTGGAGGGAAATACTCTCTATAACAACAGCTCCTGGCCCGCCCAGCACTTTCAATATCAATACAATTTGATTATTGCGGGCGGAAAAGTCAGGAAGAATATTACCGTTCAGAATAACTACAGCTACTTCCCGGCGGGAGCAAACGTCGAGGGATGGGCGGGGTCGTTCGGGCAGTACACCATTGGGGAGGACATAAAGGTTACGGACAACGTGCTCGCCAACGGGTATACGCCGGTCGTATTCACGGGCGAATCAGGTCCCGTTGTCTTCACCGGCAATAAAATCGTCGCGGGCACGGACGCCATGCGCGCCGTAACGCTTGATCTATGGTCTCAGCAAAATCTCGCGCTGTATACCTGGGACCGCAACACTTACTACGATCAAAGCCCGTATCATTTTTATCAGGGCGTCACGATGGACGGCGCCAATTTCAGCGGCGTCAATAAATTATTCGCCAACTGGCAATCGCAGACCGGATTCGACGCCCACAGCACCTATCAGCAGAATCCGCCGGCGGGTGTCTGGGTCTACGTTCGCCCGAACAAATATGAACCGAAACGCGCCAACGTCACTATTTTTAACTGGGATCTTTCGAACGAGGTTTCTGTGGACTTATCGGGTGTGCTGAAGGCGGGTGATCGTTACGTGGTGCGGGACGCACAGAATTTTTACGGCCCTGCGGTTGCGAGCGGCACTTACTCGGGAAAGCCTGTCTCGATAACGATGTCCAGGCAGACGAAGGCCGAGCCGGTCGGCTTTTCAGCCCCCGCACATACGGCTCCGCAATTCGGAACCTTTGTAATCCTGCCTCCCGGCAGCGAGACGCCTTTGCCGGATCCTCCGTCAAATTTCACCGCGACCGTCGATTAACTTCTTCGAAAGAATTCCCGCATTATTGTTCTGCGACTCCGGGGACGCGCGCGTAGAGAGTTTCGGGATTGCCGTTCAGGGAGTCGGCGCTTCAGCGCCGACATAAAAGCGTGCGCGAAGCACCTTCCTCTCGCGGCGCTTCTACCGCGAGCCTTCACTCCAGCGTCCAGCCGCCAATTTCTAACCTCCAGAACCGACACAACTTCCCGCCGCTTGAATCCCTCGCTTCGAAATCTCCTATTTAAAGAACGCTCCGCTGATTACGGAGTTCGCTCCCGACGTCGGCGTGATAGTAATCTTCACGCTCCCCGAAATATTCCAGACCAGATAAATCCCGCTCGTAAAATTGGAAATATTCCTGGTGTCCAGGATGGCGTTCGTGTTCGCATCCAGCACCTGAATCGTTTCAGCCCTCCCTTTGCCGTCCCAATCCAGGGCATAGAGTTCGAAGGGATGAGTTTTCCCGTCCGCGAAGTTCACATTGATGTTGAAACCCGAAGCGCTGTACCAGGTTGCCGCCGTTCCATTCGAACTTCCTGGCACCGTGAGCGCGCGCGAGTCGCTTGTGGTGCCGCTCCATACGTAGCTGGCTTCGTTTTGCACCGTGAAGTTCGAGACGTAACTGGGGATCACTTGATTTGTGACGTTCACGATCGAATATCCATCCGCTCCGTAAACTCCCTGCCAACTCCCTTCCTTGCCCGTGTCGTAGGTGACGAAGTTCGCGACAGCTCCCGGAGTCAAATTGACGACCGCGGTTCCCAGAGAGCTTCCGGTTACGGAACTCGTCGCTGTTACGCCCACGGTCTGCGGGCCCGAAATCGTTGCTGGAGCGGAATACAGGCCCGTGGTCGCTGAAATGCTTCCCACCGTGGGACTTATGGCCCACGTCACATTTTGGTTCGTGGAACCGATCACGGTCGCCGCGAATTGCTGCGTTTGGCCGGCTCCCAGATTGATACTTGGGGGGTTTATGTCCACGTTCACGGCGCTGCCGTTGCCGAAGAACACTCCGCTCACCACGCCGTTCGGGTACGCCGTGTTCGTGACGGTGATCACCACGTTACCTGAAACATTCCAAACCAGGTAAATTCCGTTCGAAAAATTTGAAATGCTCCGGATGTCCAGGATCGCGTTCGTAGCCGGATTGATCACTTCGAATGTCTCCGCTCGCGACTTGCCGTCCCAGTCCACGGCGTAGAGCGCAACCGGATGCGTCTTCCCATCCGTGAAATTTATGTCGAGACTAAATGGCGATGCGCTGTACCAGGTGGCCGCGATTCTCGTCGAGCCGCCGGGAACCTGCAGCGCGCGCGTGTCGCTCGCGTTCGACTCCCACGTATAGTTCAATTGGCTCTGCACCGAAAAGTTTGCGTAGGCCGGAAGATCCTGAGGAGAAACATTGGCCAGAGAATACCCGTCCGCCCCGTACACGCCTTGCCAATTCCCTTCTGTTACGGAGTCGAACGCCACAAAGCTGACGCATGGTGGTCCCGCGCAAATTCCTACCGGCGGCGTGTTCGTGAGCGAGAAGTTTGCGGTTCCTGATACCGCGGTAGTGCTCGCCGTTACGGTGTAGGGACCGCCCGCGGTACTGTTTGCGGTAAAGGCCGGCGCAATGGCCATCCCTGCGGAACTCGTCGTCTCAGTCGCGGTGGTAAATCCCCCGGGGAACGTTCCGCTCGCTCCCGAACTCGGAGCCGTGAACGTCACACTCGCGCCACTTACCGGGCTCGTCCCCAGCAGCACCGTCGCCTGCATTAGTGTTGCGAACGGTGCTCCGATGGCGGCACTCTGGCTCGCGCCTGCCGTCGCCGTGATCATTTCCACGGGCGCGGCGATATTTGTCAACGAGAAAGTCGCCGAATTGGACGCTCCCGAAACCGTCGCCGTGATCGTATATGGGCCGCCCCCCGCGCTGTTGGCCGTGAATGCCGGGGCCATGGCAACACCCGTGAGGCCGGTCGAGACTGTTGCCGTCGTGCCGCCGCCCGCAAACGTTCCGCTAGCCCCCGAGCCAGGCGCCGTAAATAACACCGAAGCGCCGCTCACGGCGCTGCCGCCAAGTTGAACGCTAACCTGTAGCTGGGTTGTAAACGATGTGCTCACGATTGCACTCTGCGGCGTGCCTGCCGTCGCCGTCACTGTTTCGACAGGCGCGGCTGTATTTGTCAATGAGTACGTCGCGGTACCCGACGCCCCCGTCGCGGTCGCCGTGACGGAATACGGGCCGCCCGCCGTAGCATTAGCCGTGAAAGCCGGCGCGGTGGCAACGCCCGAGGAGTTGGTTTTGGCTGTCGCCGTTGTGCCGCCGCCCGCAAACGTTCCACTCGCTCCCGAGCTGGGCGCCGTAAACGTCACGGTCGCGCCGTTCAAAGGGCTGCCGGCCAGCAGCACGGTGGCCTGCAGTTGCGTTGCGAACGTACCGCCTACCGTCGCACTCTGTGTCGTTCCGCTGGTCGCTGTTATCGTTTCCTGGCTTGGGCCGCCGCCGAAAAACACTCCGCTGACCACGCAATTTGGTCCTCCGTTCGTGGTCACAATCACATGCACGTGGCCGGTGATACTCCAACTCAGGTAAGCGCCGTTAACGAAATTCGTGAGGCTCTGGCTGAACAACAGTGCGCTCGTATTGGCATCGACAATCTGAACCGTTTCCGACCTGCCCTGGCTGTCCCAGTCGATCGCATAAATTGCAAAGGGGTGTGAATTCACGCCCATGTTCAAGTCGAAATAGAAACTAGTGGCGTTATACCACGTCGCTGCAATTCCGCTGGAGCTTCCGGGATTCTCAAGCGCCCTCGGATCGGACGTGCTCGATGCCCAGGTCCAGTTCTGCTGGTTCTGTACGGAGAAAGTGGCATAGGCCGGAATATTCTGCACGTTAACATTGGCTAGCGCGTACCCGTCGGAGCCATACACGCCCTCCCATGCGCCTTGCGTTTTCGTATCTTCCGATGGCGACCCAACCACCGCCGAGCCCGCCGGTGACACGATCGTTGTCGAATCGGTTGCGCTGGCGCTTTGCGAACCTCCGCCTGTCAACTCCACCTGGTTAACTTGCGGCGTTACCGCATTGGCTGCAACCGTCACCGTCACGGTGATAGGGGGATAACTGTTCCCTCCCGCGAGCGCGTCGCTCCGGGAGCAATAAAGTCCTCCACACGACCAATCGTTTCCCGTCATGGAGACGAGCGTCAGTCCGGACGGCAAGGTCTCAGCCACCGTCACTTGTCCATTCGTCGGCGCGGCATTTGCCAAATTGGAAACGATCACTGAATAAGTATCGTTTTGTCCTTGCGTAAAATTCCCCGCGTGGGTTTTCTTGATCCCTAAAATCGGGGTGGAAAGGGACCCGGCCCCTCCAAAAAACACTCCGCTCACAACGCCGTTTGCGGAATTGTTCGGCAGCACATTCACTTGAACGTGCCCGCTAAGGTTCCAGACCAGGTAGACTCCCGAACCAAAGTTCGAGATCGTTTCGCTGTCCAGCTGGGTTCCCGAGTTCACATCCAGAATCTGAATCGTTTCCGATCTTCCCTGCAGATCCCAGTCCAGCGCATAGAGAGCGAATTGGTGCGTATTTCCATCGGTGAAATCGACGTCGAAAGCGAGAGTGGAATTGCTATACCAGGTTGCCGCAAATCCGGTCGAACTGCCCGGGATCTGCAATGCCCGCGGGTCCGTCGTGGGATCGGCCCACGTGTAATTCACCTGGTTCGAAACAGAGAACGTCGCATAACTCGGCAGACTCGGATTCGCGTTCGCCAGGTCGTATCCGTCGCCTCCGTAATGTCCCTGCCAGCTCCCCTGGGTGGTCGTATCTTCCGACACCAGAGTGGCGCTGGGCCCTCCTCCCGGCGAATAAATCGTCAGGATGAAATTCTGAACCGCGTTGGGCGGCACGCCGTTGGTGGCCGTAAACGAAATCGTGAAAGGACTGCCGGCAGCCGAGGTGGGCGTTCCGCTCAGCGTGCCGGTCCCGTTTCCGTTATCGACGAAAGTTATTCCGTTGGGAAGAGCTCCCGTTTCCGTCAAGCGCGAGGTTGGCAGATCAGCGGTCGTTACCGTGAAGCTTCCTTGTATCCCCACCGTGAACGTCGTGCCGTTCCTGCTGGTGATCGCCGGCGCGCCGGGATTCTCCGCAATTTTTCGAATGCGCTCGTTCGGTTCGTCCACAAAGTAGACGTTGCCGGAGGCGTCGACGGCGATCGCGCGAGGATACGACAGCCACGCGCTCGTTGCGGGAATCCCGTCACCGTTGTAACCATAAGCCGCCATCCCGGCGATGGTGCTGGTGAGTCCTGTCGCGTTACTGACCATACGAATTCGTTCGTTCTCAGTGTCGGAAATATAGAAATTCCCGAAGCTGTCGACTTGCACCGCGTCAGGATCGGCAAACTCGGCCGTTGTCGCCGGTAGGCCGTCACCGCGGAAGCCATAACTTCCGATGCCCGCTACCACGGCGATATCTCCGGGTTGGATCGTCACGGTGCCGATGGTTACCGGAGTTGTACCGGCATTCACGGCGTGGATGAAGCGGTTGTATGTGTCGCAGATATAGATATTCCCGTTGTTGTCTACCGCTACTCCGTACGGAAACTCGAATTCAACATTGAGCGCGGAGCCGCCATCTCCGCCGATCCCGTAGTTTCCATTGCCTGCCACGGTTGCGATGTTTCCGGGCTGGATTGTGACGTTACCCACGGTCACCGGGCTTGTCCCACCGTCTACCACGCGGATGCGATTATTCGCGGTGTCGGCGATATATATATTTCCGTTTCTTACCGCTAGCGCCCATGGATAAACGCCTGCGCCGGTAGCCGGGCCGTTATCGCCACTGGCGGTGTTCGATCCATTGCCGGCCACGGTTTCAATTTTCCCGGGCTGAATCGTCACATTCGCTACGCTAATCACGCTTGTCCCGGTGTTAACCGCACGCACGCGGTAATTGGCCGTATCGGAGATATAGATAGTTCCATTGGTGTCGACGGCTACGCCATAGGGCGTCAGCGTTGCGGACGTCGCCGCGCCCCCATCACCGCTGAAGCCGGAATTTCCGTTGCCTGCCACGGTCCCGATCGTTCCGGGCTGAATGACCACACCGGCCAGCGTCAGAGGGCTCGTCCCTACGTTAACGACCCGAATGCGGTTGTTGCCCGTGTCCGCGATGTAGATGTTGCCGTTCTTGTCCAGCGCCACGCCGAAAGGATTATTTAGGTCGGTCGAAGTCGCGGAGACTCCATCGCCGCTATACCCGGCGTTTCCATTCCCCGCCACCGTTTCGATCAGCTGTGCGCCGGCTGCGGGAGCAATCAATACCCAGGCGAGAAATGCCGCTGTCAAAAAAGCTAGGCGACTCTGATGGCGCATCCGAACTCCCGTGGGCAATTGCCCCTTCTGAATTCTCGATCCAAATAAGTTGACATCGTCTTGGCCGATTTCCGCGGATCTCCGAATGTCTACACCGCACACTCCTCGTACACGAGACGAATTCCTAAGCTTTTAAAGCGAATCATGCAAGGTTACGTCTGATGGAGAGTAATCACCGTCCGGAAGAGCTCGGTTTCCGGTTCCGCCTCGCGGCTATCGAGGATTTTAAAATAACTGATCATCTGAGACTTCTTTGATCGGGAAACGGAGATGAGGTTGGAGCTTCCGAATTTTCTGCCGGGGGATTGATAAACCACACAACTTAATGCTGCACTTTTCCCGGGGCAAGCTTTCGCCGCTTCAGCCCCAAATCGGGACCACCCTGTGCATTTACTAAAACCTGTGGGGAGACGGGGCCCGCATTACAATACTAAACACTTGCTAAGTCAAGATGCATTTTCCTCGCCAAGAAGGTTCAGCAATTGCCGATTTTAGCGAACCCCATTCGCCGCTTGGCTGGAAACGAGATAAACATAGTAGTCCTCGCTGTGCACGATACTCCCAACAAAAGACGCCACTTCGCGAACATCCGGTCCGGTGATACTCGATGGATAGTTCAGTATCACCAGCACGTCTTGGTGCAGTTCGCTCGCCTTTTCCCTGCCAATGTTGATGACGGGCTCTTTGGCGCCGTTCACTCGCTTCGTGTCCCAGACAATGTAAGTCCCCATGCGATCTCCCCGGGGATAGTAGATATCTCGTCTAAGGTATCCCGCAAGCGTTGCCAGCGGAGCGTCCGTGTCGCCCACGATAAACATTCCTTCCATGTTATGAGACTTGAGAAACTCAGCCGTGTTTCTCGCTTGCGAAAAAGGGACCTCGAACGCGATTGAACTCGCGATCACGGCTGCGATCACCTGCGCTGCAAGGATTGCCGCGAACACGCTTCGCTGGTGCGGCTCGAACCAGTCCGCCGCTTTGTCCAGCCACCCGACGGGAACACTCTCCCGCGGGTAATAGGAGGCAAGCCACAAACAAGCAAGAAAAAGAATAAATGCATGGCCATCGTGTCGAAGATACCCGGCGTACTTCACCTGTCTGAAAAGAAGCATGGCTCCCAGACCCGCTGCATAGGCCGTTAGAGCGATCGGCTTGTGCAGAAAAAACAGAAGCGAAACGCCGAGCACAAGTATCGACAGGACAGCGATGATCGGAGGGCTGGGCACGATGTTCGTGTTCCAGAACTGACGCGATAATTCCGGGATCGGAACGAAGGCTTTCCACATCATCGCCAGCGTCCGCCCGATGCTGGTTGGATCAAGCCCCAGGTGCCATCCGGGGTAGAATTCCGCGTCGGCTGGGGGCTGCATGCGCACCACCGACACCATCATCGCGCCCAAAAAGAGCAATGCCGCAAATCCCATCTGCCCTGCGTCCGCAAGAAAGAATTGCCGCGGCGACGGCGCCCGCGCTCCTTCAAACAAAATCGCCGCGGCGAACGCGGCCGCCAGCATGAGCGCCTGCAGGTTCGATTGCGCCATGAGCGCGAGCAGAATTCCCAGCAGCGGATAATGCTTCTTTGCGCCTGGCCGAAAAACGGCGCAGAAGACGAATACGCTCAGAATCCCGATTGCGTAGTTGCGGCTGATAGCGGCGTATTCATAGAACAAAAAATAGCTGAAAACGATCAGCACTTTTTGAACCCGTGGAAAGGGCGAATAGCGCGCTACCACATAGGCAGTCATGGTCGCAATCACAAGGTGCAGCAGTTGCATCGCCAGCGGGTTTGCCGTCATGCGCGAGACGCCATAAACGAGCACATGCCACGCATCCGGATGCCCCAGATCCGCATATCGTTTCCGAGATAGAAATTCCGCTAAGGAATGGCTGCGTAGCGACAAACTCCACGTTTGGATTTCGTCACGCCACATGCCGTGATGCACAATATTTATGAGCTCCAGCAGAAAGTAAATCGAGGTAAGGCCCAACGCGAACAACGCTGAGGAAATGGACTTTTCAGTAGCGGTTTGTCGAGGCGCGGACTCGAGAACGGTTGCCACGCGCTAACCCGTTATCCGGCACGTCTGAAATCGGCTGGAACCGGGCGGCGCTCGCTGATATGTTCGATTCTTGCTACGAAGTGAAGCCCGTTTTCGAAAAACCACGATAACGGCGCCGGATACAGCCCTAATTTCAAGTTGATCTCGCCGACTTTCAGACCCAGTTTGTCGAAAGCCGCGTTCCACTGCTCTTTCGACCAATAGTTATAAGGGAGCCTCACTCCATGATGAGCGTTCCCCACCCAGTCCATCATGCGCAGCGTGGTGAGCCCTAGGAAGCCTTCCCGTAGGTGATCCTTGATCAGGATCATGTTGCCCACGCGTTCGGCCTCACGCAGGAGCACCATGGGATCGTCCGTATGGTGCAGCACGTCCACGAACATCACGATATCGAAACTGTTGTCCGGATAGGGGTAATGCGCGCCGTCGAAATGCTTCACCGGGATTTGCGTGCTGGGACGGATCAGTACATCGATGCCTTCGATCGAAATGTCCGGGCGCTTCTGCAGAACGAGCCGGTCAATTGTTCCGTCGCCGCAACCCACATCCAGGACTCGGGCGCCGCGTGGAATCAGCTCCGCCAGTTTAGCCGCGAGCACCTGCACGCGGCGGCTGAAAACGAACTTGTCATGAACGGTGCCAACGACCCCAGCCAATGCCGGTTCTCCTTTATTCCACTACGAGATCTGCCTGCGCTTCAGCGTCGCGCCAATCCAAGCACGCTCATGAAAAAGCTCGAAAGAACCACCTGAACCCCCATCGTCACCGACAGGAACGCCGGAATCACGATGCGGAGCGTCTTCTCGGGATCCAAAGGACCAAATTGCTGGCTCCGCCAGTATTCCAGTCCGAAGATCCACAAACCGGCTCCGCCGAGGATCAAGAGCGCTCCCGCAATGAGTCCCACTTCCAGCGTAATGTACTTGTACCAGCGTGTCAGCCGTGGGTCTTCCGGAAGCAGTCGCTCGGTGGTCGCGAACATTTTGCTGAACACCGCGAAGGTCATTGACTCAAAACCAATCAGAACGATCATAGCGCCGGCTAGAAGTGTGTGGTAGTCGAACGTCGTCGTTCCCACCACACGCGGCCCCGGAAGCAACCATGCGCACACGGCTATTCCCAGAACCAACAGGAGCGCGCCGGGATAGAAGAAGAGCCAGCGCGGGCTGTAAATCAGCATGAACCGGAGATACCGCCATCCATCCCGCCAGGTGCGCAGGTGCGGCGCACGATCGCGCCCGTCCGGAGAAAGCGTCGTAGGAATCTCGGCAATCCGAAGCTTATAGAGCGTCGCCTTTACGACCATTTCGGTGGAAAATTCCATTCCGCTCGTTTGAAGCTCCAGGGCATCGATCGTATCCTTGCGAAATCCCCTCAATCCGCATTGGAAATCTCCAACCGGGCAGCCGAAGAACAATCGGCCTAACCAGCTCAGGCCCGGATTCCCGAGATAGCGGTGTAGGAACGGCATCGCTCCCGGAGCAATTCCGCCATGGAACCTGTTCCCCATCACCAGGTCGTAGCCTTCCCTGAGTTTCACCAGGAATGATTCCAGCAGCGTGAAGTCGTAGCTGTCGTCGGAATCGCCCATGATCACGTATTTTCCGCGGGCTGCCGCAATTCCTCCCCGCAAGGCGCTGCCGTATCCTCGTGTCTTGATCGGAATGACGCGGGCTCCGAGGCTCGTCGCAATCGCCTGCGAACCATCCGTGCTCCCGTTATCCGCCACGATAACTTCACCGCGAATTCCGAGCCGCTCCATCGTCTTCACGGCTTTCTTGATACACGTCCCGAGAGTCAAGCTCTCGTTCAAACAGGGCATTACTACGGAGAGTTCGAGAGGAGCGCGCTCGGCCGTAGACGCAGGCGCGGCTGCCGTCGAGGTTGAGGTCTCCGGCTCTCGGCTTACTACCTTTTCAATCATCACGCCAATCTCCTGTAAAGCCGCGAATTCAATTTCGTCCCGGGGTAAATTGAATTTTGCGCAATGTTAACACGGTACACTGGCCCTTCTAAGCTCGAGCCGGTTCCGCACACCGCGGGCTAAGAACACATTTTGCCCAATATGGTCCGTCTCCGCTATAGATCGCTGGGTTCGTTTTTTCGGCATACCAAAGTACTCCCCACAATAGTACCGACGTAATCTTTCTTCCGCATTTTTCCAAGTCCATACTGTTCGTGGCTGCTTAACCAAGGAGTATTCGGAATGGCAAGCAATTGTGTGCACGGTTTGGGCGACTGGTATTCAGAAAAGGGATACGTTATCGCAAGGCAGGTTTTCAGCAAACACGCGCTTGCCATGCTCGGTCAGAGCTTTCGCTCGGTACTCAATAAACCTGAGCATGGTGACTTTGACCAGACGTGTCCCCTTGATGACCTGATCATAAAGCGCGAGGCGCAGAACCACGACATCGTCTATAAGGCCGCTCAATCGCTTGGTTCCGCCGCGTCCACCTATCAGTTGCTGGGCTCATCCGAGATTTTCGACCTCGTTTCGCAGGCGACCGGATTCCGCGGGCACGATTTTCACTTGATGCCGTTGTATCTCATCGCGCAGCCTCCCTCGGACGATCGTTTCGATTACTGCTGGCACCAGGACGGCGCCTACTACAGTTGGTGCCCTGACCTCATCACGCTCTGGTTTCCCGTGAACCGCGGTACGAACCGCGACACGGGCACTATCAGCATGATCCCCGGCTCCCATCAGCATGGCGTAAGAGAATCGGACACGTTTCTCAAGCATGGCCATTTCAAACAGGTGCAGTCCCGGCTCAGCGTTGGCGAACTCGAAACGGAAGAAAGTATTGAAATCGATTTGGGCGATTGTTGCATAATGCACGGCCACACCGTGCACAAGAGCGTCCCTAATCGAAGTGAGACACCCAGGGTAGCCGGAGTTCTCCGTATCGCCAATTTGGGGAATCTGAGCTCGTACGAGCGCGAGCGCTTTTACTGCGTTCATAGTTCCTAAAGACTGGCACCCTGACGAGAACTTAGCCCCAAGGAACAGGTTTGAAATAAGATACGACGTTCATCGCCCTCTGATTCCAGATCGGAACCACACCGGGCCCTTGTGAGTCTAAGGCCCCTCAACAGCCCTCCCTGAAAGCGAAAAAGGCCCAAGCCGCGGACAGGCGGTCTCGGAAAAGTGCAATAGTTTGCACATCTGAGTGCGTTTGGTAAATGGAAGTACTTTATTTCCATTGTCTAGTACTTCGGTACTGGATTTGCTGTAGTACGCGTGAACTCATAGTGTAGGAGTGGGCTTTTGTTTTTTCAGTGCGTTTGCGCGAGTTTACGCACGTACGCGAAAGGGATGTGAATAATGGGAAGTCTAGGTCGTGGAACTGCTTTTCTTGTTGCGTCTACGCTTCTAGACCTATTGTGCACTCCCTTTCCCGTCCCCATAGTCCCACCGCTGAAAAAACAGACTTTAGAAAGAGGACCACTACGTGCTTTCCAATACGCGGGGACCTGTAGTAATGCCGGCTTCAGGGAGTGTTAAGGCCTGGCGCCCTGTTTGCCAAGAGCAGGCACAATTCCAAGAGAGGTGAGAGATGGGGAAGTTAGCAAAGTTTTCTCAAGGTTTGGCGGTAGCTGGTTTGCTTTGTCTGGGATCGCTTCAAGCAACAAAGGCGGATACCCTGACGTACAGCACCACGATCACCTACGGCGGAACTAATCCGACGAGTGATTTCTATAACAACGCGGTACCCGTCACGGAAAACGTAGTGATCTCGAATATCGGCGGCGTCGTGAATATACAGATTGGAACCGCTCCTCCAGCTGGTGTTACCAATGGAGACATTCAGTTTAATCCCCCTCCGGAGTTCTGCTCGCAAGTGACGCCGGTTACCTGCCTGTCCACGTCTAGCCCGTTCTATGCCTTTGTCTCTACGACGGGGAGCACGCTGACCGGACTTACGATTGGCGGAACGGCGGCGAATCCGATCATCAGCAATGGTGCAACCGGCTCCTACAATGGCACGTACGATCAACTCTGCGGCTTGGGCAGCGTTTCGGGAGTCGAGTATCCTAACAACTCCTGCAACACGGGCTCAAATCCCACGGTCGATGTTTCTTACTCGGCTGGTATATTGACCGTGTCCGATGATTCGATTGCCTATTCCTTCGCACTTCCCACTAGCACTCCCGAGCCTTCCAGCCTTCTGTCGCTGGGCTCCGGTCTGCTTGGTTTGCTGGGTTTTGGCTTCCGGCGCAAGGGCATTGTCTAGTTAGACGCTTCTCGTTGTCACGTCTCAGGTTCCTCAATAGGCCGGACTCACGTCCGGCCTATGTTTATTTGGTGCTGCAGTCCCAGATCGCGCGACTTGCCAAGGTGTAAGCTAGTGGACTTATTGTGCATGCGCTTGCCCACTCCGATCTGTCGTTGA
>Ga0182024_10002868_pt1 | contig 41988 bp, 41 predicted proteins | sample P32metaG_FD_120480 | JGI IMG/M metagenome (GOLD analysis project Ga0182024, IMG submission 120480) | Permafrost microbial communities from Stordalen Mire, Sweden - P3-2 metaG (Illumina Assembly) | ecosystem: Environmental > Terrestrial > Soil > Wetlands > Permafrost | place: Sweden: Stordalen... | reverse complement strand
AGGGACCAAACTTCTAGGGTGCCCTGTCAGCCCGCTCGATCTCCTTACTGACATGTGAGGAGGCGATTGCGTGTTCCGAGAGTCACGAGCGCGAAAACCTTGGCTCCGCTGATCGCTCGCACGATGCGGTCGGTGTAAAGAGATCCAGGGATAACGTCCCGAGGGGCAATCCAGCACTTGAGTCCGTGGCGCTCCAAGGGCGCAACGATGGCATCGGCCACTCTTTAGCCCAAGCAGCGTGTGGGGAATGGCTGCTCACCGGCAGGCATTCCAGCAGGTCTGGCCGAAGACGCTCGCCGAGATGACATACTTTGTCCGCTTGAATTCGTGCGAAACCGAATAATATTCCGGGTCGTAGTTAGGCAATAACTTGTCCAAACCCGGACAGTAGGCGTTCGCCCCGAGCGCCCAGGACGCGACGCACAGAAACAGAGATACAGCCCAGCTAAGTTTCATATCGCGTCCTTGTACAACCTGATACACGCGGTCAGGCTACCCGAGCTGATGAATGACGGCTATGGAGCGACTTGACCAGCTGGACGAGTGTCGCAAGTTGGCCGGTCAGCGACATCAATCCGCAGGCCAGCATCAAAGGTCACTTCCTGACCCGCTGCTGCCGATTGCAAACGACGGCTTTGCGGGTGCAAATCTCGGCGAGATGCTTGGATACACCCCTAGTCCGGCAGCTTCATCTTGCGCAGGAACGCCGGATAGCGCGGATCGGTGACTAGAGTCCGGAGCAGCGGATCCCCGCGCACGTGGAGGATGCCCGGATCGTGGCGCACGCGAGCCTCCTCGAGCCAGTGGAAGGCCTGGTCGGGTTCACCGAAGTAGGCGTAGGTCTCAGCCACCTGGAACTCGTGGCCCGCGGAGTTCGCGACCAGCGCCGCGAATGCGTGTTGTGCTTCGGGCTCACGATTTAGTGCCCGGTAAACGAGCGGCAGTCCGAAGGACTTCCACACCGGCTCCGGCTCCGCTTCGATCGCAGCCAACGCTGCGTTGGGTTCGCCCCGAGCAAGCAGTACTGTCCCGAGCAGGTAATGCGGCGCCGGGAACTGCGGGTTGAGCTCGATGATTTGATGCAGCGTCGTCTCTGCTTCGGCAAGCCGGTTATCGTAATACAGCGCCTTCGCGAGGAAGCGACGCGGCAGCATATTCAACGGATCCTGCTCGGCGGCGCGGGCGTAATACATTCCCGCATCGCAGGGCGTGCCGGTCGAGAGTTCCAGGTGGCCGGCGATCTGCAGCATAAATGCGCTGTTCGGGTCGAGCACATGCGCCTTGCCGATCATCTCGGCCGCGGCCGCCAAGTCGAACTCATACTGATACCGCGCCATGCCAAGCGTCAGATAACCTTCCGGCAACTTCGGGTCGAGCGCGATGGCGCGCTCGGCCGCCGCGCGCGCGTTCGCGTAGCCGACCCCGTCAGTATCGATACCCAACGCCACGCGCATTTCATAGCACCAGGCGAGACCCGCGTAAGCGGGTGCGTAGTTCGGGTCGAGCGCGATCGCTTGCCGGTACAAGGTGACGGCCTTGTCGAGATCCTCGTGGTTGAACCGGTCCGTGAAGTATCGCGCCGCCAGGAACGTGCTGTAGGCCTCGGCGTTCGCCGTTGGCGTGGCGCGCGGGATCGGCGCCCCGAGCAATGACACCTTCAGCGCACTGACCACGGCGCCTGCAATCTCGTCCTGGATCTTGAAGACGTCGTCCAGCTGGCGGTCGTATGTTTCCGACCAGACATGGTAACCGTTGTTGGCGCGTATCAGCTGCGCCGTGATGCGCAGTCTATTACCGGACTTGCGCACGCTTCCCTCCATGACATAGGCAACGCCGAGCGTCTTGGCGATGTCGGTGACGGTCGTCTGCTTACCCTTGAAGAAAAACGACGACGTCCGGGCCGGTATCCGCAGGTCGGGAATCTTCGTCAGCAGATTGATCAGTTCCTCCGACAGCCCGTCGGAGAAGTGCTCATTGTTCCGGTCCTCGCTCATGTTGACGAACGGCAGGACCGCGACCGATTTCTCCGAGAATGTCGGCGTTGCCGGCGTGCTGATCGGCGCGGAAGGCGCCACGCTGGGATCGAGATGCCGCCGGAATGCTTCTACCAGCTTGGCAGCCGCGGCGTCGGTACCGCCGGGCCCCAGATCGATCCACTGCGACTCGCTCAGGAAGTACTCGAAGGCAGGCGTCAGTTGTCCTGAATCGGTGTGAATCGCGATGATCGGCCGACGCTTGGACGAAGCTCGCTCGATTTCCTTTCCTACGTGTGCGGACCCGACCGCGTGCGCCGACAAAACGAGGACGAATACACTTGCGCCATTGATTGCGCGCACGATGCCGTCGGCGTAGAGAGATCCGGGGATCACGTCCCGCGGGGCAATCCAGCATCGGACTCCCTGCTGCTCCAAAGCTTCGACTAGGGAATTAGCGACGGCCGCATCTTGCGACGCGTAGCTGATGAAGGCCGTGGGCGTACCTCCGCGCACTTTTTCCTCGCCGCCGCCCTCGTACATTTTAAGTGCCCCCGCTAGGTAACCAGGATGGTCGCGGATGCACTCGCCGTTGGCAACCGGGGTGGTTTTCGGGCCCACGGTATGTCCTCTTCCGGGCAAGAAATTCGCGTGCCGGAACGGCAATTCCTGGGCCGCATCCAGACATTCGGCAGCGCATGCACAGGGGTTCAGCGAAGTTCGGCGGATCTATGCGAATCTTTCATCGCCGGCGGGCCAATTAAGCTGTTAAATTTTCAAATACCTTAAAGATTGGCATTCGGCCGGCAAAGAAAAACGCAGATCGCTTCACGACACCGTTTTCACAATCCTCGCGGCATCCGCATCTCTGAGAGTAAGGCAAACACAAGACTCTTTGTCTAACCGCGTCTTTGTTGTCCCTTTCTAACGGCGCTACTATTCGACGGTAACGCTCTTCGCCAGATTTCGCGGCTGATCGACGTCTGTGCCGCGCAGAATGGCGACGTGATAGGCGAGAAGCTGCAGCGGGATCGTATACACGACCGGCGCCTGGAAATAGGTCACGTGCTTGGGCATCTGAATTACGGTGACGCCATCGCTCGGCGTAATGCCGGACTCGGGATCCGCGAATACGATGAGTTCGCCGCCGCGCGCGCGTACCTCCATCAGATTCGACTTGAGCTTCTCCAATAGATCGTTGTTCGGCGCCACCGCGATGACCGGCATATCCGCATCCACGAGTGCGAGCGGCCCGTGCTTGAGCTCGCCCGCGGGGTAACCTTCGGCGTGAATGTAGGAGATCTCCTTCAGCTTGAGCGCACCCTCCATCGCGATTGGATAGAGCGCACCACGGCCGAGAAAGAGTGCGTGATGTTTGTCAGCGAAGCGCTTCGCAAGCTCCTCGATGACTCCGTCGAGCGCCAGGGTCTTGTCGATCAGAGAAGGCAGCTCGATCAGGCGCGTGACGAGACCGCGCTCGCGCTCGGCGTCGGCACTGTTGTGTTTGGCAAGCGCAATGACCAACATCCCGAGCGCCGTCAGCTGCGTCGTAAATGCCTTGGTGGACGCAACGCCGATTTCAGGTCCCGCACGCGTCAACATGACGAGTTCCGACTCGCGCACGAGCGAGCTCTCCGGCACATTGCAGATTGCAAGCGACGACAAATAGCCTGCCTGCTTGGCAAGGCGCAGCGCCGCGAGCGTGTCCGCCGTCTCGCCGGACTGAGAAATCGTCACGAACAGCGAATTCGCGGGCACCACGGGATTGCGGTAACGGTACTCACTGGCAATTTCGACTGAGCAGGGCAGTTTGCACACCTGCTCGATGACGTAACGGGCGACCACACCGGCGTGATAGCTCGTTCCGCAGGCAACGATGTGAACGTGCCGCGTGCGCTTGAAGACTTCGGTCGCGGCCGGACCAAAGGCGGCTTCGAGGAGCCGGCCGTTGGCGACGCGCTCCTGCAGCGTGTCCGCCACGGCGCTCGGCTGCTCATGAATTTCTTTCAGCATGAAGTGCCGGTACAGGCCCTTCTCTGCTGCATCAGCGCTCAGCGCGCTTTCGCGAATCGGGCGCTCGATGGTATTGCCTTCACGATCGATGATGCGGACCGACTTGCGGCGAATCTCCGCAACGTCGCCTTCTTCAAGGAATATGAAGCGGCGTGTCACGGCGAGGAGGGCGGCCACGTCGGAGGCCACGAAGTTCTCATCCTCACCTAAGCCGATCACGACGGGGCATCCCTCGCGCGCGAGAATGATGCGGTCAGGATCATGTTCGCTGACGACTGCGAGCGCATATGCGCCTTCGAGCTCGGCCACCGTCGCACGGACGGCCTTGAAGAGATCGCCCAAAGTGGCCAGGTGATAATGAATCCGATGCGCGATCACCTCGGTATCGGTCTCCGAGGTAAAGCTGTACCCCCGCCGCTCAAGATCCGAGCGCAGCTCTTCATGATTCTCGATGATGCCGTTGTGAACGATGGCAAGGCCATCGCGCGAGATATGCGGGTGGGCATTTCTCTCACTCGGCACGCCGTGCGTCGCCCAGCGCGTGTGTGCGATGCCAAGGTTACCGGGCGTCGGCGTCTGCTCGAGGGCCTCCTGGAGCATCTTCACTTTGCCGACGGTGCGCAGGCGCTTCAGGTGCTGCGTTCCGTTCAGGACCGCGATGCCGGCCGAGTCATAGCCGCGATATTCGAGCCGGCGCAGCCCTTCCATCAGGATGGGAACAATGTTGCGATCGGCGATCGCTCCGACGATTCCGCACATTAAAATTGTCTCTTGGGTCTGTGTTTTGGAGGCGGCAATTCCGCACTGCCCGCTGAGACCGGCAGTTTGCCCGAAATCGCCCTAAAGGACTGATTTTACGTATTTAAGCGTGACCGACCTCGCATCCTGGATAATGGTCAAGATATAGCTTTCGCTCGCCCGGCCGGCCCTGCGAGCTTCTAGCGCCAACGTGCGCCTCGTTTAGACGCTCCTTGGGCTTACAGGTTCGCTCGGCCACCACTCTCCCGGGCGTACTGATTGGGGTCGGGTGAGCGCGCACCCGGGAACGCGTGCAGGGCAGCACACTCGCGCAAGCGAGGTGAGGATCCCATGAGGCCGGCCAGGATCTAGCGTCGTCGGGCCATTGATCGGGGTGGCGATGTCGAAGAGAGCATCGCCATTTTCCCGCGGCGATGAGCATTCATGCGCGTCGGCGCTCGTCGCGCGCCGGCTGTGCCGTATGGCGCGAGCAAAAGCTGGCAAGCTTGCGGATCGCAAAGCGGTACTCCTGATCGAGCCAGGAGAATTCTAGCCAGTGCTCCTGCTGCGCGGAGTGAACAGCGACATGACGACTGGCGCGCAAGATGCGCAGGGCAGCGTTCCGGTCATTCGCGAACTCGCGAACCGCTGCCTGCAGCACGCTAAGTTCGGCGAAGGCGCGCCGGGAAAGCAACTTCATGGTTGCCTCCGCTCAGGTAAGGGCCGTTGGGACTCGTGCGCAGCGCTTCGAGCTCGGCGGTCGTGTGCTCGAGTTCCGCGATGACCTCGCAATACTGATGCCAGACGAGAGGCAAATCGACGTTTGTTGTCTCGCGACAGCGATCAAGACTGCGGCGCCACGTTTCGTGCTCGGACTGGATGCGCTGGTGGTGAAGTTCGATCCTATCCAGGCGCTGCCAGAACTGCTCGTCCAGCCAATCAGGCCGCGTCTCTTTGGGCGCAATGATCATCTCCGTGTCTCGTGGTCATCCCTGCGACGGGTACGCTACAAGTGAAATGCTACAGCAGCGTTGCAGCGCGCGGCTGCGCTGCAACTTTTCTCCGCTTTGCCGGCAACAGAGTCGGGGCGCGACGCGCCTGCCTAGAATGAAGCGCGCAACAAGAAAAGAATCCGCGATTCACCCGCGTGAGTGAAGTCACCGTTCACCAGAGGCCGCGCCCATACGAGCGAACCGGTGAGGTTTTTCCAGGGAGCAAGATCGACCCCGATTCCCCAGCTGCGCGGGTGCATGTGCGCGGACTCTCCCGGCAGCGGCTCCAATACTTCTGCCGCCGCGGCGTCGAAGAAGACAAATGCATCGGCGACCTGTCGGGCGCCGCGTTGCCACGGCGGCGACTGCAGCTGCACCGTACTCTTCAGCGCCCTATCCCCCAAAACCTCCGCCTCCAGGTAGCCGCGCACGCCATCGCTGCCGGCAACTGGATAATCCTCATCAATGATCAGCGACTGCCCGGTGTACTGACCGGCCAACCGCAGGTACAGACGCAGGCCTTTTGGTAATGTTGCGACAAACTCGCCGTCGGCGCGCAGGTAGAAATAGTCCTCGCGCTCGTGAAAGTCCCCATCCGCATAGGCGTTCGCCGCACTCGCGCCGCCGTGCGGCCCGTAATTGGCCGACACCGTTAGAGCGGCGTCACGCTCTGCGCTGGTCCATCTGCCGGCGTAGGCCAGCGACAGATTCAAATACGATACGGGCGTGCTCAATGAGGAGCCGTTGTCGTCGAATCCGGTTGTGTTGCGAAAGTGTTTGTAATCGATGCCGAAGGTGAGCGACTGCGTCGCAGCGCCCAATTCGTGGCTCAAGCGCAGGCCAAGAACCTGGCCTTTTCCCAGCACACCGGCCGTGTCCGAAGTCGGCACATTCGTATTGGAATCGATGAAATAGATCGAAGGCTGCAGCCCGTCGGGCAGCGGATGCGCAACGTAGGTTGTGGCGAAGACGCCCACTTGGTGAGGATCCTGCGGCGCGACCTGATAGAGCGCCGATGTTTCATCCTGCGCGCTGAATAAATTGCTGTAGCTCAGGGCGACGGTTGCGCGCAGGGGATCCGTGTCGGGGGAGTATTGATTATTGAGCTCGATGCTGCCGTGAAATTCCGAAGGGGCGGGGGCTTTCGGTGCATCGTTCGCGTTGGCGGGCGGCGGTGCTTCGGCGGCGGGCGGGGTCGATTCGACCGCCGAGGACGTCGCTGCGGATGTCGGTGGGTCTTCTTCGGCCGCGACCGCGAATCCACAAGTACTGACAGCCAAAAGCGCTGCCGCCGGCAGACATGCCAGTCGCGTCGCCGCGGTCTGCGATCTTCCGGATAAGCTACACATCGCTTTGTCGTTTGGCCCGGCTGTGCGTGTTGCGGCGGGCGGCGGATGCAGCTTATCTTTTTTTCCGCTTCACGGGCCGCGTCCAGCTGTCGATGGACACCTGGCGGCTGCGGCCGAGAGTGAGCTTGTCCGCAGGTGCATCCTGCGTGATCGTCGAGCCGGCACCGATGGTGGCGCGGGCGCCGATGCGAACGGGCGCAACCAGCATGCTGCCCGAGCCGATGAAGGCCCCGTCCTCGATGTGCGTCTGCGACTTATTGACGCCGTCGTAGTTGCAGGTGATCGTGCCGGCGCCCACGTTGACATCCTTGCCGATCACCGAATCACCGACGTAAGTCAGATGATTGGCCTTGCTGCCTTCGCCTACCTTCGCGTTTTTCACTTCCACGAAGTTTCCGATGTGCACGTCACGAGCCAGCGTCGTCCCCGGGCGCAGGCGCGCAAACGGGCCGATGTTGCAGGACGGGCCGATGACCGCCTGGTCGAGGACGCAGTTGGCAAAGATCCGTGTGTCGGCTCCGATGGCAGTATCGCGTATCCAACAATTGGGGCCGATGCGCACGCGATCCCCGAGCGCGACGTTGCCCTCGAGTACCACATTGACGTCGAGCTGCACATCACGGCCTGCGGTGACCGTTCCGCGGATGTCCAGGCGCGCCGGATCGATGACTGTCACTCCCGCCAGCATCAACTCCTGGGTGCGCTGCTGACGATAGGCTGTCTCGACCTGCGCAAGCTGGACTTTGTCGTTGACACCGAGCACCTCGGGCTCACTGTGCGCGAGCTGCGGCACGACACGGAATTTTCCCTTGGCGGCGATCGCAGCCACATCGGTGAGGTAAAACTCGCCCTGCGCGTTGTCGCTCTTCACGGTTGCGAGCCATTTCTTCAGAAGCTTCGCCGGAGCGGCAATAATGCCGGTATTCGTCTCGCGGATGCGCAGCTCCTTCGGCGAGGCATCTTTATGCTCGACTATCTTGCGGATGCGCCCGCGCGCATCGCGCAGGATACGGCCGTAGCCGCTCGGATCGGACAGCATGACCGTAAGGACCGCGAGAGTCTTTGAGTCCGCAAGCTTAAGCAACACTTCAAGTGTGTCTCGACGGATGAGCGGCACGTCGCCATACAGCACCAGCACCGTGTGCGCATCCGGGATGCCCGGCAGAGCTTGCAGGACGGCGTGGCCCGTTCCCAGCTGACGCTCTTGCAATACCCAGGATAGGGCTTCGGACTTGAACGCCGCCTGCACCTGCTCGGCGCCATGCCCGTAGACCACATAGATCGCATCCGGCGAAAGCTCACGCGCCGTGTCGATCACATGCCTGAGAAGCGCACGCCCGGCGAGCGGCTGCAGCACCTTCGGCCATCCGGACTTCATCCGCTTGCCTTGCCCGGCTGCGAGGATGACGACCGAAATCGGCATGGGCACGCTCAACCTCGGGTCTTGCGCAGCCGCTGAATCAATTTGAGCTGCGCGGCAACACGCGCAAGTTCCGCCAGCGCCTGTGCCTGGTCGATCTTGTCGACGCTGCCGGCGAGCGCCTCTTCGGCGCGCTGTTTGGCCGCAAGCGCGGCGGCTTCATCCAAATCCTTCGCCCGCACGGCGGTATCGGCGAGGATGGTCACCTTATGCGGCTGCACCTCAAGTGCGCCTCCGCCGACGTAAATGGAGTGCTCGCCGTCGGAAGTCTTCAGGCGCACTTCGCCCGGCTTCAAAAGAGTGAGGAGCGGCGCGTGCCGCGGCGTGATGCCGAGTTCTCCTTCGCTGCCGGGCGCGAACACCATTTCGGCGGGGCCGGAGAAAATCTCGCCCTCGGCGCTGACGACGTCGACGTGAACGGTGTGTGCGGCGTCAGCCATCACTGCAGCGTTTTTGCTTTTGCGACGGCTTCTTCGATGCCGCCGACCATGTAGAACGCCTGCTCGGGCAGTTGATCATATTCGCCGGAGATAATGCCCTTGAAGCCGCGGATCGTGTCCTTGAGCGGAACGATCTTACCATCCTGGCCGGTGAAGACTTTGGCGACGTTGAACGGCTGTGACAGGAAGCGCTGGATCTTACGGGCGCGGAACACGCTGAGTTTGTCTTCCTCCGACAGCTCGTCCATGCCGAGAATGGCGATGATGTCCTGCAGCTCCTTGTAGCGTTGCAGCACTGCCTGCACGCCGCGCGCGGTGTTGTAGTGCTCCTCGCCAATGACCAGCGGATCGAGCTGGCGGCTGGTGGAGTCGAGCGGGTCAACCGCCGGATAGATGCCGAGCGATGCGATCTGGCGCGACAACACAACTGTTGCGTCGAGGTGGGCAAAAGTGGTGGCGGGTGACGGGTCGGTCAGATCGTCGGCAGGCACGTAGACGGCCTGGATGGACGTGATCGAGCCCGTTTTGGTCGACGTAATGCGTTCCTGCAGCACGCCCATCTCCTCGGCGAGCGTCGGCTGATAACCCACGGCAGAGGGCATGCGGCCAAGCAATGCGGACACCTCCGTGCCTGCGAGCGTGTAGCGGTAGATGTTGTCGACGAAGAACAGGACGTCGCGACCCTTGCCGCCCTTCTCGCGCACTTCGTCGCGAAAGTATTCGGCCATCGTCAATCCCGTGAGGCCCACGCGCAGACGGTTGCCCGGCGGCTCGTTCATCTGGCCGTACACCATCGCGACTTTGGAGTTCGCAAGGTTCTTAAGATCGATGACGCCCGACTCCGCCATCTCATGATAGAAGTCGTTGCCTTCACGCGTGCGCTCGCCGACGCCTGCGAACACCGACAAGCCGCTGTACTGCTTCGCAATATTGTTGATGAGTTCGAGCATGTTGACCGTCTTGCCGACGCCAGCGCCGCCGAAGAGGCCGATCTTGCCGCCCTTGGCGAAGGGCACGAGAAGGTCAATAACTTTGATGCCGGTCACGAGTAGATCCTGTCCGCCCGTTTGCTCATCGAACGCAGGCGCGGGACGGTGGATGGGCAAGTGCTCCTTCGCGTTCACCGGACCGCGGTTGTCCTGCGGCACGCCGAGCACGTCCATGATGCGCCCGAGCGTCGCCTCACCGACGGGAACCATGATGGGCCCACCGGTGGCCTCGACAGCAAGCCCGCGCTTCAGGCCCTCGGAGGGCCCCATCGCAATCGTGCGCACGATGCCGTCGCCCAAGAGCTGCTGCACTTCAAGCGTGAGATTGACGTCCTTTGCCTTCAACTTCAGCGCCTCATACACGTGCGGAATCGATTCCCGCGGGAACTCCACGTCAATGACCGCCCCGATGATCTGTGTGATCTTGCCCGTTGCCATGTTGTCTTTCCTCAAACCGCTGCAGCGCCGCCCACGATCTCGGCAAGTTCCTTGGTGATCGCCGCCTGGCGTGCCTTGTTGTAGACCAGCTGCAGCTCACTGATGAGCTCGCCGGCGTTGTCGGAAGCTGCGCCCATGGCCACCATGCGCGCGGCCATTTCGGATGCCACATTTTCCACCGCACCGCGGTAGACCTGCGACTCGATGTAGCGCATCAAGAGGCCATCGAGTATGGCGGAAGCCTCCGGCTCATAGATGTAGTCCCAATGCTCGGCGAGCTCGTCGGAATCGATAGTCTCTAGAGGCAGGAGCTGCTCAACGTGAGGCTTCTGCGTCATCGTGTTCACGAACTGCGAATTGACCAGAAACAGCCGATCGATCTTCGCTTCGCGATACGCATCGAGCATGACTTTGACAGCGCCGATGAGGTCCTTCACGTGCGGCTTATCGCCAAGGCCTGAGACGTTGGCGAGAATGGGCAATCCGAGACGCCGAAAGAATACTAAGCCCTTGCTGCCGATGAGACAAAGACTCACGGTAGCGCCCTTCTCCTGCCACTCGCGTAGCAGCAGAAGCGTCTGTTTGAATAGATTGGCGTTCAAGCCGCCGGCCAGCCCACGGTCGGTCGATATCAGGATGACTCCGATCGACTTAGGCTCGCGCTCTACGAGAAAGGGATGACGGTAGTCCGGATTCGCCTCGTTCAAATGTCCGATGACCGCTCGGATCTTATCGGCGTACGGGCGCGCAAGCTTCATGCGCTCCTGCGCGCGGCGCATCTTGCTTGTGGCCACCATCTGCATGGCCTTGGTGATCTTCTGAGTGCTCTTCACACTCGCGATCTTGCTGCGAATTTCCTTGGTGCCCGGCATGACGTCAGAAGCTGCCCGTCGCGATGAATTCCTCGATGCACTTCTTCATCGCCGCTTCGTTCTCCTTGGTGAGCTTCGGAGTCGCGTTGATGCCATCGAGAAGCTCGGCGTGGTTGGATCTTGCAAACGCCTGCAATCCCGCCTCGAAGTCCACGATCTTGTTGATCGGCACCTTGTCCATGAAGCCATTGTTGACGGCAAAGATTGACAGCGCCATCTGTGCGACCGACATCGGCGCGTACTGCTTCTGTTTCATGAGCTCGGTGACGCGCTGGCCGCGTTCGAGCTGGCGGCGCGTCGCCTCATCGAGGTCCGAAGCAAACTGGGAGAACGCCGCAAGCTCCCGATACTGAGCGAGCGCTAAGCGAATGCCGCCGCCCAGCTTTTTGATGATGTCAGTCTGCGCCGCACCGCCGACGCGTGACACCGATATGCCGGCGTTCATTGCCGGACGCACGCCGGCATTGAAGAGATCGGTCTCGAGGAAGATCTGCCCGTCGGTGATCGAGATAACGTTGGTGGGCACAAACGCCGTTACGTCGCCCGCCTGCGTCTCGATGATAGGCAGGCCCGTGAGCGAACCCGTCTTGCCTTTTATCGCGCCCTTGCTGACAAGCTCCACGTACTCCTCATTGACGCGCGCGCTCCTCTCGAGGAGCCGGGAATGCAGCTAGAACACATCTCCGGGGAAAGCTTCGCGACCGGGAGGCCGGCGCAATAGCAGCGAGATCTGCCGGTACGCGACGGCCTGTTTGGAAAGATCGTCATAGATGATGAGCGCGTCTTCACCTCGGTCCATGAAGTACTCGCCCATGGTGCAGCCCGAATAGGCGGAGATGTACTGCATGGCGGGCGGCATCGAAGCGGACGCCGCAACGACGATGGTGTGCGCCATCGCGCCGTGCTCCTCGAGCTTGCGCACGACATTGGCTACCGTCGACTGCTTCTGGCCGATCGCGACGTACACGCATTTGATGCCGGACGCCTTCTGATTGATGATGGTGTCGATCGCAAGCGCCGTCTTGCCGGTCTGACGGTCGCCGATGATCAGCTCGCGCTGGCCGCGGCCAATCGGCACCATCGAATCGATCGCCTTGTATCCGGTCTGTACCGGCTGGCTCACCGATTTTCTGTAGATGACCCCTGGCGCGACACGCTCGACGGCAGAAGTTCGCGTGGCCTTGATCGGACCTTTGCCGTCGAGCGGTACGCCGAGTGCATCAACGACGCGTCCCAGCAGCTCGGGGCCCACCGGCACTTCCAGAATGCGACCCGTGGTCTTCACGGTGTCGCCTTCGCGCAGGCCCTTGTATTCGCCGAGCACCACGGCGCCGACAGAATCCTGCTCGAGGTTCAAGGCGAGTCCGAAGATATTGCCCGGGAACTCAAGCATTTCGCCGTAGCGCGCATCTGCAAGACCGTGAATGCGGCAGATGCCGTCGGTGACCGACACGATCGCACCGACATTGCGGGCTTCGGTTGCGTCCTTGAAGCCCTCGATCCGCTGTTTGATGAGGTCGCTGATCTCGGTTGCCTTGATGGCCATGTCGTTCGATCCTCTTAAATCTGTCGCTATGCCGAAAGCTCGAATGCCATGCGTTCGAGCTGGGTGCGCAGCGAGCCGTCAATGACGAGGTCACCGGCACGAATCACCGCACCGCCGATCAACTTGGCGTCCACTTCGGTGTGCAGCCGCACCTGACTCTTCAGCCTGCGCGTGAGCGCGGCAATCAGTGTTTCCTGCTGTTTGGCGTCCAAAGTCGTGGCAGCCGTGACGGTAACGTCTACGACCCCCTCCTGCTCGTCCTTCAGCGCATCAAACAGTGTTGCGATTTCCGCAAGCAGGGCGAGTCGCCCGTTCTGTGTGAGCATGAGCACAAGCTCGTGCCACTCTTTGCCCAATTTCTCGCCGCCGATACCGACGATGAAGTCCGCAAGCTTGGCCGACGTGACGCGCGGATTGCCGAGGAGGCCTGCCACGCGCGGATCGTGCACGACCGCCGCGGCGGTGTGCAGTGCATCGGACCAGGCCGGCAGCACCCCGTGTGCTTGCGCGGCGGCGAATGCCGCGCGCGCGTAGGGCCGTGCGATGGTGGTCTTATCCGTCATCTATATCTGCGCTGCGAGCTTGTCGATGAGGTCCGCGTGGGCCTGTACATCGATCTCGCGCTCGAGCAGCTTCGATGCCGCCTGCACCGCGAGCTTCCCGACATCGTGTCGCAGACCCTCGCGCGCGCGCATGGACTCGAGCGTGATCTGTTGCTGTGCAGCGGCAACTAGCCGCTGGCCTTCGGAGGCTGCGGTGCCCTTCGCTTGCTGGATGGCATCATTGGCGCGGTGCTGCGCTTGATCAATAATCTTCTGTGCGCGCTCGCGCGCCTCGCGAATAATGACCTCGCTCTCCTGATGCGCCTGTTGCAGCTGCTGCTGACCCTTCTCGGCCGCCGCGAGCCCCAGCGCAATCTTCTTCGAGCGCTCGTCCATGGCACCGAGAATCATCGGCCAGACGTACTTCATCACAAAGCCGATCAGCAAGATGAACACGAGCATCTGCACGATGAGCGTGAGATTGATATTCATCGTCGTCTCCTAACGCCAGCCAGAACCGTTTTGCCGCGCCTCAGCCGGCGTGCAATGCGCTTAAGAACGGGTTGGCGAACGTGAAGTACAGCGCGAAGCCGATGCCGATCATCGCGACCGCATCGAGTAGTCCCGCGACGATGAACATGCGGACCAGCAGCGCCGGTGCAAGCTCGGGTTGGCGCGCGACGCCTTCGAGGAATCGGCCGCCCAGAATGCCGAAGCCAATGGCCGTGCCGAGAGCGCCGAGACCAAAAATGATGCCGACCGCAAGGACTGTCATGGCCTGGATCTGTGCGACTAGTGCAATGTGTTCCATTCAACCCTCCTAATACGATACGAAAACGAAACGCTCAATCAGTGTTCTTCATGCTCGCTCGCCTGCGCGAGGTACACGATGGTCAGCATCATGAAAATGAATGCCTGCAGCGTGATGACGAGAATATGGAACAACGCCCACACGATGCCGAGAAAAATCTGGAAAAAAATCCCAATCCAACCACCGATGCTGACGAGCGCGCCGAACCCGGCTGACAGAGTCAGGAGCGCGATGAGCAGAAAGATCATCTCCCCGGCGTAGAGGTTGCCGAAAAGCCGCAGGGCCAGCGAGATCGGCTTGGCGATCGTCTCGACGATGCCGAGCAGCAGGTTGAAAGGCATGAGCCAGGGGCCGAAGGGATGCAGCAGCAGCGATTTCAAATAGCCGCCGGCCCCCTTCATCTTGATATTGAAGAAGATGATGAGCGCGAATACGGTCAGCGAAAGCCCAAAGGTGACGTTGATGTCGGTGCTCGGCACAACCTTCAGGTGCGCAGATCCGGCGCCGTGCGCGAGCGCAGGCAAGAGGTCAACCGGAATGAGGTCCATGAAGTTGAAGAGGAACACCCAGCAAAAAATGGTGAGTGCGAGCGGCGCGATCAGGCGGCTCGACCCCTGAAACGTGTCCTTCACCTGCGTATCGACGAATTCGACGATGAGCTCAACGAAGTTCTGGAATTTCGTCGGCACTGCCGCGCCGGCTCGGGTTGCCTGGCGTGCGGCAATGTAGAACGCGCCACCGAAGACCATGGCGAGCAACACCGCGAAGAACACGCTGTCCCAGTGGATGACGGAGAAATCGACAATTCCTTCGGCTTCCTTGTTCGACAGGAAGCCCAAGTGGTGCACGATGTACTCGTTGGCGCTCGGTGCCTCTGCTGCGGCGTATTCCAGGATCATGTGCTTTATCTAGAGGAGCCTTGATGCAATTTCAATCTTTGCGCGCGTCGCGCACTGCCAATGCGCCGAAGCGCGGCAGAGCACTCGCAAGCGCAATCCAGTAAACGAAGAAGGTCGCGACGTACGCTGCAAACAGCGTCGCGGGAGAGACCTTCAGCAACTTCAATACCACCCCGAACAACACGATCACGAGGCCTAGCTTGACCGCCTCGCCGACGAGGAACGCGCGCATCGCATATTGCGCATCCGATCCTGACCGGCTGCCGAAGCTCAATAGAGCCATGGCGAGATTCGCGACGGTGCCGATTCCCCCACCGAGCAGCGCGGAGCGCGCGCCGTTGGGACCGGCAAGCGCCCAACTTAATATCGCGACGATGACCGTCACCACCGCTTGGCCGGCGACGACGCGCAAGGCAAACCGCCGTGCCTTAGGCAGGTCGATCGCCACCCCGTTTGCCTGCGCGGTAGACAACAAAAGCCACTCCTCGAACCCTGTGAAGCGATAGAAGTGACTTCGCTTTTACTTATGGCCGAACAACCACTTACGCCCCCGACGCGAAGCCGCGGGATTATAGATAGGCCCCTACGAAAAGGCTACTGAATGTGGGCGAGAATGCCGTCGAGTTCGTCGAGGCTGTTGTAGCTGATGACGAGTTTTCCGCGGCCGGATGCGGCGTGCTGAATCGCAACGCTGGCGCCGAGCTTCTCCGCCACATCCTGGGCGAGTTTGTCGACGTTCGGATCCGCCGGGCTCTCGTCCTGGGCGCGGCCGGCGCCCACGGGGCGCTGCATACGACGCACTAGAGCTTCGGTCTCGCGCACCGAGATGCCTTTCTTCGCAACCAGCGCTCCGACTTCGCTTTGCTGCCGGCGGTTGGCGAGGCCGAGAAGAGCGCGCGCATGCCCCATCTCAAGCTCGCGTCTGTCCACGAGCGAGCACACTTCGTTCGGCAGCTCCAGGAGCCGCAGTAGATTGCTGACCGCGGCCCGCGAGCGACCGACCGCCTCGGCCGCCTGCAAATGGGTCATCTGGAACTCGTTGATGAGGCGCGACAGTGCCCGTGCCTCCTCGAGGGGATTCAAGTTCTCGCGCTGGATATTCTCGATGAGCGCCACGGCAATCGCCGCCTCATCGGGAATATGGCGGATGACCGCCGCAATCTCGGTCAAGCCGGCCAGTTGCGCCGCGCGCCAGCGCCGCTCGCCCGCAATGATCTCGTAACGCTGCGGCTCCCCTTGAGCCGTCACTTCGAGAGGACGCACGACGATGGGCTGGATGACGCCTTGCACCCGGATGGAATTGGCAAGCTCCTCCAGAGTCTCCTGCCGCAGATCGGTGCGTGGTTGATAGCGGCCGCGCTGCAAAAGGTCGAGCGGAAGCTTGGCCAATTCTTCGCCCTTCGGGGCTTCATTGGCTTCGGCCGCCTGGGTGATGCGGCCCGCCGCGGACTGCCCCAGCAGATCGGCGAGCCCGCGGCCGAGTGTCGGTCTCTTGTGCATCATGATCGGGCGATCATAACGAATCGGGCGCGTGTGCATGACCGGCTTCTTCTTCCTCCCGCCGGATCATTTCTCCGGCAAGCGCCAGATAGGCGAGCGCCCCGCGCGAGTCCTTGTCGTGAAATAGCACGGGCACGCCGAAGGATGGCGCTTCGGCCAGTCGGATGTTGCGCGGAATGATGGTGCGGAACACCTTGTCGCCGAAGTGCATGATGAGCTGCGCGCTCACCTCGTTCGCAAGGTTATTACGCGGGTCGAACATGGTGCGCAGGATACCTTCGATGGCAAGCGCCGGATTAGCGGCGGCTTTGATCTGCTCGATCGTGGCGAGCAGCGCGGAAAGTCCTTCGAGCGCGTAGTACTCACATTGCATAGGAATCAACACGCTGTCGGCCGCGACGAGCGCGTTGACGGTGAGCAGGTTCAATGCCGGAGGCGAGTCGATCACGATGACGTCGAAGCGGCCCTGCACCGCCGCGAGCGCGTTCTTCAACTGCGCCTCGCGCCCCGTATTCATCGCGAGCAATCGCACTTCGGCGGCGGTGAGATCCTGGTTCGATGGCAGGAGCGAAAATCCCGCCAATTCGATCTTGATGAGCGCCGAGTCGATTGTTGTCTCGCCGAGGAGGACTTCAAGCGTTCCGCCACGCGCCAGCTGCGACTTGTCCACACCGCAGCCCATCGTGGCGTTGCCCTGCGGGTCCAGGTCCAGGAGCAGCACCGTGCGCTTGGTCGCGGCGAGCGAAGCTGCAAGATTGACCGCGGTGGTTGTCTTGCCCACGCCGCCCTTCTGGTTCGCTATGGCGATCACGCGCTTCATGTCGCGACAGTCTACTGGGGATTTATATACTTAACTCACTCGTGGGAGTCAGCACATGTTTCCGGGCGCACGCTCATCGCAAACCGATCACGTTAAGCGCCCTCGCGCCAATCCCGGCGCGACGAATGTTCAAGCTCCCGTTGTAATCCCGGTGGATGACCAGGCCGCACGCCGGACACTGATGCGTCCGCACCGCGAGCGACTTGGGTACAAGTTCATGGCAGCATGAGCATTCCTGACTGGTATTTCTCGGATCGACTCGAATGAGGTGGCCACCAGCCTTTTCAGCTTTGTAGTCCAGCATCGAGACGAACCGTGACCATGATGCATCCGCAATCGAACGCGCCAGGGTCGGATTGCGAATCATGTTCGCGACTTTCAAATCTTCTACGACAATGAGATCGGCTCGTCTGACAAGCCCGGCCGATTCCTTATGAAGCCAGCTATTGCGGGTATTGGTGATTTTACGGTGCAGTCTTGCCACTTGCGCACGAACTTTATAGCGGCGACGACTGCCTATCTTGCAGCGGGATAGCGCGCGTTGCCGGCGGCGCAACTTTTTCTCGGCTCGCCGCGCAAATCTTGGATTCGGGATCGGCACGTCGTCACTGCAATAAGCGAATACCTCAAGCCCTAGGTCTACGCCGATCACAGAGCCAATGGCGCGCTTCTCGGGAGTGGGGACGGCGATTTGCAGGCAGACGAACCATCTTGATTCATCGTGACGAAACACGCAGGAGCGAATATCCGCACCCTCGGGCAACTCCCGGTGCAGATGCACTTTGAGTCCTCCGGGCATACCGGCAAACCGCAGCCGCTTACCATCGAACCGAATACCGCTAAATTCATTGAAGCCGAAGGCTTCCCAGCGTCCCTTGCCACGGAATCGGGGAAAGCCAGCCTTTCCTCCACGCGCCTTCAGGCGGCGGAAAAATCCTTGAAACGCCTCATCCAACCGCTTCAGTGTCCAGCGCTGCAGGTTCGCCGGCATCTCACCCATGTCGGGTAACTCGTGGCGACAAGCCGTCAGCGCCTTGCACTGATCGATATAGGTGCGTGTCTTGCCAGTCTTACGATAACAGTCGATGCGTTCCTCAAGCGCCGCGTTGTACAGCTCGCGTTGCGCGTGCAGTAGACCCATCAGTGCGCGGTGCTGGCTCTTGAGCGGCAACAAACGGTAGCGGTACGTCAAGATCACGGGTTATTTTCGCACACAGGAGTTAAATATATAAATCCCGTCTACTGCACCGCCGCGACGCGGTTTGATGTCGCTGAGCTACGCGACGAGGCGAGTGTGTCCGACCTCGATACGCGCGCGGGCAAGCTCGTCGGCCACGGCGTTGGTGGGGCGATTTTCGCGGCGCGAGCGCTCGAATATCTCGGTGAGGCGCGCCGGAATTGCGGCGATCGCCGCGTGGACCTGCGCCTCGCTCGAGACACCGTGATACTCGTGGAAGACATTGATGATGCCGCCCGCGTTGATCACATAGTCCGGCGCGTAGAGAACCGCGGCCGCATGCAGCGCAAGTCCATCACGGTCGAGGGCGAGCTGATTATTGGCGGCACCCGCCACGACTTTGGCGCGCAGACGCGGAATGGACTGCATATTCAATATGGCGCCGAGCGCGCAGGGCGCAAAAACATCCGCATCCTTATGGATGATGTCCTGCGCGCTGACGGGCACCGCGCCCCATTCATCCGCGGCGCGCTCTGTCGCGGCAGCGCGTACGTCTGCAACGATGAGCCGCGCGCCCTCTTCGGCAAGGAGGCGGCACAGGTGATAGCCGACCCCGCCCACGCCCTGCACCGCGACCTTAAGACCCTTGAGATCCGAGCGACCGAGACGGAATTTGACGGCCGCTTTCAAACCCAGATAAACGCCGAGCGCAGTCTTCGGGCCGGGATCGCCGCCGACGTCACCGGCGTGCCGGGGAAGTCCGCTCACGTAGCGCGTCTGCCGCGCGACATTTTCCATATCCGTCGTGGCGGTGCCGACATCCTCCGCGGTGATGTAGCGACCGCCGAGTGAATTCACGAACCGGCCATAGGCCTCGAAAAGTTCGGGCGTCTTCGGACGCTTCGGGTCGGCGATGATCACCGCTTTACCGCCGCCGAAGGCGAGATTTGCCATCGCGTTCTTGTAGCTCATCCCGCCCGACAGGCGCAGAACGTCGGCTGCGGCATCGGAGCTTGAGGCGTAGGCCCACATCCGGCAGCCGCCTGCCGCAGGCCCCAGCACGGTCGAATGGATGGCGACGATGGCGCACAGCCCGGTGGCTGCGTCGTGGTGGAAAACGACCTCCTCATGGCGATCAAATTCAGGCATTTCAAAGACGCCCATGTGCGTTTCTCCCTCGATCCGACCGACCGAAGGCTAGGAGGCTACGCCGAGAGTGCCGCAGGAAGTGTTACAAAACTTGCCTTTGAATGGCATTCTATGAAAGATTCATTTCATAAATCGCTAATTAACGGGTGAACCATGCAAGTCGAGCTCGACCGGGCAGACCTTCGCATCCTCGAGGTCTTGCAGCATCACGGCGACCTGTCGGCGGCGGATATCGCCGGGCGCGTGGACCTGACCCCCTCCACGTGCTGGCGACGCATCAGCCGTCTGGAAGAGTTGGGAGTCATCAAGACCCGGGTGGCGCTTTTGGATCGCGAGAAGCTCGGCCTCAACGTCACGGTTTTCTCGCGCGTGAAGCTTGCAACACATGGACGTGATGAGCTCGGCAGCTTCGGCGAAGTCGTGCGGCAGCACTCCGAAGTACTCGAGTGCTATACGTTGATGGGAGAGACGGATTTTCTATTGAGAATCGTCACGCGTGACATCAAGAGCTACGAGGCTTTCTTCCTCGATCATCTGTCGCGCATCCCGGCCGTGCAGTCCATCAACTCCTCCATCGCGCTGTCCGTCATCAAAGAGACGACGGCGCTGCCGCTTGATGTGGGTGCCCCTACGCTCGGCCATCGCCCGCTGCCGCGGCCGGCGCAAGCGTAACGAGACAGCGCGCTTCATCAAGGCCGGGCACGACGAGCGAGCGGACGGCGAGGACGCGCCAGTCGCGCGGCAGCGCCGCAAGCTCCTGGTCCGGACGCTTGCCCTTCATCGCAAGCACTCGGGTCGCAGGGCCGGCAAGGCCGGCGATCGTACTCAGAAGCTGCGGCAACGGTGCAAAGGCGCGCGCCACCACGGTATCGAAGGGCGGATCGGGCGCGAGCTCTTCCGCGCGTGCCTGCAGCGGCTCGACGTTGCCAAGGCCCAGCATGCGCGCGGCATGCGAGACGAAGCGGATCTTCTTACCGTTCGAGTCGATGAGCGTGAAGCGTCGCGCCGGTTGTACGAGGGCGAGCGGCAGACCTGGAAATCCGGCGCCGGTTCCCACATCGGCAATCCTTCCGCCGACAAGATCAGCATGGATCGCGAGGCTGTCGAGTAAATGATGCGTGAACATCTCGTCCTGGGTTTTGATCGCGGTGAGATTGAATGTGCGGTTCCAGCGCTCAAGCTCATCGAGAAGCGCGCACAGACGCGCGCCATCCCCGGGAGCCAAAGCGACTCCCAGTGTTGCGGCATCGCGTTCCAGGCGCTGGAGTAAGCTCACCGCAGTACCTTCTTCAGCTTATGTCGCATGACACCCCTATGAATTACCCGCGAACGATACACGGGCGCCTGCGACAGGCGCTGTGCGCTTTGCTGCTCGGTGCCATCCTCGGCGCGCCGCACGTTTGCGCTGCGGGTTCCGACTTCGGCCGCTTCGGGAGCGCCGACGTGCTCCTCGTGGTTGCGCCGCACCCCGACGACGAGACGCTGTGCTGCGCGGGCGCCATCCAGCGGGCGCGGGCGGCCGGCGCGCGCGTGGCTATTGTGTGGATCACGAGCGGCGATGCGTTCGAGCTTGATGCGCACATCGCGGAACACCGTCTCTTCATTGGCACACAAGGCCTCCTCGAGCTTGCCCGTATCCGCATGCAGGAGGCCTCGCGCGCGGCGCAATTGCTCGCGGTCGCACCGGCGGAGCGGTTTTTCCTGGGCTACCCGGATGGCGCAGTGGCGGATCTCCTCGGCGCCCACCACGATCTGCCCTACCGCTCGCCCCATACGGGCGCTGCCGCCGTACCGTACGCCCAAGCGTATCTGCCCGGCGCCGCCTACACCGGGACAAATCTCGAGCGCGACTTGCGCGCCGTCATCGAGCGGGTGCAACCGACATGGGTGCTCGCGCCGACGCCGCTCGATGCGCACGAGGATCATCGCGCAACCGGCGACCTCGTCATCCGCACCATGGAGTCGCTCGGGCGAGCGGATCGCGTGCGCTACTGGATCGTGCACGGCGGCATCGGCTGGCCCTGGCCGCGCGGCCTGCATCCGGAAGACGCGCTCGTACCGCCGCGGCGCGCGAGCGCGCTGCCCTGGCAGGACTTCGCGCTTACGAGCGCGGAGCGCGACGCGAAGGCGAGCGCCATACGTGTGTATGAAACGCAACTGCGGCTCACCTCGTCCTTCATGCTGTCTTTTGTTAAACGCAACGAAATCTACTCCTCCGCGCCGCTCCTGCCGGCGCAGATTCAGCGCGAAATAGCGGTGAAAGCAGCCGCAGCAGAAGATTTGACGGCACCACCGCGACATACAGTTAAGTAAAGACGCTGTCGGCCCGTAACGACATTTGCAATTCAATTTTGTAAGCGCTTTACTCGCGTCAGTTTAAGGGCAAACCCGTCGTGAGGCGGGGACGCAAAGCTTCCGGTCTTGAGAGCCTTAATTGGCTTGCGAAGACAGCGGGGTTGCCGGCTCAGGCGCTGCGTTTTTCGTGGCGTTGGTCGTCAGTTCTTCCGGTGTTTATCCGTGCACTCTCAATGATCGCGCTCTGCAGCCCATCGCAGGCTGTCATCAGAGTGGTTCACGGATGTTCAAGAAGTTCTCGGTCGCTGCTGCCAAGATCCCCCATCTTGTTTGCTGCGCCGTAGTCGCAGTCACGCTCGCCGCCTGCGGCGGTGACGGCAGTGCTGCGGGGACTGTCGGCTCGACGAGCGCAGCCACTCAGCCTTTCATCGTCAATGGTGTGCCGCCGACTTCAGTCCGGGCCGGCGCCAAGTATGAGTACATTCCGTCCGCTGCCAATGCCGACGGCCGCACGCTGTCCTTCTCGATCACGAACAAGCCCGATTGGGCGACTTTCGGCGAGACCAATGGCGAGCTCTCCGGTGTCCCGGACGCGAGCGATGTCGGCACGACGCCGGAAATCCAGATCGTCGTCTCCGATGGCACGACCCAGGCGACGGTCGGACCGTTTCGCATCACGGTCATAGCTCCGGCGACATCAACCACTCCTGATCCGGCGCCTCCTCCGGCGCCGCCGACGATCAGCGGCACGCCGCCCGCCAGCGTCACGGCCGGCCAGACCTACAACTTTACCCCTGTAGTGACGGCTCCCAGCGGCGAAAGTCTGAGCTTTTCGATCGTCAATATGCCCGCGTGGGCAACTTTCAATACCAGCACCGGAGCGCTTGCGGGAACTCCCACGACGGCGAGCGCAGGCATTTTTGCCAACATTCTGATCAGCGTCACGGGCGGCGAGACGACCGTGTCCCTGCCTGCCTTCACCATTCAAGTCGTCGCCGCTGCCAGCAACGCGCCGACCATCACTGGGAACCCGGCGACGACGGTGATCGCCGGAACGCCATATTCATTCACGCCGGTAGCCGCCGATCCGAATGGCAATGCCCTGACGTTCAGCATCATGAACGCGCCGTCCTGGGCGAGCTTCAGCGCAAGTTCCGGCCAACTCTCCGGAACCCCGCCGACCGCTGACGTCGGCAGCTACTCCAACATCCTTATCACGGTGAGCGACGGCACCTTGAGCGCATCGCTTGCGGCCTTCTCCATCCAGGTGCAGTCGCCCGCGAACGACACGCCGGGGATCGCCGGCAATCCCGCGGCGAGCGTGGTGGCCGGCAGCGCCTACAGCTTCACGCCGACCACGACTGACCCATCAGGCCAACCCCTCGTTTTCTCCGTTCAGGGCCTGCCCTCATGGGCAGCATTTTCGGCGAGCACGGGTCAACTCTCCGGGACGCCCACTTCTGCCAACGTCGGCTCTTATCCGGGCATCGTCATCAGCGTCAGCGACGGCAATGAAAGCGTCTCGCTACCCGCCTTCGCGATCAAGGTGAAGGCGCTTCCGGATGGTGCCCCGAGCATCGGCGGCACGCCGCCTTCGAGTGTGGTGGCCGGCAGTGCCTATGCATTCACACCGACGGCGAGCGATCCCGATGGCAACACGCTCACCTTCTCGGTTGCGAGCCTGCCGCCCTGGGCGAGCTTCAGCAGCAGCACTGGACGGCTCGCAGGAACCCCGGCGAAATCCGCCGTCGGCACGTATTCCAACATCGTCATCAGTGCCAGCAACGGCACCGCGACGAGTGCGCTGCCGGCATTCTCCATCGAAGTTGACGCACCGCCGGATCAGGCCCCGATCATCGGCGGTTCGCCCGGCACGAGCGTCGTCGCGGGCAGTGCGTATGGCTTCACGCCGACGGCGAGCAGCCCCGAAGGCAACCCGCTGACATTCTCGGTCGCGAACCTGCCGTCGTGGGCGAATTTCAGCAGTAGTACGGGCAGGCTTTCCGGAACTGCGTCGACCGCCAACGTCGGCACCTTCTCCAACATCGTCATCAGCGTGAGCGACGGCACCTTGAGCGCCTCGCTCGCTTCTTTCGCCATCACCGTGACCGCACCGGCCAATCCGCCGCCGACGATCGGCGGCACGCCTGCGACCTCGGTCAGCGCCGGCGCCGTGTACAGCTTTACCCCCACGACCACCGATCCGAGCGGCAATACGCTGACCTTCAGCATCCAGAATCTCCCCTCCTGGGCAGCCTTCAACGCTCAGTCCGGCATACTCTCCGGCTCTCCCGGAGTGGGCGATGTCGGGACTTATTCAGGCATCGTCATCAGCGTCACGGACGGCACCTCGAGCGCGTCGCTTGCGGCATTCAGGATCAGCGTGACGGAGCCGGCGAGTGGCAGCGCCACTTTGACCTGGGCCGCGCCTACGCAGAACACCAACGGTACGCCGCTCACCAATCTTGCAGGCTTCCACATCTACTACGGCACATCCGCCAGCAACCTCAATCAGTCGGTGCAGATCGCAAACCCGGGACTCGCAAGTTACACGTTCAACAACCTTCCCGCAGGCACCTGGTACTTCTCGATCAACGACTACACGACCGCCGGAGTCGAGAGTGCGGTCTCCAATACCGCGAACACGACGGTTCCGTAGGCGCGGCGCGCGAGGTCAGCTCGTCACGAGCGTCGAGATGAACTCGTTGACCGATGTGACATCGAGCTTCAGGGGATTTGCAAACAGGCCTTGAATGAGTGCGGCCTGCTTCGGTGGGAAATGCTCGGCGACCGACGCCTCGAATTTTTTGATGAGGAGCGGGCGGCCTTCGGCGCGGCGCTTGCGGTGCCCGATGGGCACATCGACCTGGATGCGCGGCGTCGCCGAACCATCGCGGAAAAATACCTGCAGCGCATTGCCGATGTAGCGCTTGTCGGCCGCGTAGTACTCTTGCGTGAAAATGGGGTTCTCGCGTACCTGCATGAGCGCGCGCAATGCATCAACGCGCGCATCCGCGGCCACCTCATCTTCGTAGTCTGCAGCCGTCAGGCGGCCAAATATGAGCGGCACGGCCACCATGTACTGAATGCAGTGATCACGATCCGCCGGATTCGCAAGCGGCCCGGTCTTGTCGATGATGCGCACGCCCGGTTCCTGGGTCTCAATCACGATGCGCTCGACCTCCGCCAATCGCGGCGCCACGAGCGCATGCAGTTGCATCGCGCATTCCACCGCGGTCTGCGCGTGAAACTCTGCGGGGTAGGAAATCTTGAAGAGCACGTTCTCCATGACGTAGGAGCCGAAGGGTTGCGGCAGGGAGAAGGGCTTGCCCTTGAAGAGCACATCGTAGAAGCCCCACGTCGGCGCGGTGAGCGCCGAGGGATAGCCCATTTCGCCGGTCAGCGCGATGAGAGCGAGCCGCACGGCGCGGCTCGTCGCGTCCCCCGCCGCCCAGCTTTTGCGCGAGCCGGTATTTGGCGCGTGGCGGTAGGTGCGCAGGCTGCCGCCGTCGACCCACGCATTTGAAATGGCCGCGATGACCTGCTCCGCCGTTCCGCCCAGAAGCGCGGTCACGACGGCAGTGGAAGCGACACGCACCAGGATCACGTGGTCGAGGCCGACGCGATTGAAGCTGTTCTCGAGCGCGAGGACTCCCTGGATCTCGTGTGCCTTCACCATTGCGGTCAGCACGTCGCGCACCGAGGGGGGAGGCTTGCCGTGCATGCGCGCCTGGCGCGCGATGTAATCGGCAACCGCGAGTATCGCGCCCAGATTGTCGGACGGGTGGCCCCACTCCGCCGCGAGCCAGGTATCGTTGAAGTCGAGCCAGCGGATCATCGCGCCGATCGAAAACGCGGCCTGCACCGGGTCGAGCTCATAGGACGTACCCGGCACGCGCGCGCCCCCTGGCATGCTGGCGCCCGGCACGACAGGCCCGAGCAGCTTCTTGCAGGCGGGGTATTTCAACGCCTGAAAGCCGCAGGCGAGCGTATCCATCAGACAGTCCCGCGCGGTGTCGTACGCGATAGCGCTCTTGATCGTGAAGCCGCGCGCGTACTCGGCAATGGCGACGAAGATGGCGTCCGGATCCGGCCGCCTGGCCGACTTATCGTGCTGCATGTGCGCTTAGGGCCGCTGATCGATCGGCACGAACGGGCGGTTGTCGGGGCCTATGTAGTTGGCCGACGGGCGGATGATCTTGCCGTCGATGCGCTGCTCGATGACATGCGCGGCCCAGCCGGTGGTGCGCGCGATCACGAAGAGCGGCGTGAACATGGCGGTCGGCACGCCCATCAAGTGGTAGGACACCGCCGAGAACCAGTCGAGGTTCGCGAACATCTTCTTCGTGTCCTTGAGCACCCGCTCGATGCGCTCCGCGATCGTGAAGAGCTTCAGATCGCCGGCCTCCTCGGACAATTCTCGCGCCACCTTGCGGATCACGGCATTGCGCGGATCGGCGATAGTGTAGACAGGATGCCCGAATCCTATGATGACTTCTTTGTTGGCCAGGCGCGCACGGATGTCCGCCTCCGCATCGTCCGCGCTGTCGTAGCGAGCCTGGATCTGGGCGGCCGCCTCGTTCGCTCCGCCGTGTTTGGGTCCTGCGAGCGCCCCGATTGCGCCTACGATGCAGGAATACAGATCCGCGCCCGTGCCGGCAATGACGCGGGCGGCGAAGGTCGAAGCGTTGAACTCATGCTCCGCGTAGAGAATGAGCGACGTGTGCATCGCCCGGACCCACGCTGCGCTCGGTGCGCGCCGATGCAGGAGGTGCAGAAAGTGGCCGCCGATCGAGTCGTCCTCGGTCTCGACATGGATGCGGCTGCCGCTGTGGCTGTAGTGATACCAGTACGTGAGCATGGAACCCACGGATGCGATTAGCCGGTCCGCGATGTCGCGCGCCCCGGCCGCCGGATGCGACTCGCTCTCCGGCAGGGTGCAGCCGAGCGCGGAGACTGCGGTGCGCAGCACGTCCATGGGATGAGATGCGGCCGGCAGGACCTCGAGCACCGCGCGCACCGTCGCCGGCAAGCCGCGCAGGGTGGCAAGCTTCGCCTTGTAGCCGGCAAGCTCGGCCCGGTTAGGGAGCTTGCCGTGGATGAGAAGATAGGCAATCTCCTCGAATTCGCAGGTCGTCGCGATTTCCAGAATGTCGTAGCCGCGATAATTCAAATCGTTGCCTGTGCGGCCGACGCTGCAGAGCGCGGTGTTGCCCGCCGGCACTCCGGAGAGCGCCACGGATTTCTTCGGCGCCGGGGCCTTCGCTGCTGCTGGCTGTTTGTCTTCTCTCAAGAGGTTTCCCCAAAAAGCTCATCGAGCTTGCGCTCGTAGTCGTGATAGCGCAGCACGTCATAAAGTTCCGCGCGCGTTTGCATCCGCTCGAGCACGTTTGCCTGCGTGCCGTCGCGGCGTATCGCGGCATAGACTTCGAGCGACGCGCGCGCCGCGGCGCGAAACGCCGAAAGCGGATACAGCACCAGACGCACGCCGGCGGCGTGCAAATCATCGCGCGTGAAGAGCGGCGTCTTGCCGAATTCAGTGATATTGGCGAGCACCGGCACGCGCACGGCGGCCGTGAACTGCCGAAATTCCTCGAGGCTCGTCAGAGCCTCCGCGAAAATCATGTCGGCGCCCGCTTCCACGTAGGCCGACGCGCGCTGCAGCGCTGCATCCTGCCCTTCCACCGCATGCGCATCGGTACGCGCCATGACGACGAAGGAAGCGTCGCTGCGCGCATCAACCGCGGCCCTGATGCGGTCCACCATTTCGCTGGTTGCGACCAGTTGCTTGCCCGGACGATGGCCGCAGCGCTTCGCGGCCACTTGATCCTCCAGATGCATCCCGGCCGCGCCCGCTTTGGTGAGGTCGGCTGTGGTGCGCGCAATATTGAATGCGGCTCCCCAGCCCGTATCGGCATCCACGAGGAGCGGCAGTTCTGTGGCGGAAGTGATGCGACGCACGTCCTCGCATACGTCATTGCGCGAGGTGATGCCTAAATCCGGCACGCCCAAGGAGGCGTTAGCGACCCCTGCGCCAGAAAGATAGATGGCTTTGAAGCCGCTGCGCTCGGCGAGCAGCGCCGAGAAAGCATTCACGGCGCCGACCAGCTGCAGCGGACGCTCGGACTCGACTGCGGCGCGCAGCCGTGCCCCGGCGGAGAGTGTCGACATGGATCAGTCCTGAGATTACCCCGACCGCGAAGCAACAGGATGTTGCGACCCGCCAGCGAATTGCGCAATCCCATGGAACATGAGCGCCCGCGATAGTGAAGGAGGCCGCTCACGCCATCTCGGAGATGCGCTAGGACGCCGCCAACTCACGCATGGTGCGTCTTGCAAGGCGCTAATCAATTTCGCGTCCCGACGCAAGCTACAAATGTGGTGCAGCCGAGCACCCCGCTCGCGCAAGGCCGGATAGAACCGTAAGGACGGTGGCGTGAGCTCCGGTTTACACGTCATCCGATCTTGACGAGCGTTCGGCCGAGGTTGTGTCCGTCGATGAGGGCAGCAAAGGCGCTCGGCAGATCGGCAAAGTCGACCGTGCGGGTGACGATGCGCGCCAGGTGCCGCGGCGCGAGATCGGTTGCGATGCGCTGCCACACCGCCAGGCGCAGCGCGCGTGGTGTTGCCGAGGAATTGATGCCGAGCAGGTTCACGCCGCGCAGGATGAAGGGCATGACCGTGGTCTCAAGCTGCGCGCCGCCTGCCAGGCCGATACTGGCGATATTGCCGCGGTAGCCCACGGTGCGCGTCAGCCACGCCAGGGTCTTGCCGCCGACATTGTCGATGGCGCCGCCAAACTGCGTCGCCTCGAGGGGCTTGCTGCCGTAGTCGATGTCATCGCGCAAGAGAACACGGGCCGCACCAAGGGATTTCAGGTACTCGACCGCAGAAGCTTTGCCGCTGACGGCGATGACCTCGTAGCCGCGCGCCGCGAGCATGTCGATGGCGATGCTGCCCACTCCGCCCGTGGCGCCGGTGACCGCAATGGCTCCGCCCTGCGGCGTCTGGTCATTGCGCTCCATCAAATGCACGGCAAGCGCCGCGGTAAATCCTGCCGTGCCGAGCGCCATGGCCGAGCGCGCATCGAGCCCCTGTGGCATCGGGATCGCCCAATCTGCCGGCACACGGGCGTATTCGGCATAGCCCCCGTCGTGCGTCTCCGACAGTGCGCAACCGGTCACGAGCACCGCATCGCCCGGGCGAAAGCGCGCATCCGCGGAGGACTCGACGACGCCGGCAAAATCAATGCCGCCGACCAGCGGGTAGCGCCGCAGTATCCTGGCCGTGCCGGTTGCGGCGAGCGCATCCTTATAGTTGATGCCCGAGTACGTCACCCGCACGACGACATCGCCGGGCGAGAGATCATCGAGCGTGAGCTCCTCGAAGCGCGCCGCGATCTTGCGATCCTCCTCGTGGATACGAAACGCGCGAAAGGACTTCACTGCGCGCGCCCCTGAGTTTTCTTGCGCCGTTCCAGCCATGCGATAAGTCCCTGCACATTGAGGTTCACATCTTTGTCGAGCATGTCGTGAAATTCTGCGTCCGTGAAGTCGCAGCCATGGCGCCGCGCAAGCTCGCGCCACAGCCCACGCAGCGCGGCGCCGATCGCGCCCGCAGGATCGGCGGATTGCGCGTGTTCGAGCGCGATGCGCTCAAATTCGCGGATCTGGTGCTTAAGGTCCTGCGCGAGCCGCGGCACGTCGGTCACGCGGCCGTAATGCATCAAATACAGATACCGCGGAGCGTAGGCGGCCAGGCGGTCGACCGATTGCAGCAATTGCTGCGGGTCAAACTGCGACGGCGGAGTGGCCGGCAGGACGAATGCGCCCTTGGCCGTGTCCATTTCGCGATACGACAGGCCAAAAGTGTCGCCGGTGAAAATGCCGGAATGCTCAAGATCGACGATGGCGTGGTGATGCACGGCGTGGCCGGGCGTGTGCACGAACTCGAAGGGCCTGCCCGCAAGATTCATGCGCTCGAGGTCCTTCGTGACGAGCACGCGCTCCTTGGGCAACGGCACGATCTCGCCGTAGAGCCGCCGATAGACCGCCTCGCCATACACGTCGATCGAGGCTGCAATCAGCTTCGCAGGATCGATGAGATGCACCGCGCCGCGCGGATGCAGGACCGCGCGCGCGTTGGGCAGCGCCTGCATGAGAGCCCCCGCCCCGCCGGCGTGATCCAGATGCACATGGGTCAGGAAGACAAAGTCGACGGCCGCGCGCTCGATGCCGAGCTCTTCGAGCGCTGCCAACAGATACGGCACTGAATGCATGGTGCCCGTATCCACGAAGGCCGCGCGGTGAGCGTGCTCGATGATATGCGCAGCCGCCGCCCCGGGGCGAATGTACTCGACATCAACGGCGGTGATGCCGTCGGCGTAGCGTGTGAGTCGGGGTTTGAGGGCGGTGTTCATGCCATCGTTTTCGCGGGTTCTGTGCCGCGCCGAACTGGGCGGGATCGAGAGGGTCTCACTTCCATGGTTCACTTTCGCCGGCGCTCGTGCTCCATAGGATGGCGCGCTACGCTCGCGGGTCGCAACCTCCTGCTCACTCATCGTGCGAAGATTGGGTGCACCATAGCGAAATTACTAGCCGTATTCTCAGCCGCCACCATGCGAATCGCATTCATCTATCCGGCGCTCGCTGCAAGCGTCCTAGCTGTCTTCTGCGGCGCCGCCGCGCGCGCGGCAGACCTTGCGCCACGCGTGCCGACCCCCGTGCACCAGGAGCGGGGCAATCTCATTCTCGAGGGCATTCCGGCGCCTGACCCGGCGCTTGCCGAGCGCCTGGAGCGCTATCTGCACGCGCGCGATGCCAGCTTCCTCGACTGGCTGCCTGATGGCGGCATGCTGATCTCGACACGCTTCGGCGACGTCGAGGAAATCCATCGGCTCGCTGCCCCGCTCGGGATGCGCGAACAACTGACGTTCGATGCGGATCCGATCAATGCCGCACGCTCTCCACAGACCCCAGGGGCCGAGGGCTTTGCCTTTCTGAAGGATGAGGGCGGGAACGAAAACGCCCAGATCTACTACTACCGCCTGGCGGACCACAGCACACGGCTCATCAGCGACGGCAAGTCGCTGCACGGCAGCGTCGTGTGGTCGCACGATGGCAAACGCATCGCGTTCTACGGCAATGAGCGTGACGGCGTGAGCTTCGATGTGTACGTCGCTGATATCGCCGCGGGCAGCGCACCGCGTCTCATCATCGGCGGAGGCCCCGACACCTGGTACCCGCTCGACTGGTCCATCGACGATCGCAAATTGCTCGTGTGGAAGTACTACTCGATCAGCGAGAGCTACCTCTACATCGCCGACATCGCCACCGGCGAGCTTACGCCGCTCGACAAATCCAACCGCAAGATCGGTATTCGCTCCGCGAAGTTCGCACCCGATGGCCGCGGCGTCTACGTGGTGTCAGACGAAGACGGCGAATTCGCGCAGCTGCATTACGTGGACACCGTCACGCACGAATCGCGCAAGCTCACCGCGCACCTGCCCTGGGACATCGAATCCTTCGACGCAAGCCCCGACGGACGCTATCTCGCCTACGTGGCAAACGCCGACGGCGTGAGCCGCCTGACGGTGGTCGACAACACGCAGAAGCGCGAAATCACTCCCCCCGGCATCCCGGACGGTCGCATCTACGAGGTGCGCTTCGATCGCGAGGGTCGCCGCCTCGCCTTTGCCGCGGAGACTGCGCAGACGCCGCGCGATGTCTATGTCTACGATCTGCAAAGTAACGCGGTCGAACGCTGGACGCGCAGCGAGGCGGGACCTGTGGATGCGCGCACATTCGTCAGCGCCGAGCGCATCCGCTATCCGACCTGGGATCGCACTGACGGGCAGCCGCGGCTCCTTACCGCCTATGTCTATCAGCCGCGCACCAGCGGCCCTCATCCGGTCGTCATCAATATTCACGGCGGCCCTGAGTCTCAGTACCGTCCCGACTTTGACGCCTTCACGCAGTTTTTGGTGAATGAACTCGGCTATGTCGTCATCGCACCGAATGTGCGTGGCTCCGCCGGTTATGGAAAAGGTTTTCTCGCGCTCGACAACGGCGTCCTGCGCGAGGATGCGGTCAAGGACGTCGGTTCGCTCCTGGTGTGGATCGGCCTGCAACGCGACCTTGATCGCGATCGGGTCGTCGTCATGGGCGGTTCGTACGGCGGCTACATGGCGCTCGCGTCGCTTGCGGCTTACAACGATCGACTGCGCGGCGGCATCGACGTGGTCGGCATCAGCAATTTCGTGACGTTCCTCACCGGCACTTCCGCCTACCGCCGCGATCTGCGGCGCGCGGAATACGGCGACGAGCGCGATCTGCGCATGCGCGGATTCCTGTCGCGGATTTCACCTCTCACCAACGCCGCGTCCATCCGCCGTCCGCTACTCGTCGTGCAGGGACTCAACGATCCGCGCGTGCCGCGCGCGGAATCCGAGCAGCTCGTGGCGCGCATCCGCGCGGGCGGCGGTGAGGTGTGGTATCTCGCGGCGAAGGACGAAGGCCATGGCTTTCGCAAGAAGCCCAATCGGGATTTCTACATGCAGACCGCTGCCATGTTCCTGCAGCGTCTCGCCAATCCCTGATGCCGCCGCCCTAGGAATCCGGGAAGGCGCGCACTTTCAGTTTTCGCTGATCACCGTCGAGGGGCGGGGCAGTGTCTGCAGTGACGGCTGCTCCTTCGAAAAATATTCCCCGAGCGCATTCATCTGCTCGCTCGTCAAATGCGCGGCGAAGGTCGCCATGATCAAGTTCTTGCGGGCGCCGTTCTGATACTCATCGAGCGCGCGCGCGATGTAATCGGCGTGCTGGCCGGCAAGCGTCGGATACAAGGGCGTGATGCCCACTCCATCAGCGCCGTGGCAGGACACGCACAGGCCCGCAACTTCCGGCACCTGCGCTGCGGGTACGTGGCCGGCCGTCAGCGGCGTGCCGGCGAAGTAGGCTGCAATATCAGCCATGTCCTGCTCGGAGAGCTCTTCTGCCTGCGAGTGCATGGTGAAGTGCGAGCGCTCGCCGCTCTTGTACTCCTTCAGCGCGGACACGAGGTATTCGGGGTGCTGGCCGCGAAGCTCCGGGACGCTGTAGTTCGGGTATGCGTTCTTGTACCCCGGCACGCCGTGGCAGCCGAGACAGGTGTAGGAGATGGCCTTTCCATGGACCGGATCGGCTTTCGGGCCCGCATCCTGAGCTTGAAGCGTGAAGCTTGCGAGCGCACCCACGACAAGCGCGATGCCAAGAACGCCCGTGCGCATCCGAGACCCCATGATTCTTCTCCGCGTCGCTCGCAAAACGGCTCCGAATCTTAAGGAGTCGCGGCCGCAAATGCCACAATACGCTAGTCATGATCGCTCTCATCCAACGGGTCACGCGCGCTGAGGTGCGCGTGGGCGAGCGCATCCTGGGGGCAATCGAGCTCGGCATCGCCGCCCTCATCGGCGTGCGGCGTGCCGACGAGGAGAGCGACGCGGACCGCCTCATCGAACGCATGCTCGGCTACCGCATCTTCCCCGACCCCGCCGGCCGAATGAACCTCGACTTGGGTAGCGTGGGCGGCGGGCTCCTCCTCGTTCCGCAATTTACCCTCGCGGCAGACACCGCTCGCGGGATGCGTCCGGGCTTCAGTACGGCCGCGCCTCCAGACAAGGCCAGTGCGCTCTTCGAGTACCTCGTACAGCGCGCAAGCGAGCGCCACCAGCCCGTTGCCAGCGGCGCATTCGGGGCACACATGCAGCTGTCGATGATTAATGACGGTCCGGTGACGTTCTGGCTCGAGACTTAACCCTGCAGAACAGTGACGCGGTCACGCTTTGAGCCAGATCTTTCTCGGCTCGGATGAGGCTTTTGGCCTATCATGACCCGTACTGATGACCCCACAGAGGGAGCCTAAGCCCATGTTCGAAATGAAACATTTGATCGTCGTGCTGCTCGTCGTTCTCCTGGTATTCGGAGCGAAGAAGCTGCGCACGATTGGTTCCGACCTGGGTGCGGCCGTGCGTGGCTTCAAGCAATCGGTGAATGAAGGGGAAGCCGACGCCGCGGCCAAGCAGATCCCGCCCCAGGCCACCGACGCCGAGTTCCCGGATTCCCGGACACGTGAGACCGCCGACAAGCGCGACCGCCCCATCTGATGCCGGACGCTATCGGCCGCCGCTCATAGAGTCATTAGACACCCGCCATGTTCGAGGGCCGCTTTCCGGAGCTCCTGATCATTTTTGTGGTCGCGCTCGTCGTGCTGGGCCCACACAAGTTGCCGCAGGTGGCCGCTTTGATCGGCCGGTGGCTCGGCAATGCGCGCGCCATGGCCCGTCAGTTTCGCGACCAGCTCGAAGAGGAAGCCCAGAACATGCAGCGGCCGGTCGTAGATCCCACGCGCCCGCCGCCGCCGCCGGCGGCAGCGCCGCCCCCGCAACCGCCCGCCGCTACAGACTCCGCCACGCCAGACCCGGCATCCCATGAGCGAGGAGCCTGAAAAACTTTCCGAAGGGACGCTGATCTCGCATCTGCTCGAGCTGCGTTCCCGACTGATACGCGCACTTGCGGCCGTCGGGCTGTTTTTCATTCCCTGCGCGTATTACTCCAATCAGATTTTCACTTTCATCGCGAAGCCCCTCCTCGACAAGCTGCCCAAGGGCGGCACCTTGATTGCGACCGGGGTCATGACGCCGTTCACGACGCCCTTCAAGTTGTCGTTCTTCGTCGCGCTCTTCATTGCCATGCCGTACGTGCTGTACCAGGTGTGGGCATTTGTCGGACCTGGCCTGTATCGGCGCGAGAAGCGCTTCGCCGTGCCGCTCATGGTCTCCTCGATCGTGCTTTTCTACGCAGGCGTCATCTTCGCCTACGTGGTCGTGTTTCCGATGATATTCGCGTTCTTCACGAGTACTACACCCCAGGGTGTCTCGATGATGACGGATATCACGAGCTACATGGATTTCGCGCTCACGATGTTCCTCGCCTTCGGCGTCGCGTTTGAAGTGCCCGTCGCCGTCGTGCTCCTCGTGCTGACGGGAATCGTGAAGCTCGAGAAACTGAAGGCGAACCGCGGCTGCGTGCTCATTGCCATTTTCATCATCGCGGCGATTCTCACGCCTCCTGATGCGCTCTCGCAGTGCGTCATGGCCGTGCCGATGTACCTGCTTTACGAGGGCGGAGTCTTGATGGCGCAGATCATGCAACGCATGCAGCGCACGGCCGCCGAGCGCGACGCTGCGAAGGTCTGAAGATCTACCCGCAGGGTTCAATCCCGCGGGCTTTGCAGCACTGACCTTTCGCACCCCGCCCCTGCCGCACGGCCACTCGTCGCATTTCCCATGCGCCCGTAGCGACCATTGCCACTACGGCGGTAAGTGGACAAGCGCGGCTCGTTTGTCGATCATGCCGAGGTCGTCTTGAGGCGCCGGCTAGTAGAACATGAGCACCAAAAACGTCGACCAAATGCCGCCCGGCATCCCGTTCATCGTCGCCAACGAATTTGCCGAGCGTTTCTGCTTCTACGGCATCAACGCCATCCTCGCGGTCTACATGACGCAGCACCTGCATTTTGGGCAGGCGCAGGCGACTGTTTGGCAGTCGCTCTTCAAGTTCGGGGCCTACTTCTTCCCACTCATCGGCGCCATTATCTCGGATGTATTCTGGGGCAAATACCGCACCATCATGACGCTGGCGCTCGTCTACTGCGCCGGCTGCACGGTGCTGGCGAGCGGCGGCGGTCCGACGACGCTTGCGATCGGACTTGGGCTCATGGCCCTCGGGACCGGCGGTATCAAGCCGTGCGTGTCGACCAACGTCGGCGATCAGTTCACGTCCAAGAATCAGCATCTGATCGAGCGCGCCTTCAGCTACTTTTATCTGTCCATCAACGCAGGCTCCTCGATCTCGATCTACTTCTGCCCCATTTGGCTTAATGCCTATGGCCCGCGCGTGGCCTTCGGCGTACCCGCTGCGATGATGCTGCTCGCCACCATCGTGTTCGGACTCGGGCGCAGGAAATTCGTGGTCGTGCCGCCGGCGATGAGCCACGGCGCGAACCGCGGCATTGCATTGTTCCTGCTCGGTCTCCTGCCGGTGCTGGGCATTTCCGCGTGGATCTTCAACGTCGTGGGCCCCGATTACCGCACGCTTGCGGCGTTGATCACGCTCCTCGCGCTCCTCGTGCTGGTCGTGTATTTGAGTCTCAACACGGGCTTGAAGCGCGCGTTGCCGGCGGAACTATTGACCTGGATGCAGGAAGCATTCACCGGACCTGCGCTCAAACAGATCACCGGACTTGCTCTCATTTATTATATTTTCATTGCGATGTTCTGGTGCCTGTGGGACCAGTCGAACGGACAGACCTGGACCCTGCAGGCCACATCCGATTTGATGGACAAGCACCTTTTTGGATTTCTCGGCGGCATCCCGGCCTTTAGTGCGCTTGCGAGCTACCAGATGCTGCCCTCGCAGATCCAGGTGGTGAATGGCCTCTTCATACTGGCCATGGTGCCCCTCTTCACTTTCGGCATCTATCCGCTCATGGGGAAGTTCTTCACCGTGACGCCGCTGCGCAAGATTGGCATCGGTCTTTTCGTGATCTCAGCCTCGTACCTGATCGTCGCTTCGATCGAGAACCACATCATGCACGGCGAGACCGTGAGCCTGTGGTGGCAGATCCTCGCGTACGTCGTGCTGACCGCGGCAGAAGTGCTCATATCCATTACTGCGCTCGAGTTTTCCTATAAACAGGCGCCGCTCAAAGTAAAGAGCTTCATCATGGCGGTGACCTACCTCCTTGCCGTGAGCATAGGCAATGCCTTTACCGCGCAGGTGAACGGCGCCATGGTCAAACCGCTGCCGACGATTTCCATGACCACCGGCGCGCAGACCTGGGCGCAGTTGCACAGCGTCAGCAACGTGCAGCTCGGACAAAAAATTGATTTCGGCGGCGACAGCGGCATCAAAGTCATCGGCGACAACGGTAAGCCCGCACCGCTCGAAGGCACCTTTCTCATTAGCGACATCGATGCGGCCCACAACCGTGTGCGGCTCATGGATGTCATTCACCGCCAGCCCGTGGTGAGCTCGGGCGAGTTCAAACCCGCTCTCGCAGAAGTCACGACCTACAAGCTGGTGGGCCCCATGTACTTCCTGTTCTTCGCAGGCGTGGGAGGCGTCGTCGCCGTGGTGTTCGTGTTCGTCGCTGGCTTCTACCGCGAGCGCACCTACGTGCGCGATGCCGCGGCCGAGCCTGCCTAGTGAAGCGCGCCAGATGAGGGCCCGCCTCATCCTCTGTATCGGCCTTGCGGCAGCCCTTGCCGGCTGTGGCAAAGAGGCGAGTGCGCCGCCGGCAGCCCCGGTCGAAACCGCCGGCGCCTTTATCGCCCGCGCCAATCATGATTTGAGCGAGCTTGCGCGCGAGGTTCAGGTCGCAAGCTTCATTCAGGCGACCGACATCACCGCTGACACGGAGTTCATCGACGCGAAGGCGAACGATCGCTATCTTGCGCTTCTCGGGCAGTATGCCGCGGGAGCCGGGAAGTTTGCAGGTCAGAAACTTGCGCCGGCGGATGCTCGAGCGCTTGCGCTTTTGAAGTTCAATGTTGACGTGCCCGCGCCGCGCGATGCAGCCCGGCGCGCCGAACTCACCCGGTTGGGCGCGCAGCTTCAGTCGATGTTCGGCGCGGGCAAGTACTGTCCGCCGGGAGCTGCGCAGGGATCCGCGGCCTGCAAGAACGTCGAACAGCTGTCGGAGGTCCTTGCGAAGAGCCGCAACTATGACGAGCTCGTGGCCGCCTGGAAGGGCTGGCACGACATCGGCGCGCCGATGCGCGCTCCCTACCGGCGCTTCGTCACGCTCGCCAACGAAGGTGCGCAGGAGTTCGGTTTCAAAGATCTGGGGGTCATGTGGCGCGCGCACTACGACATGTCGCCCGAGGAGTTTGACGCCGAGTCCGAGCGCCTCTGGCAGCAGGTGAAGCCTCTGTACGCCGCATTGCAGTGCCACGCGCGCGCGAAGCTTGCGGAAAAATACGGCGAGAGCCGCGTGCCAGCCGGCAAGCCCATCCCTGCGCAGCTCCTGGGAAATATGTGGGCGCAGCAGTGGAGCAAGATCTATGAGGACATCCTCAAGCCCTATCCGGCGGTCAAAATCCAGAGCGCCGACCATGAGCTTGTCGCCCAGAAGTGGGATGCGGTGCGCATGACCCGTTCGGCGGAGAGCTTCTACACCTCACTCGGCTTTCCGAGCCTGCCGCAGACCTTCTGGGGGCGCTCGATGCTCGTTCGGCCGCGCGACCGCGAGGTCGAGTGTCACGTCACGGCCTGGAACATGGGGGACCAGAAGGACGTACGCGTCACGATGTGCCTGCAACCCACGGAACAGGATCTCTACTCGATCTATCACGAGCTCGGGCACGTCTACTACTACATGTCGTATGCGCAGCAGCCGTATCTCCTTCGTGACGGAGCGAATGACGGCTTCCACGAAGCCATCGGCGATACCATCAATCTTTCCGTGACGCCTGCGTATCTGGCGAAAATCGGGCTCGTGCCTGCGGTGCAGCCGAGCCGCGAAGCGGTCATCAATCAGCAGATGAAGATGGCGCTCGACAAGATCGCCTTCCTGCCCTTCGGGCGCTTGATTGACCTGTGGCGCTGGCGGGTCTTCTCAGGCGAGATCACGCCCGCAAACTACAATGCGGCGTGGTGGGAGCTGCGACGGCATTATCAGGGCATTGCGCCGCCCATCCCAAGAACGGAGGCCGACTTCGATCCGGGCGCGAAGTACCACATTCCCGCCAATATCCCGTACATGCGCTATTTTCTCTCCTTCATTCTGCAGTTCCAGTTCCACAAGGCCCTGTGCCAAGCTGCGGGCCAGAGCGGACCTTTGAACGAGTGCTCCATCTTCGGCAGTGCCGCGGCGGGCGAGCGCTACGCGCAGATGCTTGCGCGCGGCGCGAGCGAGCCTTGGCAGGATACGATGCAGAAGCTCACGGGCACGCGCCGCATCGATGCCGCCGCGATCACCGAGTACTTCCAGCCGCTCATGGGCTGGCTCACCGAGCAGAACAAGAACCGGCAGTGCGGCTGGGAATAGCCAGCACCGCGGCAGATCATTCGCATGCGCCTGCTTCTAATCGAGGATGACCCGGAAGCCGCACGCTTCGTGTTGAAGGGACTGCGTGAGGGCGGCTACACGGTGGAGCACGCGGCGGACGGCCGCGATGGCCTGTTTCGCGCCACCGAAGGCAAATACGATGCCATCATCACGGATCGCATGTTGCCGCACATGGATGGACTGGCGATAGTGCAGCTCTTGCGCCAGCAAGGCTGTGAGACACCGGTCCTCGTGCTCTCCGCGCTCGGCAATGTTGATGATCGCGTGCGCGGCCTGCGCGCCGGCGGTGATGACTATCTCACGAAGCCCTTCGCGTTCGTCGAGTTGCTCGCGCGCGTGGAAGCGCTCCTGCGCCGCAAGGCAGGCCCGCAGGCCACGACGACATTGAAGGTCGGAGATCTGGAGCTCGACCTGCTCGGGCGGCGCGCGCGCCGCGCCGGCCGCGAGATCGAGCTCACCTCCAAGGAATTTACGCTCCTCGAGTTTCTGGTGCGGCGCGCAGGTCAGGTGGTGACGCGCACGATGCTGCTCGAGGGCGTGTGGGATCTGCAGTTTGACCCGCAGACGAACCTCATTGATGTGCATATCAGCCGTTTGCGTCAGGCGGTCGACCGCGGCTTCGACCGCGTCCTGATCCATACGGTGCGCGGCGCCGGATACGTGGTGCGTGACGATGGCCCTTAGCGAGCGGCCGCCGTTTTCGAATTCGTTCCGAACGAGCGCTTTTAGGCTCGCCATTGCGTACTGCCTGCTTTTCACGGTGAGCGTGAGCGCGCTATTGGGTGCCATTTATTTGATCACCGGCAGCGTGCTGGCGAATGAAGTGGACAATGTCATTCTGATCGAACTCGATCAGCTCGCCGACGAATACGATCGCGAGGGGCAGGACGGCATCATCGCGGAGCTGACGCGGCTGCGCGAGGCCTGGGGACGGGCGGGCGCGATCTACTTGCTCGTCGATCCGAGTCTTGCGAAGCGTGCCGGCAACTTGAGCTCCTGGCCGTTCAGCGGTGTGCCGAAGGAACGCTGGCTCGAGTTCGACATTGAGGCGCTGCGCGACGGCGGAGTCGTACACGATCCGGTGCGCGCGCGCGTGATCGAATTTCCGGACGGCTATCGGCTGCTCGTCGGCACGGAAGTCTCCGAACGGCGCCAGTTCCAGGAGCGCTTTCGCGCGGCGACACTGTGGGCCATCGGCCTGACTGCGCTCCTGGGAGCGCTCATGGGTCTGTGGCTGAGCCGCCGGCTGATGGGACGGGTGCGCGCAATCTCCACCGCCTGTCAGCAGATCGTCGCCGGGGACTTCGCGCGCCGCCTGCCGGTCGGAGGATCGCGCGACGAATTTGATGCCCTGGCGGTCGCCGTCAACCATGTGCTCACGCGTTTGGATGAGCAGACCGCGACCGTGCGAGCGACTTTCGACAGCGCCGCCCACGATCTGCGCGGCCCGCTGTTCCGTCTGCGCGGTCGTCTCGAGGAGCTGCAGGGCGCCGTGGGGCTCGGCACGGAGGCGCGCAGCAGCATTGATCGGGCCTTGAAGGACATCGATTCCGTGCAGCGCACTTTGGCGACCCTCTTGCAGATTGCCCAGGCCGAGTCGGGCGCTGCGCTTGCGGAGAGTGCGCGCCTTGACTTGGGAGAGCTCGCCCAAGAGATCACTGAGCTCTATGAACCCGCCGCACTTGCTCAAGGCCTGCATTTGCAATGCAGCGTTGAAAATGCCTGGGTGAACGGCCATCGGCAGCTGCTCACGCAGCTGCTCGCCAATTTGATTGAGAACGCCGTCAACTACGCAGGCGCGCGTGCGCTCATTCACGTCACGGTGCGCGCGAGCGCCGCGGGCGCGTGCCTGCAGGTTGCCGACAACGGCCCCGGTATTCCGGTTGCGGATCGGGAGCGGGCGCTGCGTCCCTTCGTACGGCTGTCGAGTGCCAGTTCTACGGGCAGCGGATTGGGGTTGAGTCTCGTCGCGGCGATCGCGCGCCTGCATCAGGCCCGCCTCTCGCTCGAGGACAATGCGCCAGGTCTTTGTGTCGTGGTGCAGTTCCAGGCGGCGCGCCCCGAGAATGCGCCGGATCAACACGCGGTGCCGGCAGCGCCGGCACCGCGCGTCAATACAGTGGCTTAGCTTGTCGCTTTGCCGGCTTTACAATCCTTCACGTACTGGGACTTGGCGGCACCGGTCAGGTTCTTGTCCGCCGCCTGTTTCTTGCAGGTCGCGGCGGTCGGATTGCCCGTAGCGGGGTTGACTGAAGTGGTCGGCGAGGCATTTGCCGGGGCGGTGGCCGTGGTCTGGGCGAAGGCGGCCGTAGTCGCCAGGAGAGCGGTCAGGGCGAGGGCGGAAAAGAGCTTCATGGGTGTCCTCATTTGAATGGGCATGGGCTGCAGGGCGGAGCGCGAACCACGTTAGCCTTTCGCCCATAGCGCGACACTGAAGCGGCGGTTAAGAATTCGTAATCGCCACGGGGGAGCGGCTGGCGCCATGCCAGGCGATAGATATGACAAATTGCATTTGCGCTAAAGTGGGCAGCTTCGTCGGCAGTCGCTGTGGGGGGTCATGAGGACACAGGCAGGCACGGCGCCGCAGTTGACTGCGCGCGCCATCATTCTCGCCATCGTGCTCGCGGTGATCCTCGCGGCCGCGAATGTGTATCTCGGCCTCTTTGCAGGCGTCACGATCGCATCAGCGATTCCTGCGGCGGTCGTGTCGATGGCCGTGCTGCGCGTGTTGGGTGGCGGCGGCATTCTTGAGAACAACATCGTCTCGACCGGCGCATCCGCGGGCTGCTCCATCGCCTCGGGAGTGATATTCACTCTGCCCGCGCTCATCTTCCTGGGCGCGTGGCAGGAATTTCATTACTGGTGGGTGTTCGCGATCGCAGGCCTGGGCGGCCTTTTGGGGCTGCTCTTCTCGGT
>Ga0182024_10002867_pt1 | contig 42000 bp, 34 predicted proteins | sample P32metaG_FD_120480 | JGI IMG/M metagenome (GOLD analysis project Ga0182024, IMG submission 120480) | Permafrost microbial communities from Stordalen Mire, Sweden - P3-2 metaG (Illumina Assembly) | ecosystem: Environmental > Terrestrial > Soil > Wetlands > Permafrost | place: Sweden: Stordalen... | reverse complement strand
CCCAGCGCCGCCGACCGGCGAGGGCCAGTTTTTCCGGGGAGGGGAACTGGATGATAAAGTCCCAGCAAAACGGGTGCGTCCAGTCCTCGAAGGCTTGGAGAGCCGCCGGATAATACTCGACCATCCAGGCAGGGAATTACGCGTTTTGCGAGCATACGAATTCAAACTCCGCGGTGGGAAGATCAAATTCATTTTTGCACGGTTGCAAAATCCGTCGCGGTTGCGCTTGCATCCTGGGGGCATTGTGCGATGATGATGTTCCTCTCTGATCGGAGCGTAGCTCAGCCTGGCTAGAGCACTTGGTTTGGGACCAAGACGTCGCAGGTTCAAATCCTGTCGCTCCGACCATTTTATACGCCATGAAAAATGGCTGCTTACGTAAGTATATTTTTCACAACCTGACCTTCCACATCGGTTAAGCGAAATTGCCGCCCTTGATACGTGTAGGTCAATCGTTCGTGATCGAAACCGAGGCAATGAAGGATTGTCGCCTGGAGATCATGGACGTGAACCGGATTTTCCGCGATGTGGAATCCCAAATCATCCGTCGCCCCATAAGTAAGGCCTGGCTTGAGGCCGCCGCCCGCCATCCACATGGTGAAGGCCTGCGGATGATGATCGCGTCCCAGTTTGGCGCCGAGTGTGCCGCCGTTTTGCACCATGGGAGTCCGGCCAAATTCGCCGCCCCAGATGACGAGCGTTTCTCCAAGCAGGCCGCGTTGCTTCAGGTCCTTGACCAACGCGGCGGAACCCTGGTCGGTGTCGCCGCAATTTTTCTTGGAGTAGCCGATGATGTCGGTGTGCGCGTCCCATCCTTCATGGTAGATATTAACGAAACGAACGCCGCGCTCGATCATGCGTCGCGCCAAAAGGCAGGCCCGGGCGAAACTCGGCTTGTCGGGGTCGCATCCATACATGTCAAGGGTGGCTTTGCTTTCGCTTTTGAGGTTCATCAAGTCCGGCGCGGAAGACTGCAACCGATACGCCATTTCGTAGGAGGCGATGCGGGTCTCGATTTCCGGATCGCCCACTGTGCCGAGGTGTTCGCGATTGAGCTGCTCGACCAGATCAAGGGAATCGCGTTGCAATTTTGGATCAATTCCCTTTGGGCTGGAGACGTCCAAAATTGGATCGCCCTGATTCCGAAAGCGCACTCCGGCGTAAAGCGACGGCATGAAGCCGTTGGACCAATTTGCGGAGCCGCCGCTGATGCCGGCGCCGGTGGACATCACCACGAAAGCGGGTAAATCCTGAGTCTCGTTGCCCAGGCCGTAGAACGCCCACGAGCCAAGACTGGGGCGTCCCGGTCGCGCGAAACCGGTGTTGAGGTAAATCTGCGCGGGCGCATGGTTAAATTGATCCGTCTGCATGGACTTGATCAGGCAAATGTCATCCACGATCCCGCCAAGATGAGGCAGCATTTCGGAAATTTCCGCGCCGCATTGGCCTTTCTTTGCGAAGGTGAATTGCGGCCCCAAAACATTGGCGTCGGACCGAATGAAGGCGTAGCGCTGTCCGCCAATGACGGACGGAGGCAACGGGTGCCCTTCCAGTTTCTTCAACTCCGGTTTGTAATCGAACAGGTCAAGCTGGCTGGGCGCGCCGGCCATAAAGAGATGAATGACGTGCTTGGCCTTCGCCGGAAAATGAGGGGCACGGGGCAGGAGCGCGTCCGCCGCCGAAATGCCGGCCGCGCGCGAACGCGCCACGAAGGCATCGGCCAGCAACGAAGCGGCGGCAATTTTGCCCAAACCAACGCCGCACTGTTTCAGGAACCAGCGGCGCGAATTGACCCGCGGCCCGCTGCACTCGTAGAGAAAATCGTGACAGTTCATATTGTTAATCTTTGGTGATCACTTCATCCAGGTTCAACACGGCTCGCGCCACAGTGGTCCAGGCAGCCTGTTCATTTAACCTCTCGCTTTTGTTCTTCCAGGCAACATCCTCCGCCTTCAACTCTCCCTTGGAAAAGCGGTTCAATTGCGCCTGATAAAACGCAACTAACTTTTCCCGTTCTCCGTCGGTGGGCGGGCGTATGAGGCATCGGCGAAAGACCTGTTCGGCAAGCGCGCCAACATCGCCTTTTTGCTCCGCGGCCGATTTGCCCAATGCTTGCGCGCACTCCATGAACACTTCGTCATTCAACAACGTTAGCGCCTGCAAAGCAGTGTTAGAACGATCTCGTCGCGCCAGGCAGGATTCACCACTGGGGCCGTCAAAGGTCGTCGTCATGGCGTAGGGGGTGGTTCTTTTTGAAAAAGTGTACAATCCGCGACGATATCGATCCGGCCCGGTGCTCGTTTTCCAATCGAGCGAGCCGAAGGCATCTGAAGTGACCCCCGCCGGTTGCGGCGGATACACACTGGCGCCTCCCACCTTCGGAGAGAACAGCCCGCTGGCCACAAGGTCATAGTCCCGGACTAATTCAGCATCGATGCGGAAGCGGGGGCCTCGCGCCAGCAGGATGTTTTGCGGGTCGCGCTCCAGGAGTTCCGGCGTGACTGTGCTGGACTGTTGATAGGTCGCGCTCATCACGATGAGCTTGAGCATTTTTTTCTGGGACCAGCCCTGTTTCATGAATTCCACCGCCAGCCAATCGAGCAATTCCGGATGCGACGGCGCTTCGCCTTGCAAACCAAAATTTTCCGTGCTGTGAACCAGGCCCCGGCCAAAGAAAGCCTCCCAATGCCGATTCATGATGACCCGCGCCGTCAGGGGATTTTTGGGAGAAACAAGCCATTCAGCAAGGCCGAGACGATTGCGCGGCGCATCTTTGCGCAACTGCGGCAAAACCTCTGGGATGCCTGGCGCAACCACTTCCTTGGGGCTGAGGAATTCTCCACGGTCATGCCGGTGGGTTATTCTGCCCTGGCCCGCCGGACGTTCGCGCATGACCAAAGCCGTGGGCAACTGGGGCATCTCCGCGCGAAGTTGATCAATCGCCTTGCGTTCGCCGGCCAATTCAGGAGCGACCTCCACAAATTGACGCAGCAAAACGTTGCGGTCGTTGGTTGCTTCCGGGGAATTGAGCAGCCGGGTCAAGCCGCCTTCATCACGGTATCTGGCGAGGGCGCTTTGCACCTCATCGGGCAGGGTTGATGCTTTGGCATTCTCATCGGTGGTAACTGAGATGCGGAACCGGCCGAGACTGGCCTCGTAATATTCAGCGCAGAGGAGTTCGATCTGCAATTCATCCACAGCCTTGAGAGGTTCACTCAACTGGAAGACGGCGTTGTTGGATTTTCCCTGGCTGCCGTTGATGGACCATCCACTTTGCAGGTCGTCGTCAATGGCCTTGGCGGCGTTTCTTTCACCGCTGGCAAAACTTTCCGTCGCGTTCTTCAGCGAAAGCGCGTTGGTCCCAACCATCACCTTAAAATTCGAGAGATGAAAATCGCCGTCCACTCCTTCGTAAAACACTTCGCCGGGCCCGTGATTCGGCAATCGATCGTCCGGCAAAACTTCGAGTCGAATCGCCTTCACTCCGGCGGGCAGGTTGCGGAACTTCAATTTATACGTATCGCTCTTCGTGAAATCGCCGCTGGCAAAAATGGAATCATCGGATTGAATGGTCAACAAGGGAATGTCGCTCTTCGCCTCGGTGGGACGCAATCGCTGCCATTTCACCACGGCACCCATCTCTTTCTTCAGCCAGTTCGCGAATTTCCGATCACGGTTGGCGCGCGCGGCTTCTGCCAGCGGGAGCGCGGACGGAAGCTCGCGGCCAAGACTTAAACGAAAACGCCCGAGCATATGCTGCCGGCCGGCCTCCTGCACAAGCCGCACCGTGACGCTGGCGCCCTGCTCCAGATCCAGCGGTTCAGCGAGAGTGAAAATAGCCCGGCGGTGCAAACGCTTCGCATCACCGGTATAAATGGCCCAGCCCGTGTCAGTCTTGCCGTCAATCGCGTTCTCCACCGGGTATTTGTCCTGTGAGAAATCAGCTTCCGCGTGCGAAAATTTTATCGGGCGCGGCTGGCCTCCGGCCCCGTGCGCGGCAACTTCCATTTCGATTTCGTTCAGGACAAAATTACCGTTGTCGGCGAGGCCCGGGCCGCCGTTGCCGACTTTATCGTCGGGGATCGCTTCCAATTGCAGGTGCGTGATGCGTCGCGACGACGTATCGAATTTGACCGTGTAGGTGTCTTTCTCCGGACTCTTGCCTTCAATGCGGAAAGAGCCATCGACCAGGAACTCGGCTTCAGACCCGTTTTTCGAGCTGAACTCGGCTGTGCCAGGTGTCAACCATTCGATATTCGTTTCACTGGGAAATTTGTCCACGAGCCCGTTCTCCAAAACGGCGATTTTTTCCTGAAGAGCTTTGCGTTTGGCGATGAGGTCCGGCACCGGCACCTCGTACTTCGGTTCATCGGCATTGTTCATCAACGCCATGAAGCTGTAGTACTCGCTGTGCTTGATCGGATCATATTTGTGGGTGTGGCATTGGGCGCAGGCCATTGTAAGCCCAAGCCATGTCGTGGCGGTGACATGCACCCGGTCCACCATCGAATAAAAGCGAAATTCAAGCGGGTCAATTCCCCCCTCCTCATTGAGCATCGTATTGCGATGAAAGCCGGTGGCAATGATTTGATCGGGCGTCGCATTTGGCAGCAGGTCTCCCGCAATCTGGTCAATGGTGAATTGGTCAAACGGCATGTCCGCGTTGAGGGCATTGATGACCCAATCGCGATACGGCCACATCGAGCGCGGGCGATCCTTTTCATAACCATTCGTGTCCGCGTAGCGGGCGAGATCGAGCCAGCGCCTGCCCCAGCGTTCTCCGTAATGAGCCGACGCGAGCAAGCGGTCCACCAGCTTTTCGCAAGCGTGGGGCGAAGTGTCATGCACGAAAGCGTCCGCCTCCTCTGGCGTCGGCGGAAGACCAATCAAATCCAGATAAAGCCGGCGCACCAGGGTGTAGCGGTCCGCCGGCGGGGACGGTCTCAAGCCTTCCTGTTCCAACCGGGCCAGAACAAAATAGTCGATTGCGTTTTTGGGCCAATCCTTCTGTTTTACCTTCGGCAAGGCGGGACGGCGTGGCGCTACGAATGCCCAGTGCTCCTTATATTTTGCCCCGGCGGCGATCCAATTCCGCAGTAATTCCTTTTGCGCGGTCGAGAGGGTTTTCTTGGTATCGGCTGGAGGCATCCTGTCATCGGGATCTGCGGCTGTGATGCGGGAGATCAGTTCGCTTTCATCCGGTTTGCCGGGAACGATGGCGCGCTTCCCGGATTTGGCGGGCTGCATCGCCGTCTCGGGCCGGTCCAGCCGGAGTTTGCTCTTGCGCGCTGCGTCATCCGGTCCATGGCACTTAAAACAATTTTCGGCGAGGATCGGCCGGATTTGCGCGCTAAAATCAATCTCCCTGGACGGCGAGGAGGCGAACCCAGCCATCGGGACGACAAACAAGGTTGCCACCAAGAAAAAATGAGTGGTTAAGTACTTCATCGCACGAGTAACCACTATCTCATTTTTCGGCGAAGAAATCCATTATTAACTTCCTTGATTTGTCTCACACCCTCACCCTCAAACTAATTCGTTCCCTCTTGACCGCAAGTGAAATTCATGCATATTCCCGCAGTGCCAGTTTATCTGCCGCCCATTTCCCGACGACGATTCCTGACCGGTTCTTGCGCCGCTGCCGCGCTTGCCCTGGCCCAGGGTTGTGCGCTGCCCAATGCCAAAAGGGACGCACACAACGTGGCGCTGCTTTCGGATATTCACATTGCGGCGGACCCGCATAAAATCGCCCGCACGGTGAACATGACCGATAATTTGAAAACCGTGACGGCAGAAGTCCTGGCCTGGCCGCAATTGCCGGGGACGGTGTTCGTCAATGGGGATTTGGCGTTCAATACCGGCGAGAGCGAGGATTACTCCGCCGTGGTGGGTTTGCTGCGTCCCATGCGCGAGGCGGGATTGCCCATTCACCTCAACATGGGAAACCATGATGACCGCGAGCATTTCTGGAATGTCTTGCGGGATGCGAAGACCATCCCGCCGAGTTTGCCCGGTCGCCAGGCCGCCATTCTGCGCCGGAAGGAGGCGAATTGGTTTCTGCTCGATTCGTTGAAGAAAACCCTCGTCACCGACGGCCTGCTGGGCGAAGCGCAACGCGCGTGGCTGGCCGCCGCGCTCGATGCCAACCCCAACAAGCCCGCGCTGATTATGATTCATCATCAACCCGGCCCATTGCACCCTGACAAAAAAGGCGGCGGCTTGGAAGATGCCGAAGAACTGTTGGCAATTTTGCGGCCGCGCCCGCAGGTCAAAGCGTATTTCTTCGGCCACACTCATCGCTGGAAGGTCGGGCAGGATGAGAGCGGCATTCATCTGATTAACCTGCCGCCAGTCGCTTATTTATTTGAGGAGGGATCGCCCAACGGCTGGGTCCACGCGGAGGTGCAGGAAAACGGCGCGCGATTGGAATTGCGCTGCCTGGACCATGCGCACAAAGACCACGGGCAGGTGGTTAATCTGACCTGGCGCAACGCTTAATCCTCAAATTTTCCAGCCACTTCTGTAGTGATGCTGGATGTATTGTTCGGCCAGCGGGTTTCCGACCGCCCGGAGATTGACTGGGTCCCAGAGAATTTTTCCGCCAGCACGGTAGGCCACATTGCCGAGCAGGACTGCTTCACTGAGCGCGCCGGAATAATCGAAATTGCAGGAGGTCGTGCCGCCGGTTTTGATCGCCCTGATCCATTCCTGGTGATGCTTCTTGTCGCAATCATCTTCCTTCCGCGGCGTGGCGGCGGGCGGCGGGGGAAAATCCTTTTCCGGCAGCAAGGCGTATTTCCGATATTCCGCCAGCAGCATGCCATTGTCACCAATAAATAAGACGCCGTTGCCCCATTCCGGCAGTTCGCCCCGCGCAAATTGCGGCGGGCGGACGTCTTTGCCGTCCTTGACGCCGTGGTACCAGGTCAATTTGACCGCCGGGCTTTCGCCGCGCGCGGGATATTCGTAATGGGCAATCATCCACGCCGGCGTGCCCTCCGCATTGACGGGCGGCCCTTCTGTTTCGACCGAAATTGGATATCGCAAACCCAGGGACCAATGCGCCAGATCAATGTAGTGACAGCCCATATCGGCAAGGGTGCCCCCGCCAAAGGCCCACCAGCGGCGCCATTGTTTGGGAACGTAATCCGGGCTGTAGGCGCGCGATTGCGCCGGCCCCAGCCACAGGTCCCAATCCAATCCGTCCGGAACGGGTGTCTTGTCCGTAGGCAATCCGTCTGCGGTATATACCGCTCCCACCCAGACGTGGACTTCGCGCACCGGGCCGATCACACCGCGCCGGATGACGTCAACCACTTCATGATAGTTATCAGTGGCGTGGATCTGCGTGCCCATTTGCGTGATGAGATTGTGTTTTTTGGCAACTTCCGCCATGCGCCGCGCTTCGGACACGGTGTGAGCCAGCGGCTTCTCGCAATAGACATGACGCCCGCTTTGCAGCGCCGCCACGGCGGCGACGGCATGAGTGTGATCGGGCGTGCCGATGACGATGGCGTCAAGATCATTTCGCTCCAGCATTTTTCGAAAATCACGATATGCGACCGCTTTGGGAAATCTCTTTCGCGCGTCGGCAAGATAGGCGGCATCGACATCGCATAGGGCGACGATGTTCTCGGTCGAAACATAATGCAGATCGTCCCCGGCGCGATTGGCGGTGCCGATGATGCCGAGATTAAGTTTTTCGTTGGGAGAAATATTGCCAAACGAACGGTCAGCCAGCCACACCCCCGCCGCCGCCACGGTGGAGCGGGTCAGGAATTGGCGTCGATTCAGTGGAGCGCGCATAAGTTAAAACGTCATTTCCCGGTTTGCCGGGGAATTTCGCGGATGTAGATGTTTTTGAACCAGAGCGGACCGCCATGATTTTGCAACTCAATCTGGCCGGTGGAATAAATGGGTTTGGCCGGCTCCCAATAATTTTCCAGCGTGGTGTCCCTGACCACCAGTTGGTTGTTTAAAAACACATGGACTTTTTCGCCCACCATCAGGATGCGGTAATGATTCCACTGGCCGACCGGGTTGTCCGCGTAGGTGAGGGGATGGCGCGAGTTCTTCTGGTTATTCCACAAGCCCCCGGAACCGTCGGGATGCTCGAACTGTCCGGGACTGTTCGTCGTCCAAATCTGCACCTGCGGAGTGCCGCGCAGGTAAATGCCGCTGTCACCCTTGGGCGGGACTTTCCAGTCAACCAACATTTCGAAGTCGCCGTAATCGCGCGCCGTGCAAAGGTTGTCGCCCTGGCCGTTAAAAGCAAGGACGCCGTTTTCCACTGTCCAATGATCGCGCATCCGTTGATCAGCCTTGACCTGGGCGGCGGCCAGTTCCTCAGGCGACATTTTGCCACGGGTGGGCGGATCGGCCACCAGGCCCTTCCAGCCGGATAAATCATGGCCATCAAAAAGTCTGGCAAACCCTTTCGGCGCCTTGTTGTCCCGCAGGCTGTCAATGTAATAACGGCCGGGCGAATCGAAAAGCGCGACGGCTCCATCCGGGGGCGTGTCTGTCTCCGTGCCATGCGATAATTCCTTGATGAAAATATTACGGAACTCACAATAGCTGCTGTGCCCCAACAGCGCGATGTGGCCCCGGTCGCGCAACATCCCTGGATGATCGCGCAGCACTTCCGGGTCGGTTATAGTATTCACGTTGCCATCGACGATCTTTTTGCCGTTGAGAACAATTTTAAAATGGCGGCCCGCCACGGTGATGTCGTAATGGTTCCATTCGCCGACTTTTTTGAGCGCACCGCGTTTGGCGGCGAAGATCTTGTAAAGCGAGCCGCAATATTGCCCCGGATCGAGGTGGGCATATTGGGCGTCGTCATCGTCCAGAATCTGGATTTCATTGCCGCTGTAGGTCAGGTCGCTCTTTTCGAGCGGCGTGCGAATGCCCACGCCGTTATTGGCGCCGGGCGTCAATTTGAAATCCATGCGCAGAATGAAATCGGAGTAGGCCTTGTCCGTCACCAGATCGTTGCCGGCGTCGGGCGGCGAAGCTATGACGCCGTTGGTCACGTAATAAGGAGGCCCAAACTTGTGTATTTCCGTCCAGCCGTCCAGGGTTTTGCCATCGAACAAGGAAACAAAACCGCTGGCGAGAAGGTTGTGGGTGGAGGGAAGGATGGCCGCGGCCACGAGACATTTAAGAATTTTCATAAACTGATGGGGATGATAGTGGCCGGGAATGTTCAAGTAAAAAGCATTTTTAAGAATTCGTTTCGCCAAAGGCGCTCAAGGCCAGCGGCTCGCCGCATTCCAGGCAGCGGGTGGCGTTGAAGATGGTCCCGCAATTGGGGCACACGCCGCGCGTGGCAAACATGTCGAACCCGGCCCGGCACCGGCCACACGCCCAAAAAGGGCCGACGGGCGGCGGGGTATGGCAAAGCGGACAAGCCAGACCGGAGCGGCGCGGCGCGGCCGCCAGCCGGGCCAGCGCGCGGGCTTGTTGCAAGCCACCCCAACAGTTCAACAGGACAAAAACGGCCATGATGATCAGCCACGGCTCATTGGACTTAAAATAATTCGAGAGGCGGCTACAGAGCGCGAAGACTAGCAACACAGCAACAGCGACAAGTCCGATGACGCTAGCGACCATCAAGCTACGAGCGCGCCCGAGAAAAAACCAGAGAAGGGACCGAAGAATTTGCCCACCGTCCAGCGGGTAAATCGGCAGCATGTTGAAACAGAATAAACCAACGTCGATCATCAGGATGTAGAAAACCAAGAGATAGAGATTCGGATTAGTTTCCTGCCAGTTTAGCGTTCTGGCGACCAAAACGACCACAAGGAAAATGGGAAGGAGCAGGACGTTAACCAGCGGACCCGCAGCAAGGCTCCACAGCGTTGCGCCCGGACGGGAAGGCGGATCCACGAACGCCACGCCGCCGAGAGGCCAGAGGACAATTTGATCGGCGCGCCCACCCACGCTGCGGCAGGCCAGGGAATGTCCAAATTCGTGAAGAAGCACGATGACAAAGAGGCACAAGTATGCATAAATACACCATACCGAGGAGGAAAAGCCGAGTGGGAGATTGATGCGGTAGATGACTGAAAAAAAGGCCACCAAAAACCACGACCAATGCAGAAACACATTGATCCCGGCAAAATGAAACAGGTGGATAGACCCTTTGCGGTTCGGCATGGCAGGAAAAGGATGAACCCTCGCGCGGCAAGATTCAATCTTTTCCCGAGAACGACGGAGTCGTCCAGTTAACAGCCTCGCAGTTTGCGAATGAAGGCGCCGGAGAAACCCAGCGCGCCGATGGCAAGCAAGCCAAATGTGGAAGGTTCAGGAGTGGCCACGACCGTCGGGGCGAACTCCACGCTGTGCAGAGTACTATCCTCAATCGCAAACTGCGTGGCATCGACCCCGTACGCAACAGATCCCCCAGCGGCTCCCGACATAAATTGCGCCGGAATGGAAGTGCTGTCAAAAGTGAAGGTTCCCGTACCGTTGGCAGCGATGGCTGTGCCTGAAGCGCCTCCATATTGGATGGAGTTGCCATCCAGAACATTGTTCCAGCCAAGGTTATTCCCTGCACTGGTTGGACTTATAACATTAAAAACGGGTGATGAGCTAAGAGCCCAGCCCAGCCAAAGACTCTCGACCGCCTCGGGCCCTGTATTGTCGAGCGTCAAGGTATAGCTAAACACGCCGCCACCCAAAGATGTATCGGTTAAGCTGCCGGTGACGAGCACATCCTGCGCCTGGGCGGAAATGGAGAATACGGCCAATCCTGCGGCGACGGCCATGGACAAAGTGATGGAATTCAAGTTCGGTTTCATATGAATGGCATTGTTTTTTTAGTTCGGCGTTGCTGATGCAGCCCAGGCTGTCATCGGTCACTACATGTGCGATGATCGAACTGCGAGAATGTTCCAAAAAAAGAAAAAGAAATTCGTCCTCATGACGCAGCCTTGCCCAGCAGAGCCTCAGATGGTATGAAGGGTCTCGTGAGAAGCTGTTTCCCAAGCACTTATGTATTGACCCTGCTTCTGGCTTTTGTCACCGGAGTCCCCGCGCTGGTCGGCCCGGCGGAACGGCCGGGATGGAAGTTGACGTTTGATGACGAGTTTGACGGCAAAAGGCTTGATCTCAAAAAATGGAACCCAAATGACCCAGCAGGTTGGGAGCGGAACCACGAATTACAGGCTTACGTGACCAATGCATTCGAGGTGAGCGGCGGGTTCCTGCGCATCAAGGCGGAAAAGCGGCAGGCATTTTACAGCGAAAAATGGCGTTCGATCACATCCGGGATGATGACCACTCTCGGCAAATTCAGCCAGGAATATGGGCGATTTGAAATCCGCTGTCGTGTGCCAAAGGGCAAAGGAATGTGGCCAGCTTTCTGGCTTTTGCCGGATCCGCGCGGCTGGCCGCCAGAAATTGACGTCCTGGAGATCCTGGGCCACGAGCCTGACAAAGTATATACGACTCACCACTACCGCGATGCGCAAGGCAAGCACCAAAGCCACGGCGGATCCTGGAGCGGGCCGGATTTCTCCGCCGGCTTCCATGAGTTTGCGGTGGAGTGGTCGCCGCAACGGATCGTGTGGTTTGTGGATGGGGTGGAGCGATTTCGCTCCGAGGACGCGGTGCCGAAAGGGAAAATGTATGTGCTACTGAATTTGGCGGTGGGCGGAGGCTGGCCGGGCAATCCCGACGCGCAAACCAAATTCCCCGCCGCGTTGGAAGTAGATTACGTGCGTGTTTATCAAAAGGCATGGTGAGCCCGCAACGACACAGTTCATATGGGCCATTTTAATTGACGAGCCGCTCGTTGAATAATAATTGTTGGTCACTCGATATGCATCGATATGAATACCGCACATGACAATCGAAAAATGAACACTGGTTTCGTTTTTCTGAGCGGTTCGGCCCTCGGTGTCATTTGCTATTTCATTGCCGAGCTTCTTACACCAAAGCAGGTCGCTAACCCAGGGGACCATGACATCTTTCTGGCAAATCGGCTCGGTTTCATTTATACGCCCGTCGTGGGTCTCTGGCTTGGCTGGCTACAGAGGTCGTGGCAACGAGCGCTGGTGGGGGCTGCAGTCGGAATCGTTATCGGCGTTATTTATATGTCACTGTGCGCCAGCCGGAATTTCTTGGCGATTATGGTCGGTTTTCCATGTTTGCTGGGTGCAATGCTTTCCGCCGTGGTCGGTTCCAATCGTAGTCACTGGCTCCGTGGCCTTGGCGCGCGCGTGGGAAAAGGATTGCTGGCAGGATTGGTTTTGGGTTTCGTTTATATGGTCATTCTCAATGTTGTAGGCGAGATGCTAAGGCCGGATATTGAAACAACTCCAACACACAATGAACTGACAGACAATTACGTGCAGATGATGTGGCGAAGCGGCCCTATAGCATTGGGCATTTCGAGCGCATTATTTTTCGTCCTCATTCGTTGGGCGGTCGGGCTCACTCGCGTGAGAGTTCTTGTGTTTGAGGAGACAGAGTCTGCAAGATAACGGGCTTTCGGCCAATTCCATACGCAAGGTCGGCCCGAATTCATTTGGGCCAAAAATAACTTTTCAGAATAATAATTAAAAAAATTACTTGATTACTGAATAGTTAATATATATACTTAGTCCAATAGAATGCCGAGGTATGAAATGAGCCGCCAAAAATCACAAAAACCGCAAAAAGGGACTCTTATTCTTGCGCTTGTTGCGCCTATTCGCTGCTATTCCGTTTCCGCCAATTCTCTCAATCGGTTGGGTTCCGACAGTCAAACCAGTCGCCGCCAGTCAAACCGATGGATAAACAACATAAGTATTTTAACGTCAACAGCTTATGGCTTAAACGCTGTCCGACCCCGGTCAGACTCAGTCAAGGTGAGTCAGACCGATTTCAAGAGTTGCGACCTCAGGTCAGAACGGCAAACGGTCGATGCATAATTGCCATGCAACAACTATTCCCATAGATTTAATCAAGATGACGCCAAAAGTACGCTTCCTAATGTGTCCGCCGGATCACTACGAAGTGGTTTATGTGATCAATCCATGGATGGAGGGGAACATACACAAGTCGTCGCGCGAAACGGCGGCCAGTCAATGGGAGGCCTTGTGCGCGCTTTTGGAAAAGGAGGCGCAGGTGGAACGCATCGCCGCCCCGGTCGGTTTGCCGGACATGGTCTTCACGGCCAATGCGGGGCTGGTGCTGGGAAAGAAATTTGTCTTGAGCCGATTTCTGCCGCGGGAACGACAGGGCGAGGAGCCCGTTTTCAAAAAATGGTTCAAGAAACAGGGCTTCGACATTTTTGAATTGCCGCCGGACCTCCCTTTTGAAGGGGCGGGCGACGCGTTGCTGGACCCGCAGCGGGGTTGTTTGTGGGCCGGATACGGATTCCGCAGCGAACTGGCCGCGCATCCCCAACTAGCCCAATGGCTGAACATTGAAGTCATTTCATTGCGCCTGGCCGATCCGCGTTTTTATCATCTTGACACTTGTTTCTGCCCGCTGGAAAACGGCGGCCTGCTCTACTACCCCCCGGCCTTTGACGCCTACTCCAATCGCTTGATCGAACAACGCGTGCCCGCCGAAATGCGCATCGCCGTCGATGAGACCGACGCCGTTCGTTTTGCCTGTAACGCGGTGAATCTGGGCCGGCGGATTTTTGTCAACCAGGTCAGCGCCGAGTTGCGCCAGCAACTGGCCGGGGCCGGTTTTGAAGCGGTCGAAACGCCCTTGAATGAATTTCTAAAAGCGGGAGGCGGGGCCAAATGCCTGACGCTGCGCCTGACCGAGCCGGTGCCGGCCGGGGCGAAGGCGGCCAGTTCAGTGCAGAGCCGGGAACTGAGGCTGGACGGCCATTTGCTTGACTCGGGGTTGATGGATCGTGCCCTGGAATTGACCGTGCAAAGTGGCGGCAGTTTTCAAATCCTGCATTTCAATTTGGGCAAGCAACGCCAAAGCACCTCCCATGCGGACATCCAGATTTCCGCGCCGTCCGAGGAAGTGCTGAACAAAATCATGGGCGGAATGATCGAGCTGGGCGCAGTCGCCGGGCAAACGAAGGAGAACGACGCCGAATTGAAAACCGTCACCCATCCCGGCGTGGCGCCGGAGGATTTTTTGGCCACCAATATTTACCCCACCGAAGTCCGCGTCGCGGCCCGCTGGCTGCGGGTGCAGGACCAGCGCATGGACGGGGTCATTGTCGTGGAAAAAAACAAAAAGGCCGCCCGCTGCACTTTGTTCCGTTATTTGAAGGCGGGCGAGTCCGTCGTCATTGGCAGCGAAGGGGTCCGCACGGTGCGGAAGACGGAATCGCGCGATGTGCGGGGCGGGGCGCAGATTGGGCACGAGTTTTCGTTCATGGGCGCAGGCGTGTCAAGCGAACGGCGCGTGGAACTGGTGGTGGACCAAATTTCCTGGGAGATGGACCGCATCCGGGAGCAACGCGGCAAAATAGTCGTCGTGCCCGGCCCGGTGGTCATTCATACCGGCGGCGGCGAATCCCTGGCCTGGCTGGTGCGCGAGGGTTATGTGCAGGCGTTATTGGGCGGCAACGCCATCGCCGTCCATGACGTCGAGCAATCCCTGCTCGGCACATCGTTGGGCGTCGATTTGAAGACCGGGATTCCAGTGGAAGGCGGCCATCGGCACCACCTCAAGGCCATCAACACGATTCGCGCCTGCGGCAATTTGGCCGGCGCGGTCGAACAGGGCGTCCTGACCCGCGGCGTTTTTTATGAGTGTGTCAAGCAGTCCGTCCCATTTTTCCTCGCCGGTTCGATCCGTGACGACGGTCCTCTGCCCGATACGCAAATGGATTTGATCAAGGCGCAGGAGGAATACGCGCGCCTGCTCAAGGACGCCGACCTGATCTTGATGCTCTCCTCCATGCTGCACTCGATTGGCGTGGGCAACATGACGCCGGCTGGCGTTCGATTGGTGTGCGTGGATATCAATCCGGCGGTCGTCACCAAACTGAGCGATCGCGGCTCCATTGAATCGCTGGGCGTGGTAACGGATGTCGGGTTGTTCTTGAACCTGCTAACCCAACGATTGAAAAAATTGCAGGAATCCGGCGTCAAGCTGGCCACTTAAGCACGCAGCCCATGCAACTGCTGTCCAAAAATGCAGGGTTGCCAAATTCCCTCGTTTCAGCGAAGATGGCGGCCGGCCCTTTTCACCGGGAAAGGAAATCAACCAGCGCCTGACGAATTCAGATCGTTGGGTTAATGCGTTGCTTCCGCCTTGAAATTTTAGAATACTCCGGTTGCAGATATTAATCAGGCCAGTGTAGATTAAACGTTACGATTATGAGCAGAACACTTTTTCTTTCGCCGCCGAGCTTTGATGGTTTCGACGGGGGCGCTGGCGCGCGCTACCAGGCCCGGCGCGAAGTCACTTCCTTTTGGTATCCCACCTGGCTGGCCCAGCCCGCCGCGCTCGTGCCCGAGAGCAAATTGATGGATTGCCCGCCGCATGACATCGGCGTCAAGCAATGTTTGGAGGAAGCGAAGAATTTCGACCACGTCATCATCAACACCTCCACGCCCTCGTTGAAAAACGATTGCAAGGTGGCCGAGGCCATCAAACAACAAAAGCCCGGCACGAAAATCGGCTTCATCGGCGCCCATGCCGCCGTGCTGCCCACTGAAACTTTGAAGGCCTCACCCTCGATTGACTGGGTGGCGCGCAAGGAATTCGACTTTACATGCAAGGAAGTCGCCGAAGACCGGGCGCTGGCCGAAATTGACGGCCTTTCTTATCGCAACGCCGAAGGCAAAATCATTCACAATCGCGAACGCGAATTGATCACCAACATGGATGTTCTACCCTGGGTGGTGGACACTTACAAGCGCGATTTGCAGATTGAAAAATATTTCATCGGCTACCTCCTGCATCCCTACCTGAGCCTTTACACCGGGCGCGGCTGTCCGGCGCAATGCACGTTTTGCCTCTGGCCGCAAACCATCGGCGGCCACAAGTACCGAGTCCGCTCCCCCGAAAACGTGGCCGGCGAAATGGCCTACGCCAAGAAACTGTTCCCGCAAGTGCAGGAATTCTTTTTCGATGACGACACCTTTACCGCCAATCTCCCGCGCGCCCGCGAAATTGCCAAAAAACTGGCGCCGCTCGGCTTGACGTGGTCGTGCAACAGCCGGGCCAACCTGGATTACGACACCATCAAATTCTTCAAGGACTCGGGCCTGCGTTTGTTTCTGGTCGGTTACGAAAGCGGCAACCAGGAGATTCTTAATCGCATCAAGAAGGGCATTCAGTTGGACGAAGCGCGGCGCTTTACGAAGGCCTGCCACGAGGCCGGCGTGGTCATTCATGGCACATTCATCCTCGGCCTGCCCGTCGAGACCCGGGAAACGATCGAGCAAACCATCCGTTACGCGATGGACTTGGACGTTTTCAGCATTCAGGTTTCGCTGGCCGCGCCTTATCCCGGCACGGAACTTTATGAGATGGCCCGGCAAAATGGCTGGTTTGCCAAGAAGAAAGACAAGACCGACATCGTGCATGAGGACGGCTTCCAACAAAGCTCCCTGGAATATCCGGGCCTGGACAAGGAGGAGATTTTCGAAGCGGTGGACCGTTTTTATCGCGCCTACTATCTGCGGCCCAAGCCAATTTTGCGCATTATCAAAACGATGTTGGAGGACAAGGATATTTTCGTCCGGCGCTGCCGCGAAGGCTACGAATTTTTCAAGAGCCTGCGCCAGCGCAAGGTGGACCTGGCCGCCTCCCGCGCCGTCTCCGCCGCCGCGACCGCTGCGGCCTGACAACCTGTTCAAAAGGACGGTGGGGGCGAGCACTCCGTCGAGCCGAACCCCGAAGCATTTCGGCGGTGAATGGATCGATTTAGGGTTCGACGGAGTCTGTGCAGCCTTCGATCTTTGACAGACCAGCCGGTGAAAGTCCTGCCTCAGGCATTGCGATAATTGGCCTGAGAAGTGATAACCGACTCGGTGAAGGGAGACCTTCCCCAGGCAAGCTTGGTCGTAAACGGGCAAGGACGGAAAGGGTGGAGGCAACGAAACCCGAAGACGTGGTTGGGCCAGATGCCCTAGTGGATGAAAGTCTTTCGATACGCTTTTGGAGTCTTCTCGCTTGCGTTCGGCATTTTAGCTACTGGCGGTTGTTTAAATTTACTGACCCGCGCTGACCGAGACGTTCCGCTGTGGGTCGTTGCGCTCGATATGTTTGTATTCGGCCTCGGCCCGCTCGCCACCTCTCTCCAACCCTCAGCATCAAGTCTGCCGAACACAATTGCCTCAAATCAAGGATTGCCGCGTTTGGACCCAGGCAACGAGGCCATAACACGCGCCATTTCCAGCGCGGTTTGGGCGGCTTCCGCGCCGCGATTATGCTTTTTGTCAAGACAACGGACTTCGGCTTGTGCTTCGTTCTCGAGCAGCAAAACTTCATGGATGACCGGAAGGGCGTGCTGGATTTGCAGTTGGGCCAATGACGCGCTGACAGCGTCGGCAATTTGTTGGGCGTGGCTGGTCTGCCCGCGCAATATCACGCCCAGACAAATGATGGCGGACCAGGCGGCCGTTGACCGGGCCAGCCGTGCCGCCACCGCCGGTATCTCAAAGGCGCCCGGCACGCGAATGACACGAATCTTTTTTGCGCCGGCTTTTTTCAATTGTTGTTGCGCAGCTTTGACCATGGCATCGACATAACGGGCGTTGTAGCGCGAGGCAATGACGGCAAATGTGCCGCGTGAGGCACGGATTTTTGACTTTCTCGCGGTGGTGAGCATCGGTCCGTCCTTCAATAAGCGCGCGGCGTTCTCATAGCAAGTGGCCCAATTTATCGCGTTTGGTGCGGAGATATTTTTCGTTGTGCGGATTGGCGCGGATTTTGATGGGGAGTTGCTTGACAATCTCCAGGCCGTAACCTTCGAGGCCGACAACTTTGCGGGGGTTGTTGGTCAGCAGACAAATCGTTTTCAAACCCAAATCCACGAGGATTTGTGCGCCCAAACCGTATTCCCGCAGGTCCATGCCATAGCCCAGCTTCAGATTCGCTTCAACGGTGTCGTAGCCGCGTTCCTGCAATTTGTAAGCCTTGATTTTCGAAGCCAGCCCTATGCCGCGCCCTTCCTGCCGCATGTAAATAATAACACCCTGCCCCGCCGCCGCGATCAGACGCATGGCCTGGTGCAATTGCGGGCCGCAATCGCAACGGCGCGAACCGAACACATCGCCGGTCAGGCATTCGCTATGCACGCGCACCAGAACATTCTTCTTCCCTTCCACCTGGCCCTTGACCAGCGCGACGTGATGCTGGCCGTCCGTGTGGGATCGGTAAAGGTGCAAATCGAAATCGCCGTAAGGCGTTGGAAGCCTGACGACTTCGATGCGCTCGACTAGTTTCTCGCGCGTCCGCCGATAATGGATCAATTCTTCGATGGTGCAAATTTTCAGTTTATGGCGGCGGGCAAAACGCCGCAGTTCGCCCAATCGGGCCATTGAACCGTCTTCGCTCATGATCTCGCAGACGATGCCCATGGGACGGCGGCCGGCAAGTTTGACCAAATCCACTGCGGCCTCGGTGTGCCCAGCGCGTTGCAGAACGCCGCCCGGTTTGGCGCGCAAAGGGAAAACATGCCCCGGTTGCACCAAATCCTCGGGAACTGTAGTCGGGCCGGCCATGATTTTGATGGTGAGAGCGCGGTCGGCGGCGCTGATGCCAGTGGTGATCCCCCGGGCGGCATCGACGCTCACTTGAAAATCGGTGCGAAAATTCTCCGCGTTCTGCACGACCATTTGTTCGATGCCCAATTGTTTGAGGCGCTCGAAAGTGGTGGGGACGCAAATCAAGCCGCGACCATGCCGGGCCATGAAATTGATGTCGGCGGGAGTCACGCACTCGGCGGCCATGACGAGATCGCCTTCGTTCTCCCGATCGGCATCATCGACGACAATGACCATCCTGCCCTTGCGGAGATCGGCCACGACAGATTCAATCGAGTCGAATTTGCGTTTCATGGATGAATGTTAAGGCGGCGGGTTTCCCCGATCCAAATTCTAATCTTAATTCGAACCTCTGAGGATTGTGAGAATTAAGACGAAGAGCAAGATTAAGATTAAGAGGCGGAATGACTGGGAGCAAGGCTGCTGCCTTCAAATCCTACCGGCGCGCCAGCGGCGCAAAAGCTGAATCGCACTAAGAAGAAGCCGGCGGGGCTTACGACTTCTTATGTTTCTTGTGCTTTTTGTGGTGCTTCTTGTGCTTTTTGGTGAGCGACGTTCCCGGTTCGGAACTTTCTTTCGCCTGGACAGGAGTGCCAACCAAAGCCCAGGAAACCATCCCGAGCAGTGCTAATGTGAAAAGCTTTTTCATTATATTAAACGTCTAATGTTGATCTGTTTTGATTGCTAACGTGAACTCTACCACAAGGATGAAGAACGTGTCGAGCTTTATTTCGCAGATTTGCGTGGCCAAAGTACGCACCCGGCCATTTCAGGGATTTTGCCTGGGCAGTAGCGCGGAGAAATTGGCGGCAGCTTGTTGCCGGGTCCCCAATTCGGCTTTCACCCGCGCAAAATCCTTTCGGAAATCGGCGTTCCTTTTCATTTCCCGCACGATGGCCTGTGCGAAAACCCGCCCGGCATAAATATCGGTGGGATAATGCCGGGCTATTTCAACCCGATGCCATCCGATGCGGCGGGCTTCGGCGATGATGGCGTCGTGCTTGTCCGGAAATAAATCGACCAGCACCAGCGCCAGAACCATTGATTCAGTCGAATGGGCGCTGGGATAACTGAAGCTCGTTTCAAGTTTGCCGTTGGCCAAATTTGGGTCAACTGTGTATGGCCGAGGCCGTTTCCAGTATCCCTTCGCGTTCTCGGCCGCCGCATCGGCGTCTTTTTGCACATGATGGAAGAATTCTTCGCTCTTGGGAAATTTGCCGGGTTGAAAAAAATCTCCGATGGCCGGGGTAAAACTGAAGACGGTGAACTTCTTTTCGGAATGGGCGATGGCGATCTCGCTGCTGGGGGCGTTGCGGGCCACCAATCGCACTTCTTCGAGGTCGGCGGCTTGTTCCGGCGAATTCGGCAACGGCGGCGGAGCGAGCAACGCCACGGCGTCGGGTTCGCCCTCAGTCAGATAATGCAGCGGCCCGGCGTGCAATGGCGCGGTGGCTAGATTCAGCGCCAATAGAATGGACGGGAAAAGACGATTCAGTGGCAAACGGATTTTTTTCATTTTCGGAACGCCGGCTTTTTAAGGTATCGGATGGCCGTCGCATGACCAATTAATGTCGGATGGGCCCGCATCGGCGGACTTGGCGCCAGTGTCGGTGGCTTCATTGGTGCAGACATAGGAATATTTATAATATTTCGCGTGGGCATCGTTGAATCCGATGACGGAGCCCGCGGTATGCCGCGAAGAAAGGCGGGTGCTGTACACTTGCGGGGATCCAAGATTATTTGAGTTGCCGGAGCCGGTGCCATCGCCGTAAAATGGGACTTCAGTGGAGAGAACCCGTACTTCCGCAAACATGACAAAGGCGGCGGGATGCAAAACCATGCTGCTCTTGAGCAATTCATTGGTGGGATAGCCGTCCAGTGCCTTTGAATTCTGGCCGAATTCAAAAATCACCCGGATATTTGGGTTGAGGTCCTGATCCAATACCGCAGTGGGACATTTGTAAATTGATTTGTCATTGTTGTAGCTGTAGATGCCGTTGTTTTCCACGGCGGCATACCACCAGAGAGGATGGCTGGCCACGTAAGGCGCCAAGGCGTTAAACCAGGCGCTTTGCCCCTGACCACATTGATAGAAGTCAGACATATCAGCCCAAGTCGGATTATCCTCATTATAACCGCCGGACGCGCACGGAGTTCCGGCTGGAATCTTGGTGGCCGTGTAGACTTGCTTGTTGTCATCCACGTAACCGGTTTCAGCAATGGCCCATTGCTTCAAGTTATTCAGGCAGACGACTTGATGGGAGGCTTCCTTCGCTCTGGCCAGCGCGGGCAGAAGCAATGCGGCCAGGACGGCGATGATGGCAATGACCACCAGCAGTTCGATCAGCGTAAACGCAGAATATTTTTCTGTTTTCATGTCAACTGTAGTTATTTGTCGCTTCATTTTCCGCAAAACCGAAATCTCGACGAAGGGAGATGCTGCCTTGTTCATGTGACGAACATATGGAGGGAATGTGACAATCAGGTGACAAATAAAACCGCGCATAAATCGTCACAAAATTGTCACGCGACAGTCGTTGGATTGTCACGCGGCTATGGATTAATGGCCGGGCGACCTGAAACGAATTGGCTGCAATGAAAACTCAACAATTAAAACTCAAGAAATTAGAAATATGAGACACATTATTATCACCGCGGGTCTGTCCCTGCTGCTGGCGTCGGCAGGACACGCGCAAAGCCCCACTCCAAACTTCATCCCCGGCAAATTGGCCGTCTTGCGCGGCGGGGACGGGATTATCACCATTGCCTCCGGACGGCAGCACCCCATTTTTATAGATGAATATGACACCGTCACCAACAACCAAGCCAGTCCAGCAATGTCCCTGGAGTTGCCGACCAACGGCCCAAATGGCATATTTATGAACGCTCATGCGGGATCCGAAGGACAAGGCCTGACCCGCTCGGCCGACCGTCGATACCTTGTCGTGTCTGGTTACTGCGGCGATTTAAACTCCATCCCCGGCACCCCATCCAGCGCCACCAATAACTCGGGCCAGGGCTACGGGCGGGGTTTTGGGACTATTGACGCTTTCACGAATTTTAATGTGAATTACCAGAGTCCCGAGTGGTTTGGGCTGCAACCCGGCATTACGCAGAATAATCCCAGAGGAATTGCCACTGACGGCACCAACAGTTTTTGGGGCTGCGGCACGGTCGCTGGCACGCAGTCGGGGGGATTTACGGAAACCGGGACCCTGTTTTGGGATGGTGGACCGGATCCGGAGATCGTGCAAAACAGCGTGAGTTCCGCCTATTTCATGAAGATCATCAACGGCGTTCTGTACATGCTCTGCGAAAGCGAGACGGGCGGGGCGGAATACAACGGCATTTATAACTTCCAGCAATATAACTTCGCTGGCGGCGCTCCAGTTCCATTGCCCTGGGATCCCAACGTGCCCAATCCTGTCGAAACGGTCGTTACCACCAATCTGTTCCTGAATGCCGGCACGGCCTACTCGAAAATAAAAACCTTTGACATGAACCTGGCTGGAACCATCGCTTATGTCGCAGACAATACGCTCGGCATCGCGAAATTTGTCAACAGCGCGGGAACATGGACTTCACCTTACTTTTTCAACTCGAACAACATCGGCAGCGGCGTGGGATTCAGTGCCAGGAACCCGAAAAGCGCCACAGGCTGTTATGGCATCGCGGTAGATTTCAGCGGAGCCAACCCGATCATCTACGCCACCACGATGGATGAAGGTGACGGCGCCAACACCTGTTCAAACCGCTTGATTTCCATCGTCGACACCGGCACTGCTCCCGACCCCACGGCAGTTCTTGCCACAACGCTGGCTGTGGCCAATGGCACCAACGAAGTCTTCCGCGGCGTTGACTTTACGCCCGACTTGAGGCCCCTTATCACCTCGCAACCAGTGGGCGCAAGTCTGTTGACCAGCGAAACCATGAATTTCAGCGTGGGGACCCAATCGCCCTTCCCACTGACGTTTCAATGGCAGATTAATGGAACCAACCTTGCTGATGGTTCCACCATCTCTGGATCCGCCACGGCCGCCATGACCCTTTCACCTTTGGTCGTGACCAACTCCGGAAATTATACCGTAATTGTCTCAAACCAGTACGGCGCCGTCACCAGCGTGGTGGCGAACCTGGTTGTGTCGTCCACGCCTATTCCTCCTTCGGTTACCAACACGGTTGAATATGTGACAAATTTTATCGGCAACAATCAGGCGTTTTCCGTCAGTCCGACAGGAACCCAGCCGTTTGTGTACCAATGGTACTTTGGCGCCACCCAATTGGTGGATGACGGCGTCACCTACAGCGGGTCAACCAACTCGACCCTCTACGTGACCAACCTTCAACTTTCCAACTCAGGAAATTATTATGTTACCGTCAGCAATCAGGCGACCAGCGGGTATTCAAATCTCTTTGCGGTCCTGACAGTCCAGTACGTTTTGCCCAGCATAGGCGCGGGCGGCGAGCCCATACCAACAACGATATTACAGGGGCAAACCACCTCGTTGTCCGTGTCTGCTTCGGGAACGTTGCCTTTGAGTTATCAATGGTATCAAGTATTGGGAAAGAATACCAACGTCTTGAACAACACCGGCGAATTCAGCGGCGTCCAGACCAGCACTTTGACCATCACGGGAGCCAGTCTCAGCGATGGCACCAATTATGTGTGCATTGTCACCAACGGAGGCGGCAGCGCAGCCACCTCGAAAACGCTGGTCACTGTGCTGCTGGCGCCAGCTCTCTCCTATGTGGCTTACAGCAATCAGGTCTATACGCAGAACTTTAATTCATTGCCCAATCCAGGCAACACTCCTGTCAATACTGTCGGCGGCGGTGGTTTCACGACCATCGGCGGCATTACTTACAACATTGGCAATCCGTTCGACTTTGCGTACCCATTATATACCAATCTCACCGGCACGCCCGCCGGCGGGCTGGGTCTGACCACCACCATGCCGGGCTGGTATGGCGAATGCGATGGGGACACGGGGGGAGCGCAGTTGGGGGCGGCTGACGGCAGCACCACCACCGGCGGCATTTACAGCTTCGGCACAACGACCGGCATTACCCAGAACCGGGCTCTTGGCTTGATCGCGACCAGCACCTCGGGCGCGACGCATTTTGGTCTGAAGCTCATCAACGAAACGGCCAATAACTTGAACTACATCGGCCTGCAATTCACGGGAGAGTTCTGGAAAACAGGCGCCAAACCCAAGGTCATGCAGTTTAGCTATGCCGTTGATCCCGCGGGAAATAATTCCACGCTCTCCAGCAGCGAAATTCTCGCCTCGAGCAATAACCCGGTCAGCAACCTGACCTTTAGCTTCTCTCCGCCAGGAGTGGTGGGACCGACCAACGGAACATTGCCGGACAATCAAACCAACCTGTCTGTGACCAATCTGGCGTTGAGCAGCGCATGGACGCCCGGTTCGGCGCTTTGGTTGATATGGTCAATTAACGATCCCACCGGCAGTGGCGAGGGCTACGGCATCGACAACTTGAGTTTTGCGGCCAGCAGCACCGCCGATGTCTCGCTATATATTCCAGTAACGCCACCTGCGTTGATGAGCACTGTCTATAGTACCAACAGCGGGCTCACCTTTAGTTTCACCAACGCTCCGGGCGCCAGCGCGGAGTTCACGGTGCGGGCCACAACCAACCTCACGGCCCCGCTATCCGACTGGGTGAGCCTGGGGTACCCCACTGAAGTCTCGTCGGGCCATTATGAGTTTGACGACACAGAGGCGACGAATTACACACAAACATTTTACACCGTTACCAGCCCTTAACGATGTGACACCGGACTAACCCCCGGACTCCAACCAGCAGGGCAGGCGCCAAACCTGCCCTGTTTTTTATGCGGAGATCTTATTTGTTCTCGGCGACAATTTCTGTGTCCTGTTCCTTGGTCTCGGCGCCCGCTGCGGTGGGTTGTTCGTCGAGGACCAGAACGCCGTGAGGGGGAAGATCGTAATTGCCGCTGAACGTGCGCTCGGTCAAAAAATCGTGCATCGGCTTGTAAAAATTTATGCGCACCGGCGTGGGCTGGTGATTGAGAAGGAAGTAAAGTTTGGTGTCGCCCTTTTGCCGCATGCTGACTTCAACGGTGTCGGGCACTTTGAGCAGAGAATGCAGCACGCAAGTCGCGCGCAGCCACGTAATGAGATCGTAATAAAAGCCCTGCTGTGAGATGGTGCCGATATAAATGGCCTTGCCCGCCCCAAAGTTGTGCAGCGTCATGGCAGGGCGTCCCGCGTAAAAATCCTTGGTGAAAGTGGCCAGCATTTGACAGCCCTTGGGCTCGATCACGTCGCACCAGATGCGCGCGGTGTGCATCTGGCTGGTGTGAAAAGTGCCTTTGAACATCAAATGGTTTTCCTCATCGGGCGGCAACGGATCGAACTCCGTGACTTCCATGCCGAATAGATCGGTCATATCGTGCGGGAAACCGGTTTCAGCCGCCATGTGATGTTCATCGACCAAACCCGAGTTGCAGGTCCCCACCAGCGTGCCGCCGTTATGCACGTAAAGTTTCAAGGCGTCGGCCTCGCCCCCGGCCAGAAGACTCAGGGAGGGCGCGATGACCAGTTTGTATTTGGAAAGGTCTTCGGTGGGCCGCGCAAAATCGACGGGAATGTTGCGATCGTGCAGGGCGCTGTGGAAAAGCTGGACGTGCTCGCGCAAGTTGAAATGTTTGGTGGGCTGGCGCGGCAGGGAAAGCGTCCAATCGTTCTCATGGCTGTAGAGAATGCAGGCTTCGGCGGTGACTTTGGTGCCATGCAAAATAGGCGCCAGGCGTTTGAACTCCTGGCCGATCTGGGCAATCTCCTTGTAAACCCGGTTCTCGCCGCGTCCGTCATGCGTCAGGATGCCGCCGTAAAATTTCTCCGGCCCGATGCGCGGTTGCCGCCAGAAAAAGTAAAGCACGCCGTTGGCCCCGCGCGAAACCGTCTGGTAAGTGAATAAACGCACCACTCCGGGACGCACCAGTGAATTGACATCCTGCCAGTTTACATGCCCGGCCTTCTGCTCGATGACCCAGAAGCCTTCCTGGCCGTCCGGCAATTTGGTCCCCGTCTTTTTCAAGGAACGGATGAAATCCAGCTCGCAGGCATTTTCAGAGGATTTGGATTTAATGGTGGCGTTGCTGTTGAGCGAGACAAAATCGAGCGCCGACCCCAAGTCAAACAAATCCACATTCTGGCCGAAGACACGTATGTTCGTCGTCACCGGCGCCTGGGGAGTCAGTTCCCGCAGCAAATCCGCCTGCATGCGGACGAACGCCACCACCGTATCGCTGCAAAAGCGGCGCCAATCCATCATCAAGGCCGGGTTGTGCGGCGCGGGCGCAATCTTCGGCATCGGCACCAGCGTCCAGTCGGTCACGACCTGCCCCCAGAACCGGGTGCCCATCATGTTGTTGAGGCGGTCCAACGTTTCGTATTTGGCCTTCAACCAGGCGTGCCAGTCGCGCTGCGTTTCCTCGTTGAAGTTGGGCATCATCGAATGAGCGCCCACGTTGTTATCGACTTGCCAGCCGATCAATTGGGGATGTTTGCCCAGCGCCTCGGCCATGGCGCGGATGATTTTCTTGGCATAATCCCAATACAAATCGCTATTCAAACAACAAGCGTGCCGGGTGCCGGGCGAGAGCGGCAAACCGCGTTCGTCCAGGGGCAAAATCTCCGGATGTTTCTTGCTCAGCCAAATGGGCGGGGCGGCGGTGGGCGTTCCCAGGACAACCTTGATGTCCTCCTCTCCCATCAAATCCATGACGCGCTTGAGCCAGGTGAAATCGTATTCACCCTCGCGCGGTTCGCAGAGGCCCCAGACAAATTCACCCATGCGCGCCGCGTTCATTCCGGCGGCGACCATCAATTCGATGTCGTTTTTCCACCGCGCCTCGGGATCCTCGGCGGTGCCTGCATAGGGATAAACCCAATGCTCCGGGTGATAATCAGCTCCGAAATACATGACAAATTGTTTTAACCGGCGCTTGTTAAATCATTAAATCAATTCGCCCGGGGATGCAAGGAAAGAAATGCGAAGGGCTAAAAGGTAAAGTCACGAAACCGTATTTCCCATCGTAGCGGCTTTCGGCAGAAAGCCGATAAATGCGGCGCTCTGCCGAGCCGCCGCTACGCTGGTTTCAGCCTTTTACAACTCATCATCCCGTTCGGCGTAGAAAAATTGCCAGGCGCGGTCAAAATCGGCCTCGGGGACGAGGATTCTGGTCAGGCGATTCAAATCACCGTCATCCGCCGCCTGCGGGTCAACCCATTCCTGCTGGCCGATGATGCCGTGCTTTTCAAGCATGACCTCCGGCAGTTCGGCGTTGACCAAAGGGCCTGTGTAAAAAATCTTCATCCATTTATTTCTTAATCCTGATCCTAATCTTAATCTTAATCTTAATCTTAATCTTAATCTTAATCTTAATCTTAATCTTAATCTTAATCTTAATCTTAATCTTAATCTTAATCTTAATCTTAATCTTAATCCTAATCCTAATCTCTTGATCTTTCGTCAAAAACGCCACCAAAAATGTAACGGGTCAGTCACGGCGGGCTTGGGAAAGGTAGGGTCCCCTCGCCGAGGCGACCAGCCTAGCGAGAACCACCCTCGGACGGCTCGGCGAGCCGTCCCTACCATCCCAGACTGACGCATCACCCAAAAATTTCCCTTTACAACGCATAGAATTTCGATGTATGCTTACGCCCGATGAATTTTAAAGGCAGTTTGGCCCCATTGATTTTGCAGAATTTGCGCCGCGGCCCGAATCACGGCTATCGCATCGCCCAGGAGATCAAGCAGAAGTCCAAAGGAGTGCTTGATTTCAAGGAGGGCACACTTTACCCCGCGCTGCACGGGCTGGAGGGCAAAGGGCTGATCTCGTCTTACACCAAGGTGGAGAACGGGCGGATTCGTTGCTATTACAAACTGACCGAGACCGGCAAACGATCCTTGGCCAAAGATAAGCAGGAATGGATGCGCTTCTCCTCGGCCATTAACCTGCTCCTCCAAGAGCAGCCGAACTGAGGAAACATGGCGATACTTGGTTACCAAAACAGAAGTCCGTGCATTCGCGCTTTCGGCCTGGAGGAATGGTTGAAGCAACGCGGCCTAGCGGGATGGTTGGAAATTGCCACGGATGGACTGGAACCGCCAGACAAGGAGCGCATCACAAATGAGATTGGAGCCCACTACGCCGAAGCGGTGAGCACACACATGGCAGCAGGCGAGCCTGAGCGTTCCGCACAAGCTGCAGCGTTGGCAGAATTAGGCGACCCCACCACAGCAGCGCTGAATTTTCGGAAGAGCCACTTGACTGAACGTGAGGCAAAATGGATGCAATCGATGGAGCGGACAGCCAGCAAACCGTTTTTCTCTTTTCGGACGCTGCCGCTCGATATTATGCCTCTGTTGGGATTCGCTCTGCTCTTTTCCCATATACATCACATTCCAAACTCCCGGTTCCTTGCCATTCCTGTAATCGTGGCATTCGCTGGTTTCAGACTTATCCCTCGCTTGATTTGGGCCAAGGCTCTGCCACGCGCTTCCTTCCTCAGGGGGCTTGCCTTATCCAATTTCCTGACGGGAGCGGGCTTCAATCTCGCTTACGTGCTAATTCTTATCACGCCACCTCTAGATGTTTTTGACATGTTTTTTATTTTTTATATTGGCATTCTGTACTTTATCGGTCCTGCATTCCGAATTTGGAACAAGCTTCGGAAAATGGGTGGTGAAAGGAATGATCTGCCTCCGCAAAAGACCCCTGCTTCCTGATTTTGGCGAGGCGGTTAATGGTGTTTCCGCGTTTGTTTATCGCGGGGCGGCCGCGCCCAAGCGCGCTAACTCCGCTACCGCGAAGTAATATTCATCATCATCCTTTATGCCGGCGGACTGGCATTTATTGAACCACTCTTGGGCGGCCGCCTTGTCGCCTCTGCTCAGCCGCATCATGCCAATGTAATAATAGGCCAGGCCTTTTTGCTCGGATGCCGGCGTTTCGCCGTCGCTCTTCCGGGCCGCCGTTAGCAAGGTGTTTTCGTCCAGACTGCCATCCAGAAACAACCCGATGATTTTCGCCCAACGTTCCTTGCCCGGCACACCTTTCGGACGAACGGCATATACAACCACAGGATCCAGCATGACCACGGATTCAAATGCCTTCTTCCCCGATGCCACCGTTTTTGCCTCCTCTTCCGGGGGCCGGCCCAACCGCCACAATAAAGCCTTGCGATAATCCCGCTCCCATTCGGAATTCTCAGGCCGCAGCGCGATGAACTTATCGTAGTCGGACAGGGCGTCGGTAAAATCGCCCAGGATTTCCCTGGCCATGCCGCGGCAGGAATAGGCGTCGGCATTCCGCGGGTTCAGTGCGAGGGCGCGATTGTATTCGGCCACGGCGCTGGTGAAATCATTTTTGAACCAATAGTAAACACCCGAGTACACGAAAAGATTGTCGCGGCCCAGCCGCACATTTGCCGCGACTTTCCAATCTGCGTCCGCGTCCGGGTCGCGAGGCGTTTGCGATGGCGATTTGGGGCGCAGGTAGGCCCAGCCTTCTTTCCCATCCACCACCAAATCCACGCGCGGCAACGCAGCCATTCCGAACTTCCACACCGCCCTGGCTGCGGGCGTTTCATTCAGCATATCTTTCACCTGGCCAGCGGACATTTCCTTGACCGTCACATCGGTGAGGGTGAGCGCGCCCAATTTGATTTCGCTCGCCCGCGACCCGTGAGGATGGGTTGCCTTCCATTCCTTCCACGGCCCCGCCGACATCGTTACGGCGGTGGATCCACGCTCACTGGTATCCACGCTGATCGCGCCCGTTTCGCCGTCGTCCAGCGGCAGTTCCAGCAACAGGTAATCGTCCGGCACCACTTTCAATTTGAGCCAGCCGGTGGTTTCCGGCGGCAGTTTCTCCACCCGGCGGATCGTGCGCTGGCCGGAGTCGAAGACCAGGATATTGTCCCGCACTTCGGGCCAGCCCACAAACCCGTCTATTGGAATCTTCCCAAAAAGATGGCTGGCCAGCCTAGCCCACCACGGCAATCGTCCGATGAGCAAGGGTGCCATGAACGTCTGCCCCGCGCTTTTTACCGGCGTCAGCTCAGAAATATTGATGGAACCGCCGTGGAACTCCGCCCAAGTCCCATGGTCTTTCAACCCCAGATGCTTCGCCCACGGATCGAGAACAAACGTGCCAGGCACCGCCGTGTCCAGGAACATGTTGGCGGGCCGCCCGTTGATCTCGATATTTGGAAAATCAACCGGGAGTATTGACAGGTCTTCGGCATTCCCCGTAAGGATAAAAGCCACCGCTGCCAGCAGCCCCAGAAAAAATGTTTGAACATCCTTCAATGAGGCATGGCGGGTTATCATGACCTCAAGCCAGCGGGACCAACGCGGTGCAGCGGACAGATTACTGCCCGACTTTGCCGGTCAAGCCGGCCTTTTGCAGCGCCGTAAAAACATCCGAGTCAACAAAATCGCCGGTGACAATGAAGAATTTGGCGTTCTTGACAGCGTCATTGGTGGTCACGCCCGGAACATCCTTCAAGGCCGCATTGACCGCCTTGACACATTTGGGGCAACACAAATGGACGCCCTCGACTTTCAAGGACTGGACCTTCTCGCCTTTGGCCCCTGTGGAAGCATCGATTTTGATGCTGGGATCCGAGCACACTCCGAAATAACCGGCCTTGATCAGCGCGTCGGCCGCCTTTTGCACCGTGGCTGTGTCCGGGCCGGTGATTTCGACGATCTTCGTTTCCTTGTCGGCTGTGGCCGTGACGCCATCAATGTCCTTGAGGGCGTTGGTCACCCCTTTGACGCAACTCGGGCAGCAGAGGTGAACATCCGTGATCTTGACAGTAACATCCGCCGCCTGGGCGAAATGGACGAAGGCAAGCGCCGTGACAATGGAAAGAAAAATGGATTTCATAAGCGGGCTCTTTTCATAATTGTTAATGATTGAAACGTTGGGGCGAGCATAAACGGCTGCGACCCGGATGGTCAAGCGTAAAACGCCAAGCCGATAAATATAAATGAATATTTTCCATCGTCACAAAAAATCCCAACTCTTTTCTCTTGCTTCCAATAAGTTGCAAGAATTTAGGCGCATCTCTCTGCCTTCGCCGCTTGCCCGTGCGGATTCGGTTGTGCTAGCCTTTGCCGGTGAACACAAGAAAAGAGACGAATGGCCAAGACTGACAATTAAATGAAAACCGCCGCCATTCAAAAACTCCGGGCAAAGCTTGCCGCCGGCGAGGCCGTTTATGGCCTTTGGATCACACTGGAATCCGCCAGCATTTCTGAGATTGGCGTATCGCTCGGTTTGGACTGGCTGGTCATTGATGCCGAACACGGACACCTCGATTGGAAAGAAATCCTGGAACACATTCGCGCTTCGGTGCGTAGCGACACGGTCGTGCTGGTGCGTGTGGCCGAGTTGAACTCCGGCCTGATTAAGCGCGTGCTGGACATTGGCGCGGACGGCGTGGTGGTGCCGTGGATGGAAACTTCTGAACAACTTGAGCAGGCAGTAAAGTTCGCCACCTATCCGCCCGAAGGCACGCGCGGCATCGGCGCGGAACGGGCGACGTGCTGGGGCCAGTGCTTTGGGCAGCACACCAAGGAAGCCAATGACCACGTTTTGGTCGTGCCGATCATTGAATCGGTCAAAGGCGGGCGGAATATCCAATCCATGCTCAAGGTGCCAGGAGTTGAGATTTTTTTCTTCGGCTTGCACGACTATTCCTCAACGGCCGGATATCGCGGCCAGTGGGAGGGGCCGGGGGTGGCAAAGGAAACGCAGGCGATCAAGGACGTCGTGCGCGCGGCTGGCAGATATTGCGGGATCATCACCTCCAGCAACGACGATCTGGCGCACCGAAAGGCGCAGGGCTTCCGCATGTTGGGATTGGGAATCGATACCGGGCTGATGCTCCGAAGCCTGCACGGCGTATTGGCCAGCCTGGGCCGGGATCGTAACATTGTCCCGGCTTTCCAACCTGAGAGCGAGCCGCCGCCGGCCATTCCGCTGGATCGCCCGCCGGACTCCATGCGTCCGGATCGCGGCGAAGTCATTGTTCCTGTTGGGCAACAACCCAAAATGGAGATCGCTCCGGGAGTCAATTTCGAATGCTTGGTCGGCAAATTCAACGCTGCCAAAAATCTAACCACGGGCCTAGTCACCTTTCCTCCGAATTCGGAATTGGCTTATCACACCCATACTTTCCCTGAATCGGTCACGGTTTTGTCCGGCTCCTTGTTGTTCGAAGTCGAAGGCAGGCGTTACACGCTCAATCCGCTGGACAATATTACGCTGCCCCCCGGCTTGGCTCATTTTGCGCAACCGGCGTCGTACGGAGGAGCCATCGCGCACATCGCCATGGCGACCGATTCGCCTACCCGCGAACTGGCCGACCAATATTTTTCCCGCCGCGGGATGGACGCGGAATCGACGGGTGTGAGCGGGGCCGAGCGGGTCACGCGCATCAATACCGCCAAGCGAACCTCGCCAGGGCAGGGAGCGGGCTTTGTGGATTACTTTAATTGCGACTTGATGCCCGGGATGACCATGAGCGGCGGTTACGCTTTGTTCCAACCGGGCGGACGGTTGCCGGCGCACGTCCACGATTTCGATGAATCCATCTGCATTATTCAAGGCACGGCCACATGCGTCGTCGAAGGACGCCGCTATAAAATGGCCGACTGCGCCACTGCGTTAGAACCGCGCGGCCGCGTGCATTACTTCATCAACGAAAGCAACGAGCCTATGGCCATGATCTGGGTCTATGCCGGGCCGTTGCCGGAACGCATGGTAGTCAACGAGCGTTGCGCGACGGCGGAGGGCAATCCCTGGAAGGACTAAATTATGAGCGAACGAAAATTCGTCGTCGCATTGACAGGTGACTTCAACGATGACTCGGGCGCGCCCAAATTCCGGGACATCGGCCTCTCCGTGCTGGCCGGGAATCCGCACATCGAGCAGCGCGTGTTCAAGCAGCATCGCAATCCCATCGAGGCGGAACAAATCGAAGGCGCACAGGGCGTAATCGTCCTGACCCCGGCGATTACGGCGCAAAGCGTTGCCAAGTCGGAGTCACTCCTGGTCATGGCCCGGTTCGGCGTTGGCTATGACAACGTGGATGTCAAGGCCTGCACCGCCGCCAATGTGCTGGTCACGATAACCGTCGGCGCGGTCGACCGGCCCGTGGCCGAGGCGGCCGTTGGCTGGATGATCGCGCTGGGGCACAACATGCGTGCCAAGGACGGGTTGGTGCGCACAGGCCAGTGGAACGAACGTTCCAAATACATGGGCTGTGAGTTGCGCGAACGCACGCTTGGCGTGGTTGGCCTCGGCGGCATCGCGCGCAAACTGATCGACCTCTTGCGCAGCTTCGGTATGAAGCAACCTTTGGCTTTCGACCCTTTTGCCAAGCCGGAGATGGCTGCGTCCCTTGGCGTCCGCTTGGTCAGTCTGGACGAGTTGCTCGGACAGTCCGACTTCGTTTCCATCCACTGTCCGTTGACGGAACAAACACACGGTCTGATCGGCGCGCGGCAATTGGCGCTGATGAAGCCCGGCGCATATTTGCTCAACACCGCCCGCGGCGGCATCGTGGACGAAGATGCGCTTTACGAAGCCCTGAAAAACCGGCGCATTGCGGGCGCGGCGCTGGATTGCTTCGCGCAGGAGCCGGTCACCACGCCGCATCGTTTTGGCGAACTGGACAACGTCCTTCTCGCGCCGCACAGAATCGCGTGGACCAACGAATTATTTCGTGACATCGGCCAAACCGCCTGCCAGGTGATGGTGGACCTTTCCCTAGGCGCCAGGCCGCGCGGCGTGCTCAACCCGGAACTCTTCGACCGGCCCGAGTTCCAGGCCAAGTGGAAACCTTTCCAGAAACATTCTTGACTCATGCGCCGGCTGGAAAACAAAGTCGCCTGGATCAGCGGGGCCAACTCGGGCATAGGCGAAGCCGCGGCGCGGCTGTTCGCGCGCGAGGGCGCAAAGGTCGCGCTCATCGGCCGCCGTCTCGCGCTGAGCCGGAAAATCGCAGCGGAGATAAAGGCGGAGGGCGGTGAAGTCCTGCCCATTGCCTGCGATGTCAGCAACGAGCGGCAGGTGCGCGACTCGATCCGGCAAACTGTCTGGCGCTTTGACGGCTTGGATATTCTTGTCAATAACGCCGGCATGGTGGACATCAAGCCGCTCCACGAATACACCAGCCAGCAGTGGGACAAGGTCATGAACGTGAACGTCAAGTCGATGTTCTTTGCCGTGAAACATTCCTTTCCCCATTTGCGCCGGAGCGGGCGCGGTTGCATCGTCAATGTCGGCTCGATCAGCAGCTTTGTCGGCCAGGCGCTCACGCCCGTTTACACCACCACCAAGCACGCCGTCGTAGGGTTAACCAAATCCATCGCGCTGGATTACGCCGCCGACGGCATTCGTTGCAACTGCGTTTGCCCCGGCATAACCGACACGCCGATGCTGCGTGAACACTTGAACGCCCAGCCCAATCCCAACGCCGCTCTCGACGCGCGGTTGCGGCGCGTGCCCATGGGCGTCGCGCTGACGCCGCACGACGCCGCACGAACCATCCTGTTCTTCAGTTGTGATGATTCTTATGGCATCACCGGCACCACACTCATTATCGACGCTGGCTACCTCACCGCCGCCGAATGGAAAACCAGCGGTCCAACCGCCTTCGCAGTCAAAACGAATTCCAAAAGGAAAAAACGATGAAGCTGAAACTCGCCTGCGCCGACTTTGCCTTTCCCCTGCTGCCGCACGATCGCGTGCTGGATTTGATTGCCATGCTCGAATTCGACGGCGTGGACATCGGCCTATTCGAAGGGCGTTCCCATCTTCACCCGTCGCAAGTTTTCAAGGCCCCCGCCAAATCGGGCGCGGCGCTGGGCGCCAAGCTGGCTGGCTGCAACCTGCGTTGCGCCGATGTTTTTCTCCAGACGGACCCGAGCTTTGTTCGCTACGCTGCCAATCATCCGGAAGCCGCCCCCCGACGCAAGGCGCGAGACTGGTTCCTCAAAACGCTCGACTACGCCGCCGCCGCCAAATCCAAGCACGTCACCGCCCTGCCCGGCGTTTATTTCGACGATGAAAAGCCCTCCGCATCTTGGGATCGCTGTTGCACAGAGCTGGCTTGGCGCGTCGATCAAGCCCGAAAACACCGCCTTGTTTTCAGCATTGAAGCCCACATCGGCTCCATCGTGCCCAAGCCGAAGGAAGCGTTGCGCCTGGTGCGAGCCGTGCCGGGCCTGACTCTGACATTGGACTATACGCACTTCACCCGCTGTGGGCTGCCCGACAGCGCCGCCGAACCGCTGATCGCGCATGCCTCACACTTCCACGCCCGGGGCGCGCGCAAAGGCCGCCTGCAAACCTCCATCCAGCACAACACCATAGATTACGCCCGCATCCTGCGGGTGATGCACAAGACCGGCTACCGTGGATACGTCGGTGTCGAATACGTGTGGATCGATTGGGAACACTGCAACGAAGTGGACAACCTCTCCGAGACAATTCAACTCCGCGACTTTCTCCGCGAATCGCTGCAAGGGTGAGTCGCGGTTTCGCGCTTCTAATTCTAACGCAGCCTTCAGCGGCGACTAACCTTGCCAAACAGAAAGTGGCGGGAGTGGCGGGGCTCGAACCCGTAACCTCTGCCGTGACAGGGCAGCGCTCTAACCAATTGAGCTACACCCCCGATTGGGGAGTCGTAAAAATAGTGAAACTTTTCCCACTCGTCAATGTTCAACCCTAAAAAAGAGGCGATTCGGGCAGCAGACGCCAAGGAGGTGGGGGTGGGGAACCCCGCTGAAGAAACGTACCGCTACCCGAATCAAAATCCTCTACCATTCTAAAGAACTATCCGGACTTGTCAACGCTTTAATCGGCCTCAAAAGGCGCGGCGGGCGGATGGGTCAATTGGCCGTTGATTCTTCACCAAGATTGCACGGATTCCGCCGCGAAGATGTTCTCCAGCAACTCTTTGTAATCCGGTCGCGGCTGGGCTAGGTCCGCCACGACGGTTTTGTTTTTTCCATCGGCTTGTTGGAGTGTAATGATTTCCCGCGCAAGCGAATCGTCGGGCCGGGTGAGAATGTGCAGCAATAATCGCATCGCTCAAAAGCGAATGACGCAGGTTTGTCCCGCCGTCAGTTCGGCCAGTTGATCGTCAGAAATCTCGGCAAATGGGATAGCGGCGGGCCCGAGATTGCGCAAGGCCGCGGCGTTCTTTTGCACATAAATGGGCTGGCTGGATTCTGCCAGCATCGACCAATATTGCGCGTAGTCTTCTTCATCCACCAAACCGCCAGCCGATTCACCCAACGCCAGCACCGCCTCCTCGCGCAGATACACGGAAATATCCGCCCTTTTCCAGACACCCACGCCCGCGGCGATGCGCACGGCTTCCGCTGGACGCTGGCTGGTCCGCGGATCGCCTGTGACAATAAATAATACGCGGGGCTTCATCGCATCAATTGAAACTGACGAACCGGTCGGTGGCGGCGATTAAATCGCTGACAACAGCCAGGCCGGCAAAGACCGCCCTGTCATTGACAGGAAGGCCACGGCGGTGCGCGGCGTAGGCGCAGGCATACAACTTGAGTCCGCGCGCCGCCAAGGATTGCAGTTGCGGCTGGTTGACTCCATGGATGGCGTCATCAATGCAGTAAAGATAAACAACCACGCCCTCGTTCATGGCCGCTTCCGCCAATCCCAGCCCGTGTTTGAAACCAGGCTGATCGGGATGGGTGGAAAGCAGCAGGCCGAGTTTTTTGCCACGCAACGACATGGCTGAAAGAATAGGCGGCCCGCACCGGTGTGTCAAATTTCCCAAATCGATTTACTTTACGCATCAAGTTCCCTCCCCTAAACTCCCGCCCATGGTGTTGCTGGAATCAAACAAGCTCTTTTGCGATCTTGCCCCCGCCGATCTGAAGAGGCTGCACGAAGTGACCCGGGAACTGACCTTTGCCCCCGATCAAGTCATCTTCAAGGAAGGAGACTCCGGCAATGGGATTTTTTTTGTCAAAGAAGGGCTCGTGCAAATCCAAGCGATGGTGGGCCATGGCGATTTGAAGGTGCTCAGCCGCATTCCACCGGGTGAAATCTTTGGTGAAATGGCGATGTTGGATAATCAGCCGCGGTCAGCCAGCGCCCTGGCGGAGGGACCGACCACAGTCTATTTCATCGGGCGGGCCGAATTGGAGGGGCTTTTGGACCGCACGCCCCGGCTGGCCACCGCGCTGGCCCGCGAAATCAGCCGGCGGGTGCGCGCGTTCAACCGCCAATACGTCCGCGAGGTGCTTGAGTCCGAGCGCCTGGCCCTGGTTGGACGCTTTGCCAGCTCCATCGTCCATGATCTCAAAAATCCCCTCAACATCATCGGCATCTCGGCCGACATGGCCTGCATGCCAACGGCCACGCAAGAGTCACGCCAGATTTCGACGGTCCGCATTCGCAAACAAGTTGAGCGCATCAGCAACATGGTCAATGAACTGCTTGAGTTTACCCAGGGCGCGCACACTAACGTGGTCATGGCGTTGATCGATTACAAAACGTTTGTCGAACAACTCATCGAGGAAATCCAGCCCGAGGTCGCCTTGAAATCAGTCACCATCCAGTATGTGAATCCGCCGCCCGCAATCATGCTGCGCATTGATCCCCAGCGTCTCTCTCGCGTCTTTCATAATTTGATCGGCAATGCGGCCGATGCCATGACCACTGGCGGTTTGGTTAAACTGACCTTCCGCCAGAACGGCAAGGAAGTCATCACGGACTTGCAGGACACGGGCAAGGGCATTCCGCCGGAAATGCTCGACCGCCTTTTCCAGGCCTTCTCCACCTATGGCAAAGCCAACGGAACCGGTCTGGGACTTTCAATTTGCAAAAAGATCGTGGAGGACCATCACGGCAAAATTTACGCCCGGAATGCAGACAGTGGCAGCGGCGGGGGCGCTATTTTTGGGTTCTCGCTGCCCATCCCGACTGATTAAAGCGTCGCGCAGTTGCCATGAACCGCATTCGATTATTGCCGGAACAAGTGGCGAACCAAATCGCCGCCGGGGAAGTGGTGGAGCGGCCTGCCAGCGTCGTCAAGGAATTGGTCGAAAACTCGCTCGATGCCCACGCCACCCGCCTGACCGTTGAAATCCAAGCCGGCGGACGCAGCCTGATTCGTGTTACCGATGACGGCTTGGGCATGAGCCGCGACGACGCCTTGCTTTGCCTGGAACGCCATGCCACCAGCAAAATTCTTCGCGCCGAAGATCTGAGTTCCATCGCCACCCTGGGTTTTCGCGGTGAAGCCCTGCCCAGCATCGCCAGCGTCAGCCGCTTCACCCTGACCACCCGCGAGCGCGATGCCGACACCCCCGAAGGCACACAAATCGTCATCAACGGCGGGAAAATCATGGCCGTCAAAGCCTGCGGCAGCGCGCCGGGCGCGACCGTGGAAGTCCGCCAGCTTTTTTTCAATTTGCCCGTCCGCCGCAAATTCCTGCGCAGCGAGGAAACGGAGTCTGCCCACATTCAGCATTATCTCACCCTGGCCGCGCTGGCTTTCCCGACGGTCGCTTTTGAATTTCTCAAAGACTCCCGGCTCATCTGGCAATTGCCCGCCGTCAAAAACGCGGACAAATGGCTGGCCATCCGAGAACGCCTTCGTTCCCTTCACGGCAATGATGAGAAATTGTTGGCCGTCGGTTTTTCCGCCCAATTTCCCCCTATGATTGACGATGGCGAATCGGAAACCCCCGCCGCGCCGGCCTCCTTTTCCGTTTGGGGCCTGATGGGCGCGCCGGGCGTTTCCAGGTCGAGCCGCCAGGACCAGCACATTTTCGTCAACCGGCGGCCCGTGGAAAATCGCGGCATTAATTTTGCCCTGCTCGAAGGCTACCACACCGCGTTGATGAAAGGACGCTATCCCGTTTGCTGCCTTTTTATAGAAGTGGATCCCGCGGAAGTGGACGTGAACATTCATCCCGCGAAACGCGAGGTAAAATTTCACCACGAAAAAGCCGTGCGCCAATGGGTCGCTCAAGCCGTGCGCGATACCCTGCTCAAATTCCATGCTCCGGCCGCAGTCGCGCCGTCCAAGCCCGCTCCACCGTCCGTGAGCCTCCAGCCTCTTCCCGGGGCAACACCACGCCCGGTTGATTTGCCGAATTGGCCGCCGGCGTCAATCCCAACCGCGACGCCCGTTGAAAAGCTCTCCCAACCGGCCAGCCCGGTTTCCGAGCCGGCCCCGGCTTCCGTTTCGCCCTCCGCCGGGCATCCATCGGCTCTGCTCCAAGTTCCGTTGCGGCTGGTTGGAGTCATTGGCAGGCTCTATGTCGTGCTCGAGTCCGACCGCGGCCTGGTCCTCCTCGACCAACATGCCGCCCACGAGCGGATTCTTTTTGAACAAATGATGCGCCGGCTGGAAGGCAGCGGCGCCTCGCCTTCGCAACGTTTGCTCCTGGCCGAAACCATCGAGCTTTCCGCCCGCGACGCGCAATTTCTCCGCGAACAACTCCCCACCCTGACCCGTCTTGGCGTGGGCCTGTCCGAATTTGGCGAACGCACATTCCTGCTGGACGCGCTGCCCCCCTTTGTCAAAGTCAGCCAGCCGCGCCGTTTCATTTTGGAGCTGGCCGACGAACTCAAAGCCGCCGGGCAAACTGTCAACACTTTGCGCTTGGGCGAAGCCACCATTGCCAAGACGGTTTGCCGCCATTCTGTCAAGGCGAACGATCTCCTGACGGGGCTCGAGCTGGAGAATTTGATTGAAGACCTTCGTCATTGCGCCATGCCTTACACCTGTCCGCACGGCCGCCCAACGCTCATCGAAATGAACTTCCGCGAACTCGAAAAAAAATTTGGCCGCACCCAATGAACACGAGCCACGACTGCGCAAAAGTAGCCAGAAACGGCTAATTGATAGATTGGTCCAAAAAATCGGCAACACGGCAACAAGTCCTGATAGTCAACGACTTAACTGGCAACACAAAAAGCTACACAACGGCAACATGTTGCTCCTTTTCCCGGATTCGGACCCTGACACCACCGTTCCACTGAATTAGTGCTCTGCCGATCTTTAAAATGTCAAAGAACCATCCCATCGTCCAGACGTCTCGTTGTGGACGATGTAACCACGAATTATTGATTTTTTAGCTTAATTTACCTTAATTTACCCGTAATTACCGCGAAATCCCCGGTAAAATGACGTCTGGCGAATGGCCCGAATACCGGATGCATTCGGCACCCTCAAGTGAAGCATTCAGCCCCTCCCCCCCGTTGGGTATACCCCGGAGAAATTCTCCAGAAATTGGAGAAATTTCGGGGCCCGATTGCGTTCGATTTCGGCCGGATCATTTTGGCTTGCAGCGAGTTCGAACTTTCCAATTTGGAAAATAGGCCACCACCATGTTTTTGGAGAAATGCCGTTTTTCTCCAATTTGTGCTGGAGAAGATGTTGACCGCGGAAATATGCGGAAATTAGATTGAATGTATAACCGCGAAATACGCCAAACACGCGAACAATCCCCGAACCCCGAATGCGAGAAGCTTTCGAGTTCGCGTAGTCCGCGTGGTTCGCGGTTAAGATCGTTTTCTTTACGTTCGCCCTGCGCATCCTGTCAAAATTCATAATTCTTATTTTGCAGGTCAATTCTGGCACAAAATCCCAAAAACCCGCATCCCATCAACCGATCTTTTTTCAGAACACGAAACCCGCATAAACATGGGTCGAAACGGGTGTCAATGGCCAGTGTGTCAAGTATGTTTCATGGGGAAAAGCCAAAAAAATGGAGGTTTTGCGACACGGTGCAGGCGCTTTTCCTTGATTCCAAATACGAGGGGGGCAGAATGGGGAATGATGAAGATTCAGTGCATCTACCCTAAGCATTCCAAACCTATCCTCGACAAAATCGACACGGTGCTTGCTGGCCACTATGGGTTCACAGCCAAGGAGTTGGATTTCATCCTGAACTACGACATCAAATACCGCCTCGGCCAGGACACCGAAAGTGACGACGAATGAGAGGGCTTCCCAAACATGCGAAAGGAGCGCTTGAAAAGGCGCGGGATTCCGCGCTGCTCGCAGTCGAAGTTTACAATAAGCCCGCTGTAAAATTCAAATCGGGCGGCTTCATCACCCTAATGGTAATTGCCTGGACGGCACTTTTCCACGCAATCTTTTTCAAAAAAAAAGTCAAACCCTATCACAGGAAGGAAAGCGGGCGCTTCGTGCGAATCGATGGCGACTTCAAGCATTGGGAACTTGATGAATCTCTAAGCCAGTATTACAAGGCCGACACGGGCAATCCGGTTCGCAAGAATTTGGAATTCTTCGTCCCACTCCGAAACCGCATCGAGCATCGTTCCATGCCCGAACTGGATGCCAGCATCTTTGGCGAATGCCAAGCCATGCTGTTAAATTTTGATGAAATGGTCGAAAAGGAGTTCGGTGGCAAATTCTGCATTCGCGAGAGCCTTTCCTTTGCACTTTAGCTTTTCCCGGCCTCAGAAGGCCTGGCCGCAGCTATTCAGCACAACCCGGCAACCAAACCCGTGGTGGATTTTATCCAGCAATATCGCTCCACAATTTCGGCGGATGTTGCAGGCAGCGGCAAATTCGCGTTCAAAGCATTCCTGATTCAAGTCGGAAATCACAAAAGTGAAGGCGCACTCCCCATTCAATTTGTGCATTACGACAAACTGCCCGATGACCAGAAGAAGCAACTCAGCAACTTTGCTGTGATGGTGAAGAACAAAGAAGTGCCAGTTGCAAATCCCGACACAATTAGAGCCGGAGATGTCGCAAAGAAAGTTCAAGCGGGCTTAGGAAACCCCCAGGTCGATCGTGGCGGGAAGCAGGTCAACCGTTTTAATCTTTCGATCCATACTCGATGCTGGAAACGATACAAGGCACGCCCGGACGGCGGCAGCGCCAACCCGGAGGCAACAGATTGGAAATATTGCATCTACGATAGGCGCCACAATGATTATGGCTACACCCAGGCGTGGGTGGATTTTTTGATTGAGAAGCTGAAGGAACCGGAGGAACTGGATGCAGTGTGCAAAAGCGAAACGGCCGTTGGCGTTGCCAGCGAATCAAAGTGAATGATGGCCCAAAGACTGAATTGAAATGAAAACAACACACAGCCATCCCATAATGGGCTGAACGCGGGCAAAATCCAGCAGATTTCCTCGATAATCGAGGGGTGATTCCAAAACGAGCATCGGGAGTTTTCGTCGGTTTTCTACATGGGTTGTGGCGAT